>WBZP01002292.1_pt2 | contig 21201 bp, 17 predicted proteins | sample 5204301 | NCBI WGS metagenome assembly WBZP01 (sample SAMN12412401, study PRJNA552823) | activated sludge metagenome | isolation source: activated sludge from nitrification reactor of wastewater treatment plant... | place: USA: Pennsylvania | collected 2017
GGATCGCCTTCGGTGTCGTAGTCGATCCGCACATCGGCGCCGGAAGGCACTTCGATCCTGACCGGCGCCAGATTGTCCATGCGGCGGGCGAGGTCATGCGGAATCAGGTCCTGCAGGATCTGGCGCCGGGTCGGGTCTGCCAGCGCGCGGAACACCCCGGCCACCTGCTCGGCGTCCGCCCGCTCCTGCGTCGTCACCACCCTTGTATAGCCGATTAGCTATTTAGCTACAAGACAAAATAGAAGAGGGTTCGGGCGCGACCGCGGGTCGCTCGGAAGGGGACCCAGGGCGCCGTCCGGCAAGCCCGACGACGCGGCGACCGGACCGGTGTGGACGCCGAACGTCGACCACCAGCCCGTGCCACCATGACGCCCATGGATCAGGTTTCCAGGTTCTACGGCGGCACCGGGGAGCTGGTCGCGGCGATCAGTTCCGCGCTGGAAGCGGCCGGTGTGGACCGTACAGCCCTGCGCCCCGCCGACCTCGCTTCGGTCGACGAGTTCCACATCCGTGGGCGGGCGGCAACCCTGGAGATCGTCGAGGCACTCGGCCTGACCGCCGACTCCCAGGTGCTCGACCTGGGCAGCGGGCTCGGCGGGCCCGCCCGCACGCTCGCGGAACTGACGGGATGCACCGTCACCGGCATCGACCTCACGCCCGAGTTCTGCGAGGTGGCGACAGCACTCTCGGAGTGGACCGGCCTGACGGACCGCACCCGCTTCCACGTCGGTGACGCCACGGCCACCGGGCTTCCGGACGCTTCCGTGGATGCGGCGCTGACCGTGCACGTCGCGATGAACATTGCGGACAAGCCCGCTCTCTGCGCCGAGGCCTTCCGCGTGCTCCGGCCCGGGGGCAGGTTCGCCGTGTACGACGTGCTGCAAGGGGAAGGGGGCGACGTCCACTACCCCGTGCCGTGGGCCAATGACTCCTCGACGAGCTTCCTCGCCACCCCGGGCGACATGCGCGAACTACTCACAGCGGCAGGTTTCGACGTGATCTCGGAGGTCGACTCCTCGGACGAGAGCCTCGCCTGGTTCCAGCAGGTGCGTGCCCGGATCGAACGCGACGGGCCACCGCCGGTCACCTTCGCAGCGTTCCTCGGTGATGCCTTCGGGCAGATGGCCGCCAACCAGGTGGCCAACCTCGCCGAGCGACGAATCCGCACCGTTCTGTTCACCGCGGCGCGACCGCTCTGAAGGGCCTGTTCGTCGTCCGGCTGGACGTGGCAAGGGGACCGGACTGCGCGCCGTCCGGTCAGGTCGCTCCGGGGACTTCCTCTCGTCGGCTCTACGAGTGCGACCCCGTACTCGAACTTCCGGCCAGCCGGCTCGGCCCGCCGTAGCGCCACGCCTGCCGATCGATGCCGAGGCAGCGGTCCGGGTCGCCGGCCAGGGCCGTGGCCCCGGAGTAGTAGTCGTGGGTGAACCCGGAGGTGTTGTTGTAGATGGAGTTGGGGATCGGGTCGCGCAAGGTCTCGTCAGCCAGCACGTATTCGGCGCCGGTGCCGCAGTGCACGTACTGCCCGGGGCCGTGGTTGTCCACGGCGGGCGTGGGGGTGACGCCGAGCGCGCCGAAGTAGGACACGACGGCGTGCCCGAACTCGTGCTTGAACACGTTGCGGTGTCCGTAGTTGACGGCAGCATCGATGATCATCGAGACGTACGCCTGCCCGGTGCCCATGTCCGGGGTCAGGCCGGCGGCGCTGCCGATCCATTCCGATTGGCCGGTCGCCACGTTCGTCCCCGTGGCCGGCCAGATGACGAGGACGGCGTCGAACGCCGGATCGCGCTCGGGTGCGGTATTCGCCGGTGAGGGCCACCACCCCTCGCCGTAGGGATCGAGTTCGGTCAGCGCCCGAGCCGGGAACCGGACCGTCACCTGGGGCCTCATGAAGCCACTGTCGAGGGCAGGGACGTCGGTGGTGAAGAAGGCCCGGGCCGCTCGGGCCGCGCGTTGCTGATCCTCCCGCGTCGGGTTGGCGACCACGCGGTGCGTCGTCCCGTCCGCCGCGGGGAACGTGAAGTCCAGGCTCCGGTAGACCAGCACCAGGACGCGCCAGTTCGGCGCCCGCGCTGCCGGCGTCAGGCGTTCCAGCCGCAGGTCGTCGAACCACGCCGTCCCGATGGTGGAGCCTGCCCAGTAGCCGAGCCGTGCCGCGACGGTCAGCTCGGTGCGGTCGCCCGAGTTGACCGTGACCCACACCTTGGTCCAGCCGGTCGTGCCGAAGACACCGGGTGAGTGGTCCCAAGTGCCGGCGAAGCTGAGGTTCGCCCCGGCGTCCACCAATTCGGCGGTGTGCGCGACGCCCTCCGTCCTGATCCATCCGGACAGCTGGTAGAGGGTGTGCGGCTGCACCGGGATGGTCTGTGACCAGGAGGCGTCGTCGGGCTGCGGTGCCTCGATCCGGACGCTGTGCTTCCCGCGATGGGCCGGCGAGTCGGACCAGGTCAGTACCGCGGTCGGCTGCCAGGAGCTCGCCGTCCAGCCGAGCGGGGTCGCGGTGGCGCCCGCCGGTTGTTCGAACCCGCCGTTGACCACCAGCCCGTCCCGGTCCGATCGAACCTCGGTGCCGTGCACGGTAACCGCGGAGGCGGCCGGGCCCGCGCCTCCCACGAGGGCCAGCACCCCCACCACCACGAACGCGACCCGTTTCAGGATGCTCAGCACGGCGCACCTCCGGCGTCCGGCGACGACCCGATGGCAACGCTCCTCGCGGTCGGGCCGACGGGCCAGAGGCGGACGTCCCAGTCGGCGTTCCGATCACCCGGCCCGCGCCGATGCGCCTCGGGCTCAGTGCATCCGGTCGCGCAGCATCGCGGACAGCTGCGCCCGCAACTCCTCGAACGTGCCGGCGGCGGTGAGCGCCGTCCGGATCTGCTCGTTCAACCCGCCCGGGGTCTCGTGCTCGCGGGCCAGGTCGGCGATGCGACCGGACGGCGTGGCCACGGCTTCGGTGGCGAGCCCGAGGAACAGGGCGCTCAGGTAGTCCTTGGCGGTCTCGCCCGGCAACCCCTGGGACGCCGCCCAGTCGATCGTCGTGTGCAGGAACGTGAAGTAGGCCGACATCGTCGCCGAGGCGCAGCTCAGCACGATGATCTGCTCCTCGCGATCGAGCACGACGAGTTCCCCGCAGCCGCGCAGCAGGGCCTGCACCGACGGCTCCGGCGGGTACAGCACGATCGGCCCGGTGTGCAGGGCGATCATCGGCAGCGGGATCAGCTGGCACACCCGCGCCGCCGGGGCGACCTCGCCGGCCAACCGGGACGGCGGCCAGCCGGCTGCCAGCCCCACCACCACCTGGTCCTCGCGGAAGGTGAGGTCGGCGCACACCTCGCGAACCTGCCCGGGGAGCACCGCGATGATGACGATGTCGCTGCGGTCCACCACGTCCTGGTTGCCGGCGGCGACCTGGACGCTCGGAAACCGTTGTGCGAGAACGGATACCCGTTCCGACGAACGGGGGGACAGGACGATGTCGATCGCATCGGCGTCCGGACCGGTCAGCACCGACTCGACCATCGCGGCACCGATCGCGCCGACCCCGACCACGCCGACCCGCATCACTGCCACCACTCCTCACACCGACCGGACGACGCGCACGCTACCGCGTCGGGTCGGCGCGTGGCCCGGCCGCGGGCGTGCACCCGCCGGCCACCCCTCGGGCTGCGGGGCGCCCGGGGCGGTGGCCCCGGGCACCCCCACGCTCACTTCTGGTAGGTCAGCGCCAGCGACCAGCTCGTCCCGGCCGAGCCGGACACCTTCCACGACAAGGCCATGGCGGCGTCGGCGCGGTAGGAGACGGACGGCGCGGACCCCGTCTGCTGGGCCAGCACTATCCCCGCCGAGTCCACCAGAGTCAGCGTCACCTGAGGTGCCCGTTGCCCCTTCGCGCTTGCGGTGACCTTCGCGAAGGTGTCGCCGATCGCCACCGTGCGAGTCACCACGGTCGAGGTCGACTTCTGGGTGAACGAACCGCTCACCGACTCCGACGTCGTCACCGACGGCACCATCTCGGGCACCGCGGAGGCGGAGGGCGACGCAGGAGAGACGTTGCCCGAGTTGTCCGTGGCCGCAATCGTGTAGGTGTAGGTCGTGCCCGGCACCACCGCGGTGTCCGTGTACGTCGTGACCTTGCCGATCCGGCTGAGCACCGCGCCATTCCTGGTGATCACGTAGCCGGACAGATCGGTCTCGGTGTTGGCCGCCCAGGTCAGGGTCGCCTTGCCCGGCCCGGCGGTTGCCACAAGTCCGGTGGGTGCGACCGGTGGGGTGCCGTCCGGCGTCGGCGGTGGGGTGCCGGTGCCGGTGCCGGTGCCGGACCAGAGGTACCGCGAGTTCGCCAGGTTCCAGTTCAGGGCCAGGTACGAGCCGGGCGCAGGGGCGACGTTGAAGTAGTCGTCCTTGTTGCAGTCGAGCTCGCGGTTGTCGGCCGAGTTCGGGCAGGTGATGACCATGGAGATTCCGGAACCGTCGCTGTAGCACAGCAGGTCGTATTCGTCGTAGCAGTGGTAATTCACCGTGGCGTGCGGCGCATTGCGCTGCGACGCACCCAGGGTGTGGGTCAGCTCATGGGTCTCTGCGTAGTTCCAGCACCTGGTGTCGCTGCGGCCGTACCCGTTGTAGACGTTGTTCTGGTTGTCCTGGGTCGGCCGGGTGTCGGTCCTCAGGGTGCCGACCCCGCAGTACACCGCTGCGTCAGCCCAGATCATGTACTTGCGGTCCGTCCGGTTGTAGCCCAGGGCGGCCAATGCATCGACGGTGCCCCCGAAGTCGTCGTCCGCCGCGGCAGGAATGATCACCTTCGTGAAGGAGACGTCACAGCTCCCGTTCACCGGTGCGGTGGTGACGAATCGCAGGTGCCGCACCTGACCGCCCACCGCGGCCGCCCGGGCATACGTGGCGTCGGCGGTCAAGGCGAAGGTCTTCAGGTCCGGCAGGACCGTCGAGTATCTGTCGGTCCGGTCGGCGGCGACCACGTACAGCGCCTGCACTCGGGGGCCCGCCTCGCCGTCCCCTCCGCAGATGAACTGGCCCAGCGTCGTACCGCCCGTGGACGTCGTGCCACCGCCGGCTGCGGCGGCCACCTCGGCGGACTGCGCGATCTCCTCCGAGGTCATCGGCTCGCGCACGTCGATGCCAGCGGGGGCGGAATCCGGGCCGTGGCTGCACCAGCCGGGGTGTCCCCTCAGTTCGAACCCACCCTCGCACGGGGTGCCTGCCGCCGCAGGGATCAGCCCGGCGTGCACCAGGCCGCGGGGCGGATCCTCGATCGGACGGCGCTGCATCGCCTGCGCCACAGCGGAACCCGCCGCCGCCGCACCCGTGGCGTCCGCCGGTGCGCTGTGGTCGTGGCCGTCCGCCGCAGGGGTCGTCGCAGGGGTGGACCCCGGTGTCGGTGCCGTGGGGCTCGTTGCGGATGTCGCGGCTGCGGCTCGGGTCGGTGCCGCCTGCCTGGCGGTCCCTGTCGCCTGCACGGAGGTCCCAGCGGATCGATCCGAGGTCATCCCGGCGGCCGCCGAGATCCGGGAGACCCCTGTCGTCAATCCCGGCATCGGCTGCGTGCTCGCGATCACCGCGGCGCCGCCGAGCAGTAGGAGCCCCGCCAGGGGGGCTCGGCGAACAAATCGCACGTCATACCTCGTTCCGGTACAGATGGGTCTGGGGTGCGGCCATCCTGGTGTAGTCCCGGCGGGTATGGGCGTCCCGAGCACAAAGGGTTTCTTAAGTCGCTGACAAGGATTCGTGGGCGCTTCGGCCCGGGAGGTCGAATTCGAGACAGCGAGTCCGAAAGAGTGGCGGCTGGTCACCAGCCAGTGACATTTGCGGAATCTCCGACCACGAAGGCCCTCGCGTAGGCTCCGACGCGTGATGCTGCCTGGGGGTCTCGAGCTGCGCGCGTGCCGGGAGGCCGACCTCGACCAGGTCGCCGCCCTGCTCACCGAGCGCGGGGACCCGGCCGACGCGGAGGACGCCCGGCTCGTCGCCGCCGACCCGGACGAGGGGCTCGCGGCGATGGCCGTCGTCGTCGACGGCGATCGCGTGGTCTCGACCGCCACGCTGTTGCGCGAGACGGTGCACGTCGACGAGGTCGCGCTGCCCGCCGGCCAGGTGGAGCTGGTGGCCACCGACCGTGCCTACGAAGGGCGCGGGCTGGTCCGGGCGCTGATGGCGTGGGCGCACGAAACCTCCAGGGCCCGAGGCGATCTGATCCAGATGATGATCGGGATTCCGTGGTTCTACACGCGGTTCGGCTACGCCTACGCCGTTCCCATCCCTCGGCTGCGCCCGCTGGACGACGTCCCCGCCGCGCCGCCCGGCGTGACCGTGCGCCCGGCCGGGCCGGATGACCTCGCCACCCTGGCGGGCCTGCAGGACGCCGCTCAGCGCGCCGCGGACGTGCGGATGCCGCACTCGCCCGCGTGCTTGCGCTGGCTGATTGCCCGTACCGGGTCGCGGTACCTCGTTGCCGAGCGGGGCGGCGTCGCGATCGCCTCGGCGCGCATGCTCGCCCCGCCCGAGGACGTCGTCCTGGCCGAGCTGGCGGGGGAGGAGGAAGGCCTGGTGGCCCTTCTCGCGCAGGCCGCCGCGGTGGCCGGCGAGGACGGCGCCTCGATCGTCGAGCGTCCGGAACACCTTCCGTACCAAGCGATCTCGCCGCATCTCGGCGAACTCTCGGGCCGGGACGCCCAGCAGGAGCAGTACTACGCCCGCATCCCCGACCTGCCCGCCCTGCTCGGGGCGCTGGCCCCGGTGCTGTGCCGCCGGCTGCGCGACGCAGGCCTGGATGACCGGCGCCACGACGTCCTGATCTCCTCCTGGGGCTCGCACGTCCGGTTCTCGATCGACGGCGCCTCGATGTCGCCCGTGCAGGCGGGCGGCCCCTTCCAGGCGCCGATCTCGGCGGGAGGGTCGGGGATCGCCCCCGACGCCCTCCCCGCGCTGATCCTCGGCCCGGACGGCGCACGCGGTCTGGAGGAGCGGCGTCCGGACTGCTGGCTGGGCCGTCAGTACCCGCTGATGGACGCGCTGTTCCCGCCGCTGACGGCCGACCTGGTGACGTTCTACCTGCCGGTCTGAACTACCGGTTGGGTGCCGACGGGGAGCGCACGGGCCCGGTGCTGCCGCGCAGCACGAGTCGTGCGGGCAGCACGGTCTCCTGCCGGGTCGAGCGCGCGCCGTCCAGCCGTTCGATCGCCGATCGGACGGCGAGGCGCGCCTGGTCGAGCGGGGCCTGGTTCACCGTGGTCAGGTCCACCCGGCACAACCGGGCGGTCAGGCTGTCGTCGAACCCGGTGACCGAGACGGCGCCGGGAACCGGAACTCCGAGCCCGTCGAGGTGGTCGAGCACCCCGATCGCGGTGCGATCGTTGAAGGCGACGACGGCGGTCACCTCGTCGAGATCCAACTCGGCTGCGGCCCTGCGGCCGTGCTCCTCGGTGTGCCCGCCCGCCGCCACCACCGGCTGCAGGCCGTGCCGGGCCATCGCGGCTTCGTACGCGGCGCACCGCCCCTGCGAGATGACGCCGACGCCCCCGTCGACGTGCGCGATGGTGCGGTGCCCCAGGCCGACCAGATGGTCGACCAACTCGGCGATGCCGGTCGCGTCGTCCGCGCGCACCACGTCGATCCCGGGCACGTCGAGCACGCGCCCCACCGAGACCGAGGGCAGATCACCGATCAGCCGGGCGAGTTCGGCCGCCTCCATGGCCGGCCCGAGCAGCAGCAGGGCCTCGCAGCGGAATCCGATCAGGGTCTCGATCGCCCCCCGCTCGTCGTCGCGCCGGGTGAACGAGCCGAGCACGATCTCGTAGTCCGCGGCCTCGGCCGTGCGCTGGATCTCCTCGACCAGTTCGCCGTGGTAGGTGTTGCTCGGGATCAGCGTGACCCCGAGCAGGCGGGTCCGCCTCCGGGAGAGCAGCTTCGCCGTCCGGTCGGGTCGATACCCCATCTCCTCGGCGATGGCCAGCACCCGCTCCGTCGTGGCCTGCCCCGGCCCCGGGCGCCCGCTGAGGATCATGGACACCAGGCCCTTGGACACGCCGGCCGCCGCAGCGATGTCCCGGATCGTCGGCCGGCGTCGCGCGGTGGGGGTGGTGTCCGGGGGCACGCCGGTCAGCCTACGGGCCCGGCCATCGGGGAGCGCGCGGACATCGGAGGCAAGTTTGTCCTGACAAGCTCTTGACAGCGGTGTGGCGTGCGTCGCATGCTGTGGCCACTTGTTAAACCGGTTCAACAATCTGGTTAAACCGGTTCTACCCAATGAACTACCGCGGCTCTGGCGTGCCGCGGGCGAGGAGTTGCCATGTCTGCAGACCGCCTCGGTGTCGCAGTGATCGGCGCCGGAATGGCCGGCCGGTCGCACGCCGCCGGCTACCGCAGTGCCACCACGTGCTACGACGCCGGGCTGCCCGACGTCCGGTTGGTGGCGATCGCGGACATCAACGCCGACTTCGCCGAGCAGACGGCGCGGCGCTTCGGGTACGAGCGGGCCGTCACCACCTGGCAGGCCGTGGCCGACGACGACGCGATCGACGTGGTCAGCGTCGTGGTCGCCAACCACCTGCACCGCGAGATCGTCGAGGCGTTGCTGGCCGCCGGCAAGCATGTGTTGTGCGAGAAGCCGTTCGCCCCCTCGATCGAGGAGGCCACCTCGATGGTCGCGGCGGCGGCGGCGCGGCCCGACCTGCAGGCGGGAGTGGGGTTCACCTTCCGCCGGTCCCCGGCCATCTCGGCGATCAAGGAGCGCCTCGACGCCGGTGACATGGGGGCGCCACTGCACTTCAACGGGCACTACTGGTGCGACTACGGCAACGATCCCGCCGGGCCGATGAGCTGGCGCTACAAGGGCGGGCCCGGCTCGGGCGCACTCGCGGACATCGGCAGCCACCTCGTCGACCTGGGTGAGTTCCTGTGCGGTCCGGTGGTCAGCGTCCGCGGCGCCACCCTGTCGACCTTCATCACCGAACGCGCCCTGCCGATGGGGGCGGCGGTCGGGCACGCCAAGGCGGCCCTGAGCGACGTCCGGGAGCCGGTCGAGAACGAGGACTTGGTCACCGCGGCGGCCACGTACGCCTCCGGCGCGATCGGCACCCTGACCGCCTCGCGGGTCGCCATCGGCCTGGCGAACTCGCTGGGCTTCGAGCTGTTCACCGAGCGGGCCGCCGCCACCTTCGACCTGATGCGCGCCAGCGAGTTCGGGTACCTGGACACCACGGTTGCCGGCCCGACGACCGGGTACCGGCAGGTGCCGATCGGCCCGGCCCACCCCTACCTCACCGGTGGGCTGCCGATGGACTTCCCGATGGTCGGGTACGGCCAGAACGACCTGTTCGTCTTCCAGGCGCGCGCGTTCCTGGAGCAGGTCGCCGGTCTCGACCGGCTGCCGCGCGTGCCCTCCTTCGAGCACGGTCTGCACAACCTGCAGATCCTCGACGCGATCGTCACCTCGGCCCGCAACGGCGGTGCCGAGGTGAGTGTTGCCCCTCTCCCGGAAACGAGGACGTCATGAAACTCGGTGTCTACACCGCGATCCTGCACGACAAGCCGATCGGCGAGGCGCTGCGGGTGATCGCCGGCCTCGGCCTGGAGAGCGCCGAGATCAACTCCGGAGGGTTCATCCCCGAGCCGCACCTGCCGACCGACCTGCTCGACAGCGAGAGCGCCCGGCAGGACTACCTGGGTGAGTTCGACGCTGCCGGGGTCACCCTCACGGCGCTCAACTGCAACGGAAACCCGTTGGACCCCAACCCGTCCCGGCGCGAGAAGCACTCGGCCGACATCCTCCGTTCGATCGAGGTCGCCGCGGCCCTCGGGGTGAAGCGGGTGGTCACCATGTCGGGCACACCGGGCACGGACGCCGCGGCGACCCGGCCGGCGTGGAACGTGCTGACCTGGGACAGCGCCTACCTCGACGTGCGCGACTACATGTGGAACGAGGTCGTGATCCCGTTCTGGCGCACGGTGCAGGAGCGTGCGGCCCACTTCGACGTCAAGGTCGCCCTGGAGATGCACCCGCACAACGTGGTCTACAACCCGGCCACGATGGAGCGGCTCGCCACCGAGATCAACGCCACCCACATCGGTGCCGAGATGGACCCGAGCCACCTGTTCTGGCAGGGCATCGAGCCCATCGAGGCGATCGGCCGACTCGGGTCGCTGGTCTACAACGCCGCCGCCAAGGACACCCGGATCAACCCCGAGGCCCGCATCAACGGCGTGCTCAACGACGTCGGGTTCCGCCGCCCGGAGGCCGGGGCGACCGACGTCGTCCCACTTGGCGGCCCGTACGTCCTGAGCCGGTGGCCGAAGCCCTCCTCGTGGGACTTCGTCGCCGTCGGCCGAGGTCACGACGTCTCGTGGTGGCGGGGCTTCCTCGCCGCACTCGAGCGGGTGGATCCTGACATGGCGGTCAACATCGAGCACGAGGACGCCGAACTCGGCCAGCTCGAGGGCCTGGAGTCGGCGGCCAAGGTCCTGCGCGAGGCCGCGGGTCGCTGACGCACCCGACTGGCCTTGGTACGCAACGCGTTCTGACGCAACTATCCGCTCCACCCTCGACGGTCCGATCGACCGACCCACCACCCGGCCGCGGTGCCCGCGGCCCGATCCGAAGGAGCACGACCCATGACAGGCTCGCTCTTCGCGCCGCGTTCCACCGCCCGGCGCACCCACCTGGCGGTGCCGGCGCTGGTGGCCGCAGCTGCCGCAACGGTTCTCGCCGGTTGCAGCAGCGGATCGCCGACCAGTTCCGCGTCGAGCACCGCTGCTGCGCCCGCGGCGTCCGGCTCTGCGTCGGTCGCCGCGGCTCCCGCCAACGGCAAGCTGGCGATCTTCGTGGTGGGCGGCAAGGCCGACGACCCGTTCTGGTCGAAGGTGAAGCGCGGCGCCGAGGACGCGGGCAAGGTCGTTGAGGCGGCCGGCGGCTCGGTCACCTGGCTCGGCCCGCAGAACTACGACAACCTCGGGCCGGACGCCGCCAAGCTCATCCTCAACGCCAAGAGCCAGGGGGCCTCCGCCGTGATCGGCCCCGACTGGGTGCCGGACGCCGAGGACGAGGCGTTCACCTCCGTCAGCAAGAGCGGCATCCCGCTGTTCCTCTACAACGCGGGCGGGCAGGCGGCCGCCGAGAAGGTCGGCGCGCTGACCTACACCGGCTCCGACGAACTGCTCGCCGGCAAGGCGGGCGGTGAGTTCTTCGCCAAGAGCGGCGCCAAGAACGTCCTGTGCGTCAACACCCTGCCCGGCGCGGCCAACACCGAGGCGCGCTGCAAGGGCATCGCCGAGGGCATCGGCTCCGGCGGCGGCAAGTCCACCCAACTGCCGCTGCCGTCGTCCAACTTCGGCAACCCGACCGCCGTCACCCAGGCGATCAAAGCGGCCCTGCTCAAGGACACCGCCGTCGACGGCGTGGTCACGATCAGCACCCAGGATGCCGAGGCGGCCAACGCCGCGATCCAGCAGGCCAACGCGGCGACCAAGGTCAAGCTCGGCACCTTCGACATGGACGAGTCGCAGCTGAACCGGATCAAGGGTGGCACCCAGCTGTTCTGCATCGACCAGCAGCCCTACATGCAGGGCTACCTCGCGGTCTCGCAGGCCTACGCCTACGTCTCCTACGGCTTGCGCCTGCCGCAGAGCCCGCTGCTCACCGGCCCGGCCGTGATCAGCGCGGACAACGTCGACGCCGCGATCTCCGGGGCGAAGGCCGGCGTTCGCTGAACCTCCGCCACCCCCTGACGCGCGGCGGGTCGGGGCGGGCCACCCGGCCCACCCCGACCCGCCGCACCCCGAACCCCGCCGAACCTTCCGCCGCAACCCGCCCCTGCGAGGTGCAACGCCCATGACGGCCCAGGTGTCCGACACCGCAGCGCAGAACGCCGCCCCCGCCGCCCGACCTCGGGCGGCCGGCCGGTCACTGCGCGACCTCACCCACCGCCCCGAATCGGGCGCGCTGATCGGCACGCTCAGCGTCTTCCTCTTCTTCGCCGTCTTCGGCGGCCCGAAGTTCCTCGCCGCCGCCGGCACGGCCAGTTGGCTCAACGTGGCCGCCGAGCTGGGGATCATCGCCGTCCCGGTGGGCCTGCTGATGATCGCCGGTGAACTCGACCTGTCGGTCGGATCGGTGCTCGCGGCCAGCTCGATGACCCTGGCCATCGTCTCGGGCTATGCGGGCGGGCCGGTGATCCTCGGCATCGTGCTGGCCCTCGCGGTCGGGGTGCTGGTCGGCTTCGTCAACGGCCTGATCGTCACCCGCACCAACGTGCCGTCCTTCGTCGTCACCCTGGCGACCCTGTTCGCGGTCTCCGGGCTCACCCTCGGCGCCTCCCGGGTGATCACCGGGACGACGAGCGTCGCCCTCAAGCCGGATCCCCTGTCCAAGAACGTCTTCGGCACGCTGATCGCCGGTCAGTTCGAGGTGGCCATCTTCTGGTGGCTCGCCGTCGCGGCGCTGGTCGCCTGGATGCTGCAGGAGACCCGGTACGGCAACTGGATCTTCGCCGTGGGCGGCGACAAGGAGAGCGCCCGGGCCACCGGAATCCCGACCGACAAGTTGAAGATCGCGCTTTACATCGGGAGCGGCTTCGGGGCCGCCCTGGTCGGCGTCATCCAGACGATCCTCTACAACGGCGCCCAGGTCGCGAACGGTCAGGCATTCGTCTTCAACTCGATCATCGCCGTGGTCATCGGCGGTGTGCTGCTGACCGGCGGGTACGGATCGGTGATCGGCGTCATCCTGGGCACGCTGACCTTTGCCATCGTCAACCAGGGCATCTACTACACCGGGTGGAACTCCGACTGGGCCGCCCTGATCCTCGGCATCCTGCTGCTGGTCGCCGTGCTGATGAACAACACCTTCCGCCGCCTCGCCCTGTCCTACGGGCCCCGCACGAAGAAGGCATGACCATGAGCGAACCCCTGCTGAAGCTGTCCGGCGTCACCAAGTCCTTCGCCGGAACGACTGCGCTGCACGATGTCTCGTTGGAGGTGCACCCCGGTCGGGTGCTCTGCCTGCTCGGCGACAACGGTGCCGGCAAGTCCACCCTCATCAAGATCATGTCGGGGGTGCACCGACCCACGTCCGGCACGGTCGAGGTGAACGGACGACCGGTGGAGCTCCGGAGCCCACGCGACGCCAGTGCGCACGGCATCGCCACGGTGCACCAGTTCGGCGGCACCTTCCCGCTGATGGGAGTCGGGCGCTCGTTCTTCGTCGGCGCGGAGCCGACCAAGGGCTGGGGGCCGTTCCACCGCTTCGACAAGAAGTTCGCCGGTGAGGTGGCCGTCCGGGAGATGCAGGCCCTCGGGATCACCCGGGTGACCGACGGGAACCGCCTGGTGGGCAGCCTGTCCGGAGGGGAGCGGCAGGCCCTGGCCATCGGCCGAGCCGTGTACTTCGGGGCGAACCTGCTGATCCTCGACGAGCCGACGGCCGCACTGGGGGTCAAGGAGGCCACCCACGTCCTGCGGATCATCATGCAGGCCCGGGCCAAGGGCATCGCGGTCGTCCTGGTGACCCACAACGTGCTGCACGCGATGATGGTCGGCGACCACTTCGCTGTCCTGATCCGGGGCGAGAAGGCCGACGACTTCCGCAAGGGTGAACGCACCCGTGAGCAGATCACCGACCTGATGGCCGGCGGCGAGGCGATGGCCGACCTCGAGGCCGAACTCGCCGAGATGACCTCCTCCGTCGAGGGGGGCCGGTCGTGAAGCTGGCTCTCGATCCGTACATGTTGCGGCATGTGCCGTTGCTGGAGTTGCCGGGGGTGGTGGCCGAGCTGGGGTATGAGTGGATCGAGCTGAGTCCCCGGGAGGACTTCATGCCGTTCTTCCGGCACCCGCGTTGTGACGATGCGACGGTGAAGGCGTTCAAGAAGGCGTTGGACGGCGCGGGTGTGAGGATCGCCTCGAACCTGCCGTTGTACCGGTGGTCGGGTCCGGATGAGATCCAGCGTCGGGGTGCGGTGCGTAACTGGAAGCGGGCCATCCAGATCACCGTCGATCTGGGCTGCGACACGATGAACAGCGAGTTCAACGGTCGCCCGGAGGAGTCGGAGACCTCCGAGGCGCAGTTCTGGGCCTCGATGGAGGAGCTGTTGCCGGTCTTCGAGCGCGAAGGGGTCAAGCTGCGGTTGGAGCCGCACCCGGACGATTTCGTCGAGGACGGCAAGGTCGCCGCGGACATGGTCCGGGGGATCAACTCGCCGTTGGTCAGTTACCTGTACTGCGCGCCGCACACCTTCCACATGGGTGGGTCGGGTGCGGGGGGGATCGCGGGCATCATGGGTCATGCCGGTGACCGGCTCACCCACCTGCACGTGGCGGACGCCTTTGACCACACCGCGTCGTCGGGGTTGCGCTACATCACCAACCCGCCGGGTAACCCGGTGCGGGTGCACCAGCACCTGGACATCGGTCAGGGCGAGGTGGACTGGGAGGAGTTCTTCACCACCCTGGGTGACCTGGACTTCGGCGCGGGCGAGGACCACATCATGACCGTGTGCGTGTTCGCCTGGGAGGAGCGGGCCCGCGAGTCCGCCGTGTTCATGCGCGAGGAGATCGAACGCCGCACCAGCACCTGGTGAGCAATCCGTAGTCGGTGGCTGCGTTACGACGTAACTGCCTCTGCCAGAACGAGAACAGCGTTCGCCAGCACGTCGACCCCGTGGCCGCAGACCTCGGGGCGGGAGTACTCGCGCGGGTTGTGGCTGATGCCGCCGTGCTCGCCGGCCACGAACACCATCGCGGTCGGGCACAGCGCGGCCATCTCCTGCGCGTCGTGCCCGGCGCCCGACATGGTGCGCAGGTGCGCCAGGCCGAGCCGATCCGCACAGGCGACCAGGACCTCCTGCACGCCGGGGTCGAACGGCACCATCGGCGTGCGGGCCAACCGCTCCCACGAGGCCCGCACGCCGTGCCGCCGCTCGACGGCCTCGACGAAGGCGGCCAGGTGCGCCTCGGCTGCCGCCTGGTGCGCGTCGTCCGGGTTGCGCAGGTCGACCGTCAGCACGGCCCGGGCGGGGATCACGTTGGTCTGGCCGGGCGTCAGCTCGAGCCGCCCGACAGTGGCCCGCAGCGCCCCGAAGTCGCCGCTGTCGCACATCCGGCGCAGCTCGACCGCCACCTCGGCGGCCGCGAGCCCGGCGTCGCGGCGCAGCTCGATCGGGGTGGTGCCCGCATGGGCGGGCACGCCGTCCAGGGTCAGCCGCTGCCACGAGATGCCCTGCACGCCGGTCACCACGGCGACGTCGACGCCCGCCGCGGCGAGCACCGGGCCCTGCTCGATGTGGCACTCCAGGTAGGCGTGCGGGGCTGGTCTCGGGACGGGGGTTGTGCCGTCGAACCCGATGTCCGCCAACGCATCCCGCACGCTGATGCCGTCGGCGTCGGTGAGCTTCAGGGCGTCGTCCAGGTCGATCCGCCCGGCGGCGACGGCGGAGCCGAGCATGTCGGTGCCGAACCGCACGCCCTCTTCCTCGGTGAAGAAGGCGACCTCGACCGGGCGTCGGGTGCGGATGCCCGCGGCGTCGAGGGCGCGGACCACCTCGATCGCGCCCAGGACGCCGAGCGTGCCGTCGAAGGCGCCCGCCGTCGCCACGGTGTCGATATGGCTGCCGATCAGCACGCAGGGCAGCGCCGGCTCGGTGGCGCGGCGCGTGCCGAAGACGTTGCCGATCCGGTCGACCCGCACCCGCAGCCCGACCTCCTCCATCCAGCCGATCACGAGCCGGCGAGCCTGCGCGTCCTCCTCGGTCAGGGTCAACCGCCGGACGCCGCGCAGCCCGCCCGGGTCGTCGTACCCACCGATCTCCTTCAGCTGCATCAGGTTCGCCCACAGCCGCTCGCGATCGATCCGCAGCAACGGGGGAGTGGTCATCGGCTGCTCCTTCGTCGGATCGCTTCTCGCCGTGCGGGTTTCGCGTCAGGCTTCGGGGAGCGGATTGGCCTCGGCGCCCTCGGTGCTGATCAGTACGACGGTGCTGTCGTCGTCGATGCCCAGGTGCGCGCGGCGGGGTGCGGCGTCCGGCCCGGTCAGGGCGACCCGGGCTGCAGCCAGCGACGCCGCCCCGCACGGCCCGGCCGCGACGCCGAGCGCCGCGAGGTCGCGGGCGGCGCGCAGGTCGTCGGCGTCCTCGACCGCGACCGCGGCGTCGAGCCCGGCGGCGATGGCGGGCCACGCCAGACCGGACGGCGTGCCGCAGTTCAGCCCGGCCATCACCGTCGGCCCGGTCTCGACCGTCACCGGGTGGCCGGCCCGCAGGCTGGCCGGCAGGCACGCCGCGGCCCGCGCCTCCGCGGCCAGCACGGCGGTTCCGGTGGCGCCGGGGCGGCGGTAGTGGGTCAGGGCGGCCTGGAGCAGCGACCCCACCCCCACCGGGACGACGACCAGGCCGACCGGTTCGGCCCCCACCTGCTCGTCCACCTCGGCGAACAGCGTGGTGTAGCCCTCGACGATCCAGCCGGGGATCTCGGTGTACCCCTCCCAGGAGGTGTCCTGGACGAGCAGACCGCCTGCGCGCGAAGCGATCTCGGCCGCCTGCTCGACGGCGTGGTCGTAGCTGCCGCCGGCGATCACGACCTCGGCCCCCTCGCCGCGGATGGCGTTCTCGGCGGTGCGGGAGACGCCGTCCGGCAGCACGATCGTGGCCCGGTGCCCGCGGGCGATCGCGAACCGGGCGACCGCGCGGCCGTGGTTGCCGTCGGTCGCCGCCACCACGGTCAGCGGCGCGGCGGCCTCGCGCTGCTCGAGCGCGCGGTGCACGGCCCACGACGCGCCGAGCGCCTTGAACGCGGGCAGGCCGAGCCGCGACGACTCGTCCTTGACCAGCACCCGGCCGACCCCGAGTTCGCCGGCCAGCGCCGGCAGGTCGACCAGCGGCGTCGGCGCGTAGCCGGGCAGCGCGCGGTGGAACGCGACCGCGTCGGGGGAGGGGGCGGTGGCCGTCCAGGCGGCATCGCGGTGGTGGTCGTACCAGCCGTCCGTGACCACACCGGGGGCCCGCTTGTGTGGGGCACCCGGTCGCTCGCCGCTGCCGAGGAGGCCTGTCATGACGCTGAGCCTCGCCCGCCGACCCGTGCCGTCGCAACACCGCAGGCCCGCCGGGTTTGTCAGGTCGCGTCCCCCCACAACTCGGCCAGCCGCCGCAGGTCCGGGTCGTCGTCGGCGGCGATCTGGGCGAGCGCGGCGGCCGCCTCGGCCCGGGCCGTCGGGCCGAGCATGACCAGGGCGTGGGTCGCGATCGCGCGCAGCTCGGCGTCGTTGCGGGTCACCACGGCGTGCAGGAGGGACTGCGCCGCAACGGGTTCGCGCAGGTCACGCAGTCCGTCAGCAGCCTGGCGCGCGTCGTCCAGATCGCCCGCGGCGAGCACGGTGAGCAGGGGGTCGAGGGCCCGCGGATCGCGCCGCCGGGCCAGCGCCCGGGTCGCGAGCAGGTCACCGGAGGCCGACGACGCGGCCAGCGCGTCGAGCGCACCCGGGCAGCGCAACCGCTCGAGCGCGTCCAGCGCGGCCAGGCGCAACCCCGGGTCGTCCAGGTAGTCGACCAGGAGCGTGCAGGCCGGGTCGGCGCCGTGCCACCCCAGCGCGCGCAGGGCACCGGGCGAGGGGCGGCGCCGGGCGTGGTCGAGCAGCGCCGCCCGGGCGCCGTCGTGGTCGAGGGCGCTGAGGTTCAGGACGGCGTGCGCCGCGAACGCGCGGTCGACCCGCTCCTGCGCCAGATAGCGGGCCAGCACCTCCACCCCGGCGTCGACGGCGCCGAGCCGGAGCAGCGCCCAGCCGATGGTGACCCGCTCGCCGTCCGGCAACGATCCGTGTGCGGCCTCGACCAGGGCCGGGACGGCGCGCTCGTCGCCGGTGCGCGCCAGCTGAACGAGGAGCCGTCGGTGCCCGCTGCGCTCCCAGGCATCCACGAGCGCCGGGGTGCCCGGTGCGGTGACGGCCCCGACCACGCTGTCCGGTTCCTCCGACCGGGTGAGCAGATCGACGGCTGCGTCGCGCGCCGCGGCGTGATCACGCCGGGCGAGTCCGCGGAGGGCGGTGGCCCGCACCTGACGATCGGAGTCCTCGGCGGCCTCGAGCAGCAGGCCGGTGACGTCGTCCGCGTCGTCGCTGCTCAGGATGCTGAGCGCCAGGTGGCGGCGGCGGACGACGTCCGGGTCGCCGTCCCGGTCGGCGGCGAGCCGGAGCAGCAGATCGCGCACCCGGTGGCGCTGACCCAGGTTCACCAGGGTGAAGACGGCGCGGGCCCGGGCGAAGGTGCCGGCGTGCTCGTCCCGGGCCAGGCTCTCGAGGTCGTCGACGTCGGGCCCCGACGGAGGTGCCTCCTCCCGGCGGCGCAGGGTGGCGAGGTCGTGCTCGAGCAGGGCGGCGAACGAGCGGAACCGCCGACCGCCCAGGGTGGTCGAGCCGAACTCCCACGCCTCCCACTCGCCGTCGGGGGTGGCGACGAGCGGGTTGAGCAGCACGGTGTGCCCGTCGATGGTGCCGCCCACCTGCAGGGTGTAGGGCAGGTGGCCGACCTTGTGTGCGACCCCACCGCTCGCGTGCTGCAGGTACTGGGCTTCGGGCAGGTCGGCGGTGAACGCGCCGTGGCGCCCGGGGCGATGCGGCGGGTGCCCCTCAGCCCAGCTCTCCAGGTGCACCGGATCGCGGTCACGGAACCAGCCGACCTGGGTCGTGTCGAGCATCCCCAGGCAGCGCGGCCCCGGCCCGGTGGGGGGCACGAGGTCGGGCGCGACACCGGGCGGCAGCCCGCGGTAACCCCACCCGGGCTGTGCCCACGTGCCGTCGGTGAGGAGGAGGAAGGACCGGTAGGACGCAGGGAGCGTGGCGCCGAGCCGGCGCTCCAGGGTGAGGACGGCGCCGGGGTCGGCTCCGGGGCGCAGGGCCGTGCCGGTGCGGTCGACCGGCCAGGGCAGCGCGCACCGTTCGTGCGCCGCGACGGCGAGCAGCGCGGCGTCCCACTGCTGCAGCAGCGCGCCCAGCGCGCGCGAGGTGTCGGTGAGGCTCACCTGCTGCCTGTCGGCAGCCGGATGCCGGAGTGAAGTGGCCGGGACTGCATCCGGGGAGGGGGTTCGCGCGGAAGAACCGTCGACAGCTCCACCCCGAGCATCACGACGAAAGGGTGCATCATGATCACGAACCGTCGCCTGGCCGGGGCCGTCACCGGCCTCGCCCTCGCCGCAGGAGCTTCCCTCGCGGTCGCGCCCTCGGCCAGCGCCCAGACCACGACCGCCACCACGGCCACGACCTCCCGCGTCTGCCCGCCCAAGCCGTTGGGCACCACACCACTGGCCTCGGTTCTGCTCGGCCGCCCGCCGGCGTTCGACAGGAACTGGAACGACTACGACATCGTCGCGTCGGCGGCGGCCGCCGTGCTGGCGGCCAAGCCGAACTCGCCCGTCAAGGTCCTGGCCGACGGCAACGTGGCGGTCACCGCGTTCCTGCCCAGCGACGCCGCGTTCCGGCGGCTCGTCAAGGACATCGGTGGCACGTGGGTGCCCACCGAGAAGGGCGTCTTCAACGCCGTGGCCGGCCTGGGCATCGACACGGTCGAGACCGTTCTGCTCTATCACGTCGTGCCCGGGGCGACGATCACCGCCAAGCAGGCCCGCAGGGCGAACGGCGTCGTGCTGACCACCGCCCAGGGCGGCACGATCACTGTTCGGGTCCGGGACGGTGTGATCAGCCTCAGGGACGCCGACACCAACAGTCGTGACCCGCGCGTCACCGTGGCCGACATCAACGCGGGCAACAAGCAGATCGCCCACGGCATCAACCGGGTGCTCCGGCCGATCGATCTGCCTCACTGATCCTGACCGCAGGCCCGTGAGGTCGTGCTCGATCGTGCGGCGTCCGACCCCCACGATCGAGCACGACCTCCGGCCACGGTGGCCGCGGCCCGGGCAGGTGCTCGCGGTGCCGGGAGTCGCGCATCGTTCTCTTGACGCGTGCCTAGGTGCAGGAGCGGGTCGGGGGTGGGGGGCATGGTGCTGCGTCGCGCCGAAACCTCTTGTGCCCCAAGGAGGTCCCGGGGGCGGCGGCGATTCGGGCGGCGCGCACGGTAAGCGGGGCATAAGTCTTGGTCATGGGGTGCGGGGGCCCGGTGGCGAGCGGCGGTCCGGAAACTGTGGCCGATCTTGAGGTGGTGACGAGGTTGCCGCGACGTGATCCGGCCGAGGCTGGGCAGCGTTCCGTCCGCAACCGAGGAGTGACATGTCCGGATCCCTGCTGACCAAGGCGAAGACCGCTGCGGCCGTGGCCGTGGCCGGGGTGGCGGTGGCCGCGTCGGCTGCCGCAGCCGACCAGATCGGTGCCGCGCTCACCCATGGCAGCGCTCCCGCGTCGGTGGCTGCCCAGGCGGCCGCCCTGAACGCCGCACCCCTGGCCGCGACGACCGAGCAGGAGGGCTCGCACGACGAGAGCCTGGCCGAGCGAGCGCCGGCCGGCGCCACGTCGCCGCGGGCCTCCGGTGCGCCGGGCGCCCGCGAACACGCGGCAGGTCATGGCAAGAAGGCGGGAGCCGCCAAGCGGGCAGCCCGTCACGCCCGCGCGTCCGCCCCCGGCTCGCGGGCGTCGGACGACGGTCGGGTCTGCGTGCCGCCGCCCTGTGCCGCGCAGCCGCAGCCCGGTACGGGCGAGCGGGACGACGACGCGCAGGACGGCGCCGAGCGGGACGCGTCGCGCCGCGGTCGGCACGCCGCCGGGGCGCCTTCGGGTACGACCGAGCAGAGCGGTGCTCGCCCGCAGGGTCGCCACCGTGCCCCCGGGACCACGGACCGGCAGCGGTGCGCGCAGCCGCAGCCCACCCCCGAGGCCCCGACGACCCCGGCGCCGACCGAGCCGGCGCCGACCGCGCCCAGCGAGCCCGCCCCCACCGCGCCCAGCCAGCCTGCTCCGCCCGCGCCCAGCCAGCCTGCCCCGACCACGACGGCGCCCGAGCCGGCGCCGACGGCAAGCCCGACCTTCCAGCCGGTGGCCCCGGTGACGCCGAGCCCCGCACCGACCACGCACACGGCCACTGCGGGGTCCTGACCGTTGAGATCGTGCTCGATCGCTGTTCGTCCCGAGCAGCGATCGAGCACGATCTCGCGGACTATCGTCGGAGCATGACCGCCAGCCTGCTGATCGTGCACGTCGACGTGGCCGTCGACCCGAACCACCTCGAGGATTTCCTGGCGGCCACCGAGATCAACGCC
>WBZP01002473.1_pt1 | contig 21201 bp, 21 predicted proteins | sample 5204301 | NCBI WGS metagenome assembly WBZP01 (sample SAMN12412401, study PRJNA552823) | activated sludge metagenome | isolation source: activated sludge from nitrification reactor of wastewater treatment plant... | place: USA: Pennsylvania | collected 2017
GGTGGCGCGGATTTCAGCCAGCAATGTGGCATGGAAGTTGCAAAGTCATTCTCATGTATCCTATTGAATAATAATAACTTTGCAGTTTCCATTCTACCACGGACGGGGCTTAACTTAACGGCATTGGATGAAGTCCTGGTTCATCCTTGTGCAACCGGGCTGCAAGTGTTGCCAAATCATTGGTCCAAAAATCGAGAATCGAAGCGGCCATGGCGAGGCTGCCCTTTGGATATTGCCTATTGACCGTCCAGCCGACGATCGAGCGCACCTTTTCCTCTCGCGCTGACCATGTGATTGGAAAACGATTTTGGCTGCCTTCCACAAGCCCGTTCCAAGCTAACCGTCCCAGAGCGGCCAGCCAGTTCCCCGACTGATGGAGCAACTCGACATACCTCTGCAGGAAATCACGCTGGAAGAAGGCTGAAGTCAGTTCCAAGGAGAGCAATGCCTGGAACACATCGACTCGCTCTCCAGATTCCAGCATCACGGCCTCGTCAATGCCATAGACCTCATCGAGTCGCAGTTGGCTACGTATTGCCCGGATATAGGCTAGTCGGTTGGCTTCGTGATTCTCCCGGCTGCCAATTTGCTGGGTAGCAATCTCTGACGAGGCGAATTTCTCAAGTGCGCGATAGAACCAATACCCGTGTATCAACGACAGCTTTTCTCCATCTCGCTGCCACTTGTCTCGTATTGCCAGATTCACTACCTCAATTTCCAGGCGAGTTCCGTGGCGCACGAATCGGATTGATTCGTCGTAGCTGTATGCATCCACCGACCTGGAAATGAATTCGTTCAACTCAATTTGCGCTGCAAGAAGATTCTCGTAGGCGCTTCGCAGGTCATGACGCGGCATCGGTCCAGATGTCGATGGAAACAGGAAGGGCGACATATGGGTTGCTATCGAGTGAGCGACTTGTTGCTCCGACAGCTTGGTCGATGATTCAGGGGCCGTTTTCAGTTTCCAGGTCAGAAGGTTACTAGTGGCGTACCAAATCGTTTCCACGCTCCTCCGAGCACTGGATTGCCAAGATTGAGCGTCAAGCTCATTCGGAACGACGTTTTGAAATGCGTGGAGGCTAGCGTAGATCAGTAGCTCAAAGGGAGACAGGTTGGCAAGTTTCGCTTGCCGTGCTTCCAGTTCTTGCCGACGTTCGTTGTGTGCCTGATCAAAGATTTCAAGAATCTGGCATTGTTCGCGAATTGCTGGGGCAAATTCTGCGATTTTTTCGAGCTCGGCGCGTCTGGCCGGTATTGGGTCGAGCGCCATCCTGGCATAGCGGATCGCACAGCACACCGCATCCGGCGCAATTTGAGCCACATGTGCCAGCAAGACGGGACTGGATACTCGCGTTTGAGCCAGATAGCGGGCCAACACAAGTCTCGCCACATCGGTAGACCAGAACGCTGGTGGCATGGATTTCAGGAATGCTGCTGACCAAAAGGCTGAGTCACGGTCGACCTGCGCAACCTTATGTTTTCCGCGGCGGGCTGGCTTTCCGTCGAGATATGTCTCAGCAACCTGTATTGCTACATCCAAGTCGCTGAGACCGGAACCAGTCAGGGTTCCGTAGTTGCCATCGTATGGGTTAGCCTGGAAGGACGATTGCTGGGTGGGTGACATACGCCTACTGTTTAATTGCAAAACACACAGTTAGTATTATATGATACTTCTATTGCCCAGCCATTGGAGGTGTCATGCCGAGAGTAGCGGTTGCGTTGTCGTGCACGGCGGAAGTGATGGCAGAACTTGAGAGTCTGTCGCGAAGCCGGAGTGGCGAAGTTCGGCTTGCCGAGCGGGCGCGCATCATCTTGGCGTGCCTGCAAGGTCGGCGCAATGACGAGGTGGCTGGTGAGATGGGCCTGCGGCCGAATACGGTCGGGCAATGGCGCCGACGCTTTGCTGCCCACGGCATTGCCGGGTTGCGCGACGAACCCAGATCGGGCAAGCCCGCCAAGTACGGGGTGGAGTTGCGAGATCGAATTCTGGCGCAACTGGAACGATTGCCTCCCGAGGGCATGGCGAGTTGGGATGGCGGATCGCTGGCGCGTGTTCTGGGCGTCTCGGATGACGCGGTATGGCGCGTGCTGCGCAAGCAAGGCATCCAGTTGCAGCGGCATCGTTCGTGGTGCGTCAGTACTGACCCGGAGTTTGCGGCCAAAGCCGCCGACATCATCGGGCTGTACTTGAACCCCCCCGAGAGCGCCTTGGTGCTGAGCGTGGACGAGAAGCCCTCGATTCAAGCACTGGAGCGCGCGCGTGGCTACGTGCAGACCAGTAGCGGCAAGATCGTTCAAGGCATGAAGAGCACCTATAAACGTCACGGCACGGTTAACCTGTTCGCCGCCCTGGAGGTGGCCACCGGCGTCGTCCGCGGCAAGACGACCCAGACCAAGAAGCGCGCCGACTTTCAGACGTTCATGGACGAGGTGATCAAGGATCACCCCGCAGGGCGACAAATCCACGTCATCCTCGACAATCTCAACACCCACAAGAAAAACGATGACTGGCTCGCGGCGCATCCGAATGTCACCTTCCACTTCACGCCAACCAGCGCCAGCTGGCTCAATCAAGTGGAAATCTGGTTCGGCATCTTTCAGCGCAAGACGCTCAACAATGCCAGCTTCGGAAGTATCGAGCAACTGACCAAAGCGATCCATGACTTCACCGCCGCCTACAACACGAACGCCGCGCCATTCGTCTGGCGCAAGCGCGAGGTCAAAGGCGCTCAACTTCGAAACACTATCGTTAATTTATGCAATTAGACACTAGTTTCAACTATTCAGTGTCCATTCTATGCCGTCTGGAGCAGTGGTCGGGTTGGCTTCGGCGACGATCAGGCCGGCTGCGGCATGCTTGTGGTAGTACTCGACGGTCGCCGGACCGGGCGGTTGCCTTCGCTGGCGCGATTGCCGGTCAGCGGTGCCATCACGATGCGGTTGTTGAGGGCGATCTCGCCAATCTCGATCGGGGCGCAGGGTGCACATCGTTGCTCCTTCCTGGGTTCTTCGATTGTTGAATTAGACCGGTCGCGTAGTAATGGGCGTTGGGAGTATGGTACGGGAGGCCCCGGGGGTCGCCTATACCTGGCCGACTATCCTCTCGTTAGGTATCGCGCCAGGGCAAGGGGGGCGGGATCAAACGCGGTGCCCGACCGTCGCCCACGGCCCCGAAGCGGGCGTCGCCGCGTTCCCACTGGCGCTGTGCTTGGGCAATGGCCGCCTTGCTGAAACCGACGAAATTCCACCAGATCAGGACCGGCTCGGCGAACGGTTGTCCGCCGAGCAGCAACACCCTGCTCTCGGCAGCGAGCTTCACGCCGAGCCGGTCACGGCCGCGGCCAATGAAGGCGAATTCGTCGGTGCGGAAGATTTCGTCGCCGATGGCGACTTCCCCGGCCAGCGGCAGCAGCCCGTATTCGAAATCGGGATCCAGTCGCAGGTCGACCGCACCCGCCGCGTCGCTGGCGATGTCGAGACCAAGCAGCGGCGAATACAGGCGGGTCGGCGCTGTGCGTTCGCCATAGGCGCCGGCCAGCAGGGTCAGGCGGGCGCCGTTCTCCAGCCATTGCGGCAGGACGGGGTAATGCGCGAAATCCGGGGCGCAGCCCTCGAAATCGGGCGGCAGGGCAATCCAGAGCTGTGCCGCATGCAGGCGCCGGCCACCGTGCAGCGAATCCTCGGTATGGACGACACCGCGGCCGGCGGTCATCAGGTTGACCTGCCCGGGGCGGATGATCTGCTCGTTGCCCAGGCTGTCGCGATGCAGAACCTCGCCTTCGATCAGCCAGGTGAAGGTCTGCAGGCCGATGTGGGGATGGGCGCCGACGTGCATGCCGCGACCCGGGACAAAATCGATCGGACCGGCATGATCGAGGAAGCACCACGCGCCGACCATGCGCTGTTGGCGGCTGGGGAGGGCGCGCCGCACGATCATGCCATCGCCCAGATCGGCGTCGCGGGAAGGGATGCGAACGATCGTGGTCATGGGCTTTCTTTCCGGGTGTCCTGTTGCTGGATGGAATGCTCGATGCGCCGGTCGGGAATCAGCCACATCAGCGCGACGATGACATAGAGCGCTTGCGCCGCCCAGGCCAGCCAGAATGCGGCGGCGATGGCGGCCATGTAGAAAAGCACCGAAGCCTTGCCCTTCCAGTCCTTCCCCAGGGCTTGTGCGAGAAGCGATTGCCCGTCGTCGCCGGCGATGATCGAACGCTGCAGGAGCAGGTAGGCGAGAGCGGCCATGAGCAGGACGACCCCGTAGACGGCCGTGGGAGCGGGGGCGAAATGGTTCTCGCCCATCCAGCCGGTGGCGAAGGGAAAGAGCGACAGCCAGAACAGCAAGTGGAGGTTCGCCCACAGGATGGGCCCGGAAACCCGGCGCACGGTATGCAGCAGATGGTGATGATTGTTCCAGTAGATGCCGACGTACACGAAGCTCAGGATGTAGCTGAAAAAAACCGGCACGACGGGCGCCAGGTCGGCGAAGGACTCGCCGTGCGGCACCTTCATCTCCAGCACCATGATGGTGATGATGATGGCCAGCACCCCGTCGCTGAAGGCCTCCAGACGATTCTTGCCCATTGCTTGCCCGCCGCCCGCGCCGGCGTTCAGACGCCGAGTTCGGTGTGGATACGGACCTCGCCGCTCAGCAGCTTGTGCATCGGGCAGGCATTGGCGACTTTCAGCAATTGCGCCCGCTGTTCCTCGTTCAACTCGCCCTGCACGGTGATCCGGCGGACGATATCGTTGCCGGTCTCCGGCTTGCCGCCGGGGTTGAGCTGCAATTCGACCGCGATACCGGTCAGCGGCAACTGGCGGCGGGCAGCGACCATTTTCACGGTGATCGCGGTGCACGCCCCCAGGCTGGCCAAAATCAGGCGTTCCGGGGACGGCGCACGGTTGCCGCCGCCAACCTCGGTCGGTTCGTCGGCTGACCAGGTGTGGCCCAGATCGTCGCTGAACGAAACCAGGTAGGGCGTTTCTTCGAGAACGGCCTTGACGGTGGGGATGGCAGACATGCGAACTCCTCTCGATTGTTGACGAAAATTTACGCGCAGACGGCGATTCGCGCCAGTTCGGCGTGCGCGCCGGCCAGGCCGGGCGGGCCTGGGAGATCGCGCACGTAGCCGGTCGGCGTGTTGGCAGGTGCTGCTTTGCCTTATGGTGGGCTTGCCGCCGCTCGCGACCGGCGGCATCGCGGCCTTGGCCGGGTCAATGGCCGATCTGTCCGAAACGGCCGCTGTTGTAATCGTCAATCGCCTGCTGGATTTCGGCTTCGCTGTTCATCACGAAGGGGCCGTAGCCGACGACCGGTTCATCGAGCGGCTGGCCGTTGAGCAGCAACACGGTGCTGTCCTCGCTGACGTCGAATTCCAGGCGGCTGCCGGCGCGTTCGAACACGGCCAGCTCGGCGGCGCGGACGTTGTGGCGCTCGTCGAGACGGAGGCCACCGTGCAGCACGAACAGCGCCGTGGTGTGGCCGTCCGGCAGGTCGAAGGCGACGCGGTGGCCGGCCTTAAGGCGCAGATCCCAGACGTTCATCGGCGTGAAGCTGCGCGCCGGGCCGACGGCATCGCCATAGCGGCCGGCGATCAGGCGCACCTTGCCGGCGCCGTGCGGCAGGTCCACTTCCGGAATCTGCCCGGCGCTGATGCCCTGGTAGCCTGGCGCTGCCATCTTGTCCCTGGCCGGCAGGTTGACCCACAGCTGGACCATCTCGAAAGCGCCGCCTTTCGCGGCGAATTCCGGGCTGTGGTATTCCTCGTGGATCAGGCCGGCGGCGGCGGTCATCCACTGCACGTCGCCGGGGCCGATGGTGCCGCCGCCGCCCGACGAGTCGCGGTGCGAGACGCCGCCTTCATAGACGATGGTCACCGTCTCGAAACCGCGATGCGGGTGCTGGCCGACGCCGAGCTTGCGCGTCGTCGGCGGGAAGTCGGCCGGACCGGCGTAGTCCATGAGCAGGAAGGGCGACATTTCGCTGGCGATGTCGCTGTAGGAAAAAATGCCCCTGACCGGGAAGCCGTCGCCGACCCAGTGGCTGCCGTTGCTGCGCTTGATGAATGCCAGTTTTTTCATGATTGCTCTCCGTTGGGTGTTGGACTTACTTTAGAGAGCAGACAACTTATTCACTAGATGGTTAAATGCAAAAATACTTTCCAATTGGTTGAACAATGGACTTGAACCAAGCCGCCGTCTTCGTCAAGGTCGTCCAGACCGGCAGTTTCAGCGCCGCCGCCCGCCTGCTCGGGCTGCCGACCTCGACCGTCAGCCACCGGGTGGCGGCGCTGGAAAGGCGCCTCGGCGTCACGCTGTTGCAGCGGACGACGCGGCGGCTCAATTTGAGCGAGGCCGGCGAGCTGTATTTCCAGCATGCCGCGGCCGGGCTCGGGCATCTGCTCGATGCGGAAGCCGCGATCACCGCGTCGCTTGGCGAACCTGCCGGCCTGCTGCGCGTGACGGCGCCGGCCGATGTCGGCGACCACATCCTGGCCGGGATCATGACGCGGATGCGCCGCCAATATCCGAAAATCCGCATCGAGATGGTGCTGATGGACCGCTATGTCGATCTGGTGGCCGAGGGGGTCGATGTGGCGGTGCGGGCGGGTGAGCTCAAGGATTCGTCGCTGATCGCCAGGAATGTCGGCATCGCCTGCTGGGTGCCCTTCGCCAGCCCGGACTACCTGAAATCCGCGCCGCCGCTGGCTACGCCGCAGGCCTTGCGGCACCACTGCTGCCTGCAATTCACGCCGCTGGGCAAGGAGGCGTGGACGCTGACGGCTAGCCATGGCAGCGTCGTTGTTCCGATGTCCGGGCAGGTGACGGTCAACGACGTGCGGGTGGTGCGCGCGATGGTGCTGGCGGGTGAAGGCGTCGCCCTGTTGCCGCGCTACCTGTGCCGCGAAGAATGCGCATCGGGCAAGCTGGTCCAGGTGCTGCCGGATTGGCACGCGAAAGCCGACCCGATCCACCTCGTCTATCCGCGGCAACGCTTCATGGCGCCGAAGCTGCGGGTCTTTGTCGATCTGGCGGTGGAAGAATTACGCGGCTGGCTGGATGCCGTCTGAGCCGGGTCTGATGCGGCGCTAGCCGGTCGCGAAGCCGATGCCATTGCCCTGAAGCAGCAGCATCCGCCCGCCTACGACAGGCGGCGCCGGACCGGTATCGCTGACGAACCAGTCCGCCGTCGCCAGCCCGTGCACCGCGTCGGGGGCGACGGCGGCGGCGAGGTGGGCGAGGGCGGCGATGCCGCAGGCGCTTTCGAGGGCCGAGGTGATGACGACTTCGAGGCCGCTGGCGCGGGCGCGCAGGGCGAGTTCGGTGCTGGCGAGCAGGCCGCCGTGGCGGGCCGGTTTGAGGACGAGGCGGCGTAGCGGCGGGTGGCGGAAGAAGGCGGCGTCGAGCAGGTGGGTCGATTCGTCGATGGCGAGCGGGAAGGCGGCAGCCGCTTGCAGGCTGGCAAGGCGGGCCGGATCGGGGTCGGCCAGCGGTTCTTCGAGGCCGTCGATGGGCAGGCCGGCGCAGGCGGCGATGAAGGCTTGGGCGGCGGCGAAGGGCCACGCCCGGTTGGCGTCGAGGCGCAGGCGCAGCGCGCGGGGCAGCGTGGCGGCGAGGCGGTGCAGGGCGGCGATTTCGTCGGCGGGCGGGGCGACGCCGGCCTTCAGCTTGGCGACGGTGTAGCCCGCGGCGGCGGCCTCGGTCAGGCTGTCGCGGTCGACCGTCAAAATCGGCCCAAAACTGGCGTTGACCGCAACCGATGCCAGCGGAGGCCGGCCGCTGAGCCAGGCGTCGAGCGGCAGGCCGGCAGCTTGCGCGGCGAGGTCGAGGGCGGCGCTTTCCTCGGCGAAGGCGGTGGCGGCAGCTTCGTCGATGCCGAATTCGGGGAGCGGGGCGCAGTCGCCCCAGCCGCTGCGGCCGTCGTCGGTGGTCAGGCGGCGCAGGCGGCCGTGCCGTTCGCTGACGACGCCGCGACTGGTCTGCCACGGCCGGCAGAGCGCCAGGCGGTAGGGCAGCCAGGCGGCGGCGACGACCTTCACGGGCGCTTGCGGTATTTGCCGAAATCCGGCGGGCGGCGCTCCAGCCAGGCATTGCGGCCTTCCTGGCCTTCTTCGCTCATGTAGAAGAGGCCGGTGGCGTTGCCGGCGAGTTCCTGGATGCCGGCCAGCCCGTCGGTGTCGGCGTTGAAGCCGGCTTTTATCATGCGCAGCGCCATTGGAGACAGTTTCAGCATGTCGCGGCACCAGTTAACGGTTTCCTCTTCGAGCTTTTCAACCGGCACGACGGCGTTGACCAGACCCCAGTCGAGCGCGGTGGCGGCGTCGTACTGGCGGCACAGCAGCCAGATTTCCTTGGCCCGCTTGAGGCCGATGGTGCGCGCCATCAGCCCGGCGCCGAGGCCGGCGTCGAAGCTGCCGACGCGCGGCCCGGTCTGGCCGAAGCGGGCGTTGGCGGCGGCGATGGTCAGGTCGCAGACGAGGTGCAGCACGTGGCCGCCGCCGATGGCGTAGCCGGCGACCATCGCCACCACCGGCTTCGGGCAGCGGCGGATCTGCATCTGCAGATCGAGCACGTTGAGGTGCGGCGTGCCGCCCTCGTCGATGTAGCCTTCGGCGCCGCGCACCGTCTGGTCGCCGCCGGAACAGAAGGCTTCGCTGCCGGCGCCGGTGAGAATGATGGCGCCTATGGCGTTGTCATGGTGGGCGCGGTGGAAGGCGTCGATCAGCTGGGTGACGGTTTCCGGGCGGAAGGCGTTGCGCCGGCCGGGGCGGTTGATGGTGATGCGGGCGATGCCTTCGGCGGCGTCGTAGAGGATGTCGGAATAAATGGCCTGGGGCTGCCAGGCGGGGGCTGTGCTGGACATGGCGAACGCTGGGTGATGGACAGGCGGCGAGTATAGCCGCCCGCGCCCCCATCGATTTGCTCTCGGCGCGCTCGGCGGGCAGCGGTGTCCGGCTTGCGGTAAGATTCAGGATATTTCCACCGTCGACCGCAACAACCTGCTGCCATGTCCCAGATCACTCCTCTTTCCTACCGGGATGCCGGTGTCGATATCGATGCCGGCGACGCTCTCGTCGACCGCATCAAGCCGCTGGCCAGGAAGACCCTGCGCGAGGGCGTGCTCGGCGGCATCGGCGGTTTCGGGGCGCTGTTCGAGGTGCCCAAGCGCTACAAGGAGCCGGTGCTGGTCTCCGGCACCGACGGCGTCGGCACCAAGCTGCGCCTGGCTTTCGAACTGAACCGTCACGATACCGTGGGGCAGGATCTGGTGGCCATGAGCGTCAACGACATCCTGGTGCAGGGGGCCGAGTCGCTTTTCTTTCTCGATTACTTCGCCTGCGGCAAGCTGCACGTCGACACGGCTGCCGCCGTCGTCGGCGGCATCGCCAGGGGTTGCGAGCTGGCCGGCTGCGCGCTGATCGGCGGCGAGACCGCCGAAATGCCCGGCATGTATCCGGATGGCGAATACGATCTGGCCGGCTTCGCCGTCGGCGTCGTCGAGAAGTCGAAGATCATCGACGGTTCGACGATCCGGCCAGGCGATGTCGTGCTCGGCCTGGCCTCCTCCGGCGCGCACTCCAACGGCTACTCGCTGGTGCGCAAGATCATCGAGCGTTCCAATCCGGACATGAACGCACCGTTCGACGAAGTTGATGGAAAGGCGCGCTCGCTCGCCGACGTCGTCATGGCGCCGACCCGCATCTACGTCAGGCAGGTGCTGGCGACCATGCGGAGGGTGACGATCAAGGGCATGGCCCATATCACCGGTGGCGGCCTGCTGGAGAACGTGCCGCGCGTGTTGCCGGACAACACCGTCGCCGAACTGGAAAAGGCCGCCTGGCCGCGGCCGAGGCTGTTCGACTGGCTGCAGGCCGAAGGCAACGTCGCGGAACACGAGATGCACCGCGTCTTCAACTGCGGGATTGGCATGGTCATCGTCGTGGCTGCGGGCGATGCCGAGCAGGCGATGGCGGAACTGAAGGCGGCCGGCGAGGCGGTCCATCGCATCGGCAGGATCAGGGCGCGGCAGGGTGACGAAGCGCAGACCGTCGTGGCCTGAACTCCTGCGCCAGGCCGTCGCGCTGGTTTGCGGCCTGATTCTGGCCTATCTGCCCGGCGTGCCGTGGGCGGTGGAAAAATCCGCCCAGAAATCGGCGCCGACGAAAAAGGTCGCCGCCCGCAAGCCGGCCGGCAAGAAAGCCGCGAAGCCGCCGCGTGCGCCGGCGCGGTCTCCCGAGATCGGTACGGCGGAGATCGTAGAATCCCAATTGACCGGACTGCATGGTTCGGCCAGCTACTACGGAGGCGATTTTCACGGCCGGCGCACCGCGACCGGCGAGACCTTCGATGCGCGCGGATTCACCGCCGCCAGCAACCGCTTCCCGCTCGGCAGCCGGGTCGCCGTGCGCCGGCTCGACAATAGCCGTTGCGCCATCGTCCTGGTGAATGACCGCATGCATGGCAAGCACCGGCAACGCATCATCGACGTTTCCAGGGGTGTCGCCGAGTATCTCGACATGATCCGCGCCGGTGTCGTGCTGGTGCGCGTCGCGCCGCTGAAAGACAGCGACCGCAACGATCATTCTTGCCATGCGGCGTTCGCGTCCGACGAGCCGGAACCGGGTCCGGGCTTGCCCCGAAAATCGGTGACTCCGGCGTCCCCGGCTCAGCTCGATGCGATGCATTAGCCGGAAACATTTCCCGGCTTGCCCTCTCTCGGATAAAATGGAACTAGTTACTGACTTTTCGGTCAGTATTGGGAGTGGCGCGTGACATGAACAGCAACAGACGACTGGTGATCATCATCCTGGCGGTGGCCGGCCTGCTCGGTCTCGGCTATTACGCCTATACGGCGAATCGGGTGCCGGCCGCAGCCCCCGCAGCGGGGGAGAATGGCGCCGGGAGCAAGGCGCCAGCCGGCCCCGCGGGCGGCTTCGCGGTGGCAGTCGAGGTGGCGCAGATCGCTGCGGCCGATTTTTCCGACGTGGCGAGCGCGGTCGGCAACCTGAAGTCGAACGAGTCGGTCGTTCTGCGTGCGGAAACTCCGGGACGCATCGCCGCGATCAATTTCCACGACGGCGCCATCGTCAACAAGGGCGCCCTGCTGGTGGCACTCGATGCCGCAGTGCAGGAGGCCGAACTGCAGCAGGCGCGGGCGAATCTGGCGCTGGCGCGGAGCAACCACCAGCGCAATCGGGAACTGCTGGAAAAGAAATTCGTCACCGCGCAGGCGCTGGACAACTCGGCGGCGACGCTCAAGATACAGGAAGCGGCCGTTCAACTGGCCGAGGCCAAGGTCGGCCGGATGCGCATCAAGGCGCCGTTCACCGGCATGGTCGGCCTGCGCAACGTCAGCGTCGGTGATTACGTCAAGGAAGCCCAGGAACTGATCAATATCGAGGACATCGGCACGCTGCGCGTCGATTTCAAGCTGCCGGAAACCTACCTCGGCCGCGTGCGCAAGGGGCAGGCGGTCGAGGTCAGCAGCGATGCGCTGCCCGGCGAGCAGTTCGCGGCGGTGCTCGATGCGGTGGACCCGATGGTCGATCAGGGCGGACGGGCGATTTCCAGCCGCGCCCGGCTCGGCAACGCTTCCGGCAAGCTGCGACCGGGCATGTTCGTCCGTGTCCGCCTGCTTTTCGGCGAGCGCAGGAATGTGCTGATGGCGCCCGAGCAGGCCATCGTTCCCGGCGCGCAGCCGACGGTGTTCAAGGTGGTCGACGGCAAGGCGGTAGCCACCGGGGTCAGGCTCGGCGTGCGCCGCGCGGCGCAGGTGGAAATCGTCGACGGCCTGGCGGCTGGCGACGTGGTGGTGACGGCCGGCCAGCTCAAGCTGCACGACGGCGCCGCGGTGCGGGCGATCGGCGCGGGCGGGGCGGCGCCGGCGGCCGGCAGCGAAGGCATGTCCGGCAAGGCGCCGGCCAGGGCGGCTGAAGGCAGATGAGGATCTCCGAGGTCTGCATCAAGCGGCCGGTCTTCGCCACCGTGCTGTCGCTGGTGGTGATGCTGATCGGCATCGTTTCCTACACGCGTCTGCCGGTGCGCGAGTACCCGAAGATCGACGAGCCGGTGGTCACGGTCGACACGACCTACCGCGGCGCTTCCGCCGAAATCATCGAATCGCAGGTGACCAAGCCGTTGGAGGATTCGCTGGCCGGCATCGAGGGCGTCGAGGTCATCACCTCGATCTCGCGCGCCGAGAACAGCCAGATTTCGGTGCGCTTCAAGCTCGAACGGGCCCCCGATTCGGCGGCGGCCGACGTCCGCGACCGCGTCTCGCGCGTGCGCAACAAGCTGCCGGATTCGGTCGACGAGCCGGTGATCGCCAAGGTCGAGGCCGACGCCAATCCGATCATCTGGATCGCCTTCTCGTCGGACAAGCATTCGGCGCTCGAAGTCACCGATTTCGCCAGCCGCATCGTCAAGCCGCGCCTGCAGACCCTGCCGGGGGCGGCCGACGTGCGCATCTTCGGCGACCGCAAGTTCGCCATGCGCGTCTGGCTCGACCGCGCTCGGTTGGCCGCCTATCAATTGACCCCGGCCGACGTCGAGGATGCGCTCAGGAAGCAGAACGTCGAGGTGCCGGCCGGGCGCATCGAGAGCCGCGAGCGCGAGTTCTCGGTGGTCGCCAATACCGACCTGACGACGCCGGAAGGCTTCGGCGCCATCGTCGTCAAGACGGCGAACGGCTACCCGGTGCGCATCGCCGACCTTGGCCGCGTCGAAATCGGCGCCGCCTCGGAACGCAGTTCGGTGCGCTTCAACGGCCGTTCGGCGGTGGCGCTCGGCGTCATCAAGCAGGCGACGGCCAATCCGCTCGAACTGTCGAAGGCCCTGCGCGCCGAGTTGCCCAAGATCACCAGCGAACTGCCGCCCGGCATGCGCGCCGACATTGCCTACGACTCGTCGATCTTCATCGACCGTTCGATCGAGGCAGTGTTCAAGACCATCGGCGAGGCGATCCTGCTGGTGCTGGCGATCATCTTCTTCTTCCTGCGCAACTTCCGGGCGACGCTGATCCCGCTGGTGACCATCCCGGTTTCCCTGGTCGGCGCCTTCGCCATCATGTTCATCCTCGGCTTCACGATCAACACACTGACCCTGCTCGCCCTGGTGCTGGCCATCGGCCTCGTGGTGGACGACGCCATCGTCGTGCTGGAAAACATCTACCGCCACATCGAGGAGGGTATGCCAAAAATGCAGGCCGCCCTGCAGGGGTCGCAGGAAATCGGCTTCGCGGTGGTCGCCATGACGCTGACCCTGGCCGCGGTCTACGCCCCGGTCGCCTTCATGACCGGGCGCACCGGCAAGCTGTTCATCGAGTTCGCGCTGACCCTGGCCGGCGCCGTGCTGGTGTCCGGCTTCGTCGCGCTGACGCTGTCGCCGATGATGTGCTCGCTACTGCTCAAGCACGAGGAAAAACATGGCAAGGCATTCATCGCCGTCGAGAATTTTCTCAATTGGTTGAATTCCGGCTACAAACGGGTGTTGACCGCAGCACTCAACCGGCGCTGGATTGTCATGGCCGGTTTCGTCGCGGTTGCCGCCTCCTGTGTCGCCCTGCTCGGCGTGTTGAAATCGGAGCTGGCGCCGGTCGAGGACCGTGGCGTCATTCTCGGCGTCTTCCTCGGGCCGGATGGCGCGACGCTCGACTACACCGACAAGTACGCGCGCCAGATCGAAGGCATCTACAGCCAGACCAAGGACGTCGAACGCTTCTTCGTCGTTTCCGGCAACCCGACGGTCAGCCAGGGCATTTCCTTCGTCGGCCTCACTGACTGGAAGGCGCGCGACCGCCGTTCGCCGGATGTTGCCAAGGAATTGTTCCCGAAATTCATGGGCATTCCCGGCGTCCTCGCTTTCCCGGTGACGCCGCCCTCGCTCGGCCAGAGCCCGCGCGAACGGCCGATCAATTTCGTCATCGTCACCTCGGCTTCGTATGAGGAGCTGCAGCAGGTGACGAGCCAGTTCCTCGCCGAGCTGGCCAAGAACCCCGGGCTGACCAACGTCGATACCGACCTCAAGCTGAACAAGCCGGAACTGTCGGTCGAGGTCAAGCGCGACAAGGCGGCCGACATGGGCGTGCCGGTCGAGACCATCGGCCGCACGCTGGAAACGCTGCTTGGCGGTCGTCAGGTGACCCGTTTCAAGCGCGACGGCGAGCAGTACGACGTGATCGTCCAGGTTGCCGACGCCGACCGCCGCAATCCCGAAGACATCCGCGACATCTACGCGCGCGGCCGCGACGGCAGCATGATCTCGCTCGACAACCTGGTCGGCGTCAACGAAACCATCGCGCCGCGCGAACTCAACCACTTCGGCCAGCGCCGTGCGGTGACCATCACCGCCAACCTGGCGCCCGGCTACACGATGGGCGAGGCGCTCGGCTTCATGGACGGCATCGCCAACCAGCTGCTCAAGCCCGGCTATGCGGTGGATTACAACGGCCAGACGCGCGAATTCCGGCAGTCGTCGTCCTCGCTCGGGCTGACCTTCACCCTGGCCCTCGCCTTCATCTATCTGGTGCTGGCGGCGCAGTTCGAGAGCTTCCGCGACCCGTTCATCATCATGCTGACAGTGCCGCTGTCGATGGCCGGCGCCCTGCTGGCGCTGTGGCTCTCCGGTGGCACGCTCAATGTCTACAGCCAGATCGGGCTGGTGACGCTGGTCGGCCTCATCACCAAGCACGGCATCCTGATCGTCGAATTCGCCAACCAGCTGCAGGAGAAGGGCCTGGAGTTGAAAGAGGCGGTGATCGAGTCGGCGACGCTGCGCCTGCGGCCGATCCTGATGACGACCGGTGCCATGGTGCTCGGCGCCGTGCCGCTGGCGCTGGCTACCGGCGCCGGGGCGGAATCGCGGCAGCAGATCGGCTGGGTAATCGTCGGCGGCCTGCTACTCGGCACTTTCTTCACGCTGTTCGTGGTGCCGACGGTGTACACGCTGCTGGCGGCGCGCAAGATGCCCGAGCCAGTCGCCGCCTTGGCGGCTACTTAATCAGGAGGACTCGCATCATGGATTCCAACGCAGTTGCGCGCAGCCACTGGTCGAGCCGCTGGGCATTCGTTCTGGTAACTGCCGGATCGGCCATCGGCCTCGGCAACATCTGGAAGTTCCCCTACATGACCGGCACCAACGGCGGCAGCGCCTTCGTGCTCGTCTACCTGCTCTGCATCGCCTTCATCGGCGTGCCGCTGCTGATGGCGGAAACCATGCTCGGCCGCCGCGGGCAGGCCAACCCGGTCGGTTCGATGCGCCGGGTGGTTGGCGAAGCCGGGGCGCATCCCGGCTGGATCGCCATCGGCTTCATCGGCATTCTCGGGGCGCTGATGATCCTCTCGTTCTACAGCGTCGTCGCCGGCTGGATTCTCGACTACGCAGTGCGTTCCTTCTCCGGCTTTGCCGGCCTGACCAGGGAAGAGGCCGGCGCGGCCTTCGCCGCGCTGCTCGCCGACCCGCTGCGCCTGATCGGCTGGCACACGCTGTTCATGATCCTTACTGCGCTGGTCGTCGCCAGCGGCGTCACCAGCGGCATCGAGCGCGCCAACAAGATCATGATGCCGGCGCTGTTCGCCATCATCGTCGCGCTGATCGTCTATGGCATCGTGGCCGCCGACATGGCCGCGGCATTTCGCTTCATGTTCCACTTCGATTTCGGCGCCGTCCGGCGCGAGGTCGTGCTCTCGGCGATGGGCCATGCCTTCTTCACGCTCAGTCTGGGCATGGGGGCGATCATGGCCTACGGCTCCTACCTCGATCGCGGCACTTCAATCATGCGCACGGCCTTCTACGTCGCCCTGGCCGACACCGGGATTGCACTGATGGCCGGCCTCGCCATCTTCGCCATCGTCTTCGCCCAGGGGCTCGAACCGGCCAGCGGCCCGGGGCTGATCCTGCAGACGCTGCCGCTGGCCTTTGCCCAGATGCCGGGCGGCGCGGTGGTCGGTCCGCTGTTCTTCATCCTGGTCATCTTTGCCGCGTGGACCTCGTCGATTTCGCTGATGGAGCCCTTCACCGCCTTTCTCATCGAGCGCTTCGGGCTGTCGCGCCGTGCTGCGGTCGGCGGCATGGGGCTGGTCGCCTGGCTGTTCGGCATTGCCGTGGCGCTCTCCTTCAACGAATGGAGCGGTTTCAGGATTCTCGGGCTGGGCGTCTTCGACCTGCTCGACACCCTGACGACCAAGATCATGATGCCGCTGGCCGGACTGCTCATCGCCTTGTTTGTCGGCTGGGTCATGCGCCGCCACCATGTCGCGGAAGAAATGGGCCTGTCGAGTGCGCAACTGGGCATCTGGCTGAACGTCCTGCGCTTTGGCTCGCCGCTGGCGATCGGCCTCATTTTCCTGCACGTCGTCGGCGTCATCGGCTGAACGACGCCGCGCGCCACTTCAGGCGCCGAGAAAGGCCGCGACCCGGGTTGCGATGCGCCCGGCCAGCGCGGGGTCCAGGCAGTCGTAATTCTCGGCGGTGAACGAATTGGTCAGCCAGGTGATCTGGCGCTTGGCCAACTGGCGCGTGGCGAAGATGCCGCGGTCGCGCAGTTCCTTGTGCGGGACGATGCCTTCCTGCGCTTCCCAGGCCTGGCGGTAGCCGACGCAGCGCATCGAAGGCAGGTCGAGACTCAGCCGGTATTTCCGGCGCAGCGCGCGCACTTCGTCGTCGAGGCCGGCGAGCAGCATCTCGTCGAAGCGGCGGGCGATGCGTTCGTGCAGCACGGCCCGGTCGGCAGGCAGCAGGCCGATCGAGAGGAGGTCGTAGGGCGGCCCCTGGCGCTCGCTGGCCGCCAGCAGTTCGGACATTGGCCGTCCGCTCAGGCGGTAGATCTCCAGCGCGCGCTGGATGCGCTGGCTGTCGGTCGGAGGCAGCCTTGCTGCGGTCGACGGGTCAAAAAGGGCCAATTTCGCGTGCAGCGCCGGCCAGCCGGCCGCAGCGGCTTCGGCGTCGATCTCGGCGCGCAGCGCGGCGTCGGCCTGCGGCAGATCGGCAAGGCCGTGCAGCAGGGCGCGGAAATAGAGCATAGTGCCGCCGACCAGCACGGGCACTTTGCCGGCTGCCGTGATGGCGGCCATCGCGGCCAGCGCGTCGGCGCGGAAGCGGGCCGCGGAATAGCTCTCTTCCGGCGAAATGAGGTCGATCAGACGGTGCGGGTATTGCGCCAGCGTCGCGCGGTCCGGCTTGGCGGTGCCGACGTCCATGTCGATGAAAACCTGCGCCGAATCGACGCTGACCAGTTCGACCGGAAAACGGTCGGCCAGCGCCATGGCGACCGCCGTCTTGCCCGAGGCGGTCGGGCCCATGATCAGGACGGCGGGCGGCAGGCGGGGGGAATTCATGGCGGCGAATGCTACCACGCGCGCCGGCAGGCACTCCGGCCTATAATCGCCGCATCACAGGGGGGAATCCATGTCGCTCGTACCGTGCCGCGCCTGCGGCCACCAGGTCGATACCTCGGCCGAAGCCTGTCCCGGTTGCGGGGCCACCAATCCCGGCCGCAAGATGAGCCGCCAGCAGCACGACCTGATCGTGCTGCTGATACAGCTGGTGATCGGCACGGCGATCCTGTTCGTCGCCGGCAACATGGCCTGGAACGCGGTCGGGCCGATCATCAAGCAGCAGGTCAACAAACCGGCGCCGTGATTGCGCTGCAATGGCCGCACAACCGGAAGCGAGCGCTTACCAGATCAGCTTGAAGCGGAATTCCGCGCGGGATGGCTGGCTGTTCGCGACGCGGACGACGGCGGTGAAATTGTTCGACTGCTCGGGCTGCTGGATCACCTCGACCGTGCCCGGCCCCTCGACGTTTTCCAGCCGCACGGTGACGTCGCGCGCCGGCAGGAAGCCCGTGAACTGATGATTCCGGTGCTCCCGGCGCAGGCTGCGCCCGGAGACCACGGCGACCCGAAGCGTGCGGTTGCGGACCGAGATGTCGATCGTGCCATCGACCTCGCCGCGCCAGACTACATTGTTGCCTTCGCGCCGGTCGGCCGCAGGCGCTGCGGGGGCGGCTTCCTCGGCGCTGGTTGGCAACGATAACGCGGCCGTCGAGAGACAGAGCAAGGCGGTTGCGGCAAGTCTGGAAAATGGTTTCATGGCGAATGAGCTTCCTTTGTTAAAGGCAGGGTAAGAGCAGATTGTGGGGGATTTGGCGTCCATTCGGCAGGCATTGTTTGAGCGATAGAACAACTTTCTACACGTTCGCTGGAAATTTTGTAGACAAAGCCGCATTCCCATTTGCAGAGCGTGATCGGCTTCACGGTAACGGTCTGCTCTGTGACTTCATAGCCCAGACGGCAACCTAGTTTTGAGCACCAATCCGGTTGTTAGCTAAATTAGGCGCCAAGGGCCGGATTCGGATACTCGCTCGACCTTGCCTTCCGCTTCCAGCTCGCGGACCAAGGCTACGACCCAGTATTGTTGATTAGATGAAGTTGCCTTCGGGTATTGGCCCCAGTCAAACCCGCAAGCTCGAAAGATTTGCGAAAGGCGCAAGCCCTCCTTCCCGGCTTGGCAAAGATCTGACGATTGCATGAATTCAAGGACCAATGCCTTTGCGTCAGCCCTAAGTTGGTTGCCTCTGGTTTCGAACATCTTCATGTTGTTACCTCAATAAACTGAACAAAAGTTGCGACAGGTTTTGGCCTCACTGCCCCCGCAAAAAAAGCTTGTCGAGTTGATCTATCGATAGCTCCGTCCACGTCGGCCGTCCATGATTGCATTGGCCGGCGCGTTCGGTTTCTTCCATCTGGCGTAGCAGGGCGTTCATTTCGGGCAAGGTGAGAATGCGGCGGGCGCGGACGGCGCCGTGGCAGGCCATTGTCGCAAGCAGTTCGTTACGGTGGGCTGTGGCGAGCTGGGTGATGCCGTGTTCGCGCAGTTCGGCGATCAGCGCGCGGGCGAGCGCGGCGGGGTCGCCGGATTGCAGCAGGGCGGGGACGCTGCGCACGCCGAGCTGGTTGGGGCCGAGCGGGGCGATCTGGAAGCCGAGGTCGGCCAGGGCGTCGGCGTGTTCTTCGACGGCGGCGATGTCGAGCGGGTCGGCGGAGAAGACGGCGGGAATCAGCAGCGCCTGGGTGGCAATCTGGCGATTGTCGAGGGCGGTCTTCAGTTTTTCGTAGAGGATGCGTTCGTGCGCGGCGTGCATGTCGACGAGAACCAGGCCGCGCGCGTTCTGGGCCAGGATGTAGATGCCGTGCAACTGGGCCAGCGCGTAGCCGAGCGGCGGGCCGTCGCGGTCCACGGTTTCGGCGGGCGCGAATTGGGGGGCGGCGGCGGGCGGGCTGGCCGGTTCGCCCAGACCTTGCGTGGCGCGGGCGAAGGCGAGGTAGGCGGCAGCGGCGGGCTCGGCGACGCCGAGCGTGCTTTGATGGCGCACCGGCGGCGGGTGGTCGGCGGCAATATTGAAATTTGCCCTTTTTCCGGGGGCGACCGCAACAGGTGCTGTTTCGGGTGTTTCGCCCTGCACCGGTGCCGCCAGTGTGCGCTGGATGGCGTGGAAGACGAACTGGTGCATGGCGCGCGAGTCGCGGAAGCGGACTTCGGTCTTGGCCGGGTGCACGTTGACGTCGACCAGCGCCGGGTCGATGTTCACGAACAGGCAGACGGCGGGCTGGCGGCTGCCGTGCAGCACGTCGCGATAGCCCTCGCGCAGGGCGTGGGCGATCACCTTGTCGCGCACGAAGCGGCCATTGACGAAGACGTACTGGCCGTCCCTGGCGTCGGTGGCGCGCGTCGGGTCGATGGCGAAACCGGCGATGGCGAGCGGGCCGGCGGCGGCCTCCAGCCGGCGGGCGGCGCCGAGAAAGTCGTCGCCGAGGATGTCGGCGATGCGCCGGGCGCTGTCGGCGGGGGCGAGCTGGAACAGGTTGCGCCCGTTGTGCGTCAGGCTGAAGGCGACGTCGGGGCGGGTCAGCGCCAGGCGCTTGACGGCGTCGGCGCAGTGGGCGAATTCGGTGCTTTCCGATTTCAGGAATTTGCGGCGGGCCGGCGTGTTGTAGTAGAGGTCGCGCATTTCGACGACGGTGCCCGCCATCAGGGCGGCCGGTTCCGGCGCGGCGCCGGGTTCGGCGCGCAGCCTCCAGGCGTGGCTCGCGCCGCGTTCGCGGCTGCTGATGGCGAGGCGGGCGACGGAAGCGACCGAGGCCAGCGCTTCGCCGCGAAAACCGAGCGAACTGACCCGCTCCAGATCGTCCAGAGAAACGATTTTCGAGGTGGCGTGGCGGGTCAGGGCCAGCGCAAGTTCATCCCTGGCAATGCCGCAACCGTCGTCGGTGACACGGATCAGCTTGACGCCGCCTTCTTCGAGATGCACCTGGATGGCCTTGCTGCCGGCATCGAGGCTGTTTTCCAGCAGCTCTTTCAGGACCGAGGCGGGTCTTTCGACCACTTCGCCTGCGGCAATCTGGCTGATCAGCAGGTCGGGGAGGCGGGCAATCGTCGGCATGGCGGGATTATACCTTGAGGTAAAATCGCGGCTTTACCACGCCCGGCGCCTCCCGATGGAATTACTCATGCAGTTCATGGACATCGTCCTCCACCTCGACAGGCATCTGGCGCTGCTGGTGCAGCAATATGGCCTGTGGATCTACGGCATCCTGTTCGTTATCGTCTTCGCCGAAACCGGCTTCGTCGTGACGCCCTTCCTGCCCGGCGATTCGCTGCTCTTCGTGGCTGGCGCGCTGGCGGCCATCGGCGAGGGCGGCATGGACATCTTCGTGCTGATGGGCGTGCTGACGGTCGCCGCCGTGCTCGGCAATACCCTCAATTACCAGATCGGCCGCTTCCTCGGTCCCAAGGTCTTCCACTGGGAAAAATCGCGTTTCTTCAATAAGGACGCGCTGGTCAAGACGCATGCCTTCTACGAGAAACACGGCGGCAAAACGCTGGTGATCTCGCGTTTCCTGCCGCTCTTCCGCACCTTCGCCCCGTTCGTCGCCGGTATCGGTTCGATGACCTATGCCCGCTTCACGCTGTTCAACCTGGTCGGCGCGCTGGCCTGGGTCGTCTCGCTGTGCCTGGCCGGCTACTGGCTGGGTAACCTGCCGTGGGTGCGCGCCAACCTGTCGCTGATCATCGTCGGCATCATCGCCTTCACGCTGGTGCCGGTCGGCCTCGGCTACCTGAAGAGCAAGGGTGCCTGATGCACTGGCTGGTCGTCCCCCTTGTCCTGTCGCTGGCTGGCTGTGCGACGACGATGGGGAAGGA
>WBZP01002363.1_pt2 | contig 21191 bp, 17 predicted proteins | sample 5204301 | NCBI WGS metagenome assembly WBZP01 (sample SAMN12412401, study PRJNA552823) | activated sludge metagenome | isolation source: activated sludge from nitrification reactor of wastewater treatment plant... | place: USA: Pennsylvania | collected 2017
CGCCGAGAAGCGCCGCCGGGAGACGGAGCAGGTCTTCGCGCGCCAGAACGAGGCGCGGGCGAAGCGCCTCCTCGAAGCGAAGGCGGTCTCGCGGCAGGACGTGCAGCGCGCCGAGGCCGACCGCGTGGCCGCCGACGAGCAGCTCGACATGGCCAGCACCGAGGTGCGCCGCGCCGAGGAGGAGCTGGAGCACTACGGCATCACCAACGCCGAGGACCCGAGCGGCGAGAAGGGCGAGTACATCCCCGTGCGCAGCCCTCTCCACGGCGTGGTGCTCGAGAAGTCGGTCACCCAGGGCACCGCCGTCACCGTCGGCACGCCGCTCTACGTGGTCGCCGACCTGACCGAGCTCTGGGCCGTGGCGGAGATCGACGAGACGCAGCTGCCGCTCGTGAAGGCGGGCCGCGCGACCGAGCTGCGCGTGGCCGCCTACCCGCGGGAGACGTTCGCGGGGACGATCTCGTTCGTCGGCGACATGGTGAACCCGAAGACGCGGCGGGTGACGGTGCGCTGCCAGGTGCCGAACGCGGACGGGCGCCTCAAGCCGGAGATGTACGCGACGATGACCCTCGCCGCGGGCGAGGCGCACGACGTGCTCGCGGTGCCCTCCGCCGCGGTGCAGGAGATCGACGGCAGGTCGGTCGTCTTCGTCCGCACGGCGAAGGGCGCGTTCGAGCGCCGGGACGTCGAGACCGGCCCCGAGGCGGACGGCTGGGTCGAGGCGCGCGCCGGCGTGAAGGAAGACGAGACGGTGGCGACGACGGGCTCCTTCCTCCTCAAGTCGGAGCTCCTCAAGGGCTCGATGGCCGGGGAGGAGTGACGTGGGACCGGTCGAGCGCTTCGTCGCCGGGGCGCTGCGCCAGCGCCCGTTCGTCCTGCTCTGCCTCGCCGCCGCCATGGTCACCGGCTTGCTCGCGTGGCGCGAGGTGCCGGTCGAGGCCTTCCCGGACCTGACGAACAACCAGGTCGTCGTCGTGACCGAAGCGCCGGGCCTCGCGGCGATCGAAGTCGAGCAGCGCGTGACGTACCCGATCGAGACCGCGCTCATGGGGGCGCCGGGGGCGACCGAGGTGCGCTCGCTCTCGAAGTTCGGGCTCTCGATGATCACGGTGGTCTTCGAGGACCGCGTGCCGGTCTACTTCGCGCGCCAGCTCGTCACCGAGCGCCTCGCCGACGCGCGCGGGCGCATCCCGTCCGGGCTCGAGCCGACCCTCGGCCCGGTGGCGACCGCCTTCGGCGAGATCTACCAGTACCTGATCGAGGGCGACGCCTCGGCCATGGACAAGAAGACGTTCCACGACTGGGACGTCCGGGCGCGCCTGCGCAGCGTGCGCGGGGTCTCCGAGATCAACTCGTGGGGCGGGCTCACGCGGCAGTACCACGTGATCGTGTACCCGCGGCGCCTCGAGCGCTACGGCCTGTCGCTCCACCAGGTGGTGCAGGCGGTCTCCGACAACAATGCCTCCTTCAGCGGCGGCTTCGTCGAGCACCGCTCCGAGCGCTTCACGGTGCGCGGCAGCGGCCTCGCGACGGGTGTCGAGGACCTCCGGCGCGTCGTGCTCGCGTCCGTCGAGGGCGTGCCGATCCTTCTCGGCGACGTGGCCGACGTGGGCGTCGGCCCCATGCCGCGCAGCGGGGCCGTGACCCGCGACGGCAAGGGCGAGACCGTGGCCGGCATGGTCATCATGCTGAAGGGCGAGAACGGCAAGGACGTCGCGACCCGGGTGAAGGATCGCATCGCCGAGGTGCAGAAGACGCTCCCGGCCGGGATGCGGATCGAGCCCTTCTACGACCAGAGCGCGGTCATCGACCGCACGTCGCACACCGTCGCGCGAAACCTGCTCGAGGGGTCGATCCTGGTGATCGCCGTGCTCTTCTTCTTCCTGCGCGACGTGCGGGCCGCGCTCATCACCGCGTCGGTCATCCCCCTCGCGATGCTGGCCGGCTTCTTCGGCATGCGCGTCTTCGGCGTGTCCGCGAACCTGATGTCGCTCGGGGCGATCGACTTCGGCCTCATCGTCGACGGCGCGGTCGTGATGATGGAGAGCTTCATCCGCCGCCGCGCCGAGCACGACCCGACGGCCGAGCTCGACTTCGTGGCGGACCCGGCGAGCCACCGCCGCCGGTTCTTCACCGCGGCCGCGGCCGAGGTGGCGCGGCCCGTCCTCTTCGGAGTCCTCATCATCATCGCCGTCTACGTGCCGGTCTTCACCCTAGAGGGGCTCGAGGGGAAGATGTTCCGGCCGATGGCGATAACCGTGTGCGCCGCCCTCCTCGGCGCGCTCGTCCTCGCCCTCACCTACGTCCCGGTCGCCTCCTTCTACCTCCTGAAGATCGAGGGCTCGGAGCGCGAGGAGCCCTGGTTCGTCGGGCTCCGCCGCTACTACGTGGCTCACCTCGAGGACGCCATGAACCACCCGCGCCGCACCCTCGCGGTGGCGCTCGGGGTCGTCACCGTGGCGATCGCCTCGCTCGCCTTCATCGGCACCGAGTTCATGCCGCGCCTCGACGAGGGCGCGATCCTCGTCGAGACCCGCAAGCTGCCGTCGATCTCGCTCGAGGAGTCGGCCGCCATCTCGACGCGCGTCGAGCAGATCATCCGGCGCTTCCCCGAGGTGAGCCAGGTCGTCACGAAGATCGGCCGGCCCGACGTCGCCACCGAGGCGATGGGCATCTACCAGGGCGACGTGTACGTGAATCTCCACCCGACGGACGAGTGGAAGAGCGGCTGGTCGAAGGAGGAGCTCATCGACCACATGGCGGCCGCCCTCGCCGAGATGCCCGGCGTCGCCTGCAACTTCACCCAGCCGATGGCGATGCGCCTCGACGAGGTCGTCTCCGGGGTGAAGGCCGACGTCGCGGTGAAGGTGTTCGGTCCCGACCCCGCGACGCTCGAGAGGGTGGGCGAGGAGGTGCGCGCCGTCCTCGACAAGGTGCGGGGAGCGGCCGACCTCCAGGTCGAGGTCCTCTCCGGCGCGGCGCAGGTCCAGATCGACGTCGACCGCGAGCGCATCGCGCGCTACGGCCTCGCCGTGTCCGACGTGCGCGAGCTCGTCGAGAGGGCGGTCGGCGGCGCGACCGCGACCGAGGTCCTCGACGGCCCGCGGCGCTTCGACGTCGTGGTCCGCTTCCCGGACGAGGTGCGAGGTGACCCCGAGCGCCTCGGCCAGCTCCTCCTCACGGCACCGGGCGGCGAGAAGGTGCCGCTGGCGAGCGTCGCGACGATCCGGACCGTCCAGGGGCCGGAGGCGGTGAACCACGAGACGGGCCAGCGCCGGCTCGTCGTCCAGACGAACGTCCGCGGGCGCGACGTCGGCAGCTTCGTGGCCGAGGCGCAGCAGAAGATGACGGCCGCGGTGAGGCTGCCGACCGGCTACTTCGTCGAGTGGGGCGGCCAGTTCGAGAACCAGCAGCGGGCCACGCGCCGGCTGATGGTCGTCATCCCCGCCTCGCTCGCGATCATCTTCCTGCTCCTCTTCCTGACGTTCGGCCGGGTGCGCCAGGCCCTCCTCGTCATCCTCAACGTCCCGTTCGCCCTCGTCGGCGGGATCGCCGCGCTGTGGATCCGCGGGCTGAACCTCAACCTCTCGGCGTCGGTCGGCTTCATCGCGCTCTTCGGCGTCGCCGTCCTGAACGGCGTCGTGATGATCGCGGCCATCAACCGCCTGCGCGAGGAGGGCCACCTCGAGCTGCGGGCGTCGATCCTGCGCGGAGCGGCCACGCGCCTCAAGCCGGTGATGATGACGGCCCTCGTGGCCGCTCTCGGCTTCGTGCCGATGGCCCTCTCGCACGGCGCGGGCGCCGAGGTGCAGCGCCCGCTCGCGAGCGTCGTCATCGGCGGCATCACGACCTCGACGCTCCTGACCCTCATCGTGCTGCCGACCCTCTACGAGATCGTCGAGGCGTGGGTGCTGCGGAGGCAGGAAGAGGACTGAGGCCGCCCGAGGGCGCTCGCGGGACGCTGGTCCGACCGGTTCTCTCGTCCTCCCGCGCTAGCATGGGACGAGGAGACCGAACGCCCATGTCCGAGATGCGCAGCCTGCCCCTCACCGACGTCTCCGAGGACGAGAAGGCCTTCCGCGAGGTCGTGCGCGACTTCGCCGAGGAGAAGATCCGGCCTCTCGTCCGGAAGATGGACGAGGAGTCGAGGATCCCGCGCGAGCTGATCGACGCCCTGTTCGAGCTCGGGGTGATGGGGATCGAGATCCCCGAGGAGCACGGCGGGGCCGGGGCGACGTTCTTCATGTCGGTCCTCGCGATCGAGGAGCTCGCGCGCGTCGATCCCTCCGTCGCGGTGCTCGTCGACGTGCAGAACACCCTGTGCAACAACGCCATCCTCCGGTGGGGAGACGACGCCCAGAAGGCGAAGTACTTCCCGAAGCTCGCGTCCGAGTGGGTGGGCGCCTACGCGCTCTCGGAAGCCGGCTCGGGCTCCGACGCCTTCGCGCTCGCGTGCCGCGCGTCGGACGAGGGCGACCACTGGGAGCTCACCGGTCGGAAGATGTGGATCACGAACGCCGGCGAGGCCGACCTGTTCATCGTGATGGCCACCGTCGACCCGTCGAAGGGCTACAAGGGGATCACGAGCTTCCTCGTCGAGCGCTCGTTCCCCGGCTTCACGGTCGGCAAGAAGGAGGACAAGCTCGGGATCCGCGCCTCCTCCACCTGCGAGCTCCTCCTCGAGGGCTGCCGCGTCCCGAAGGAGAACGTCCTCGGCGAGGTGGGGAAGGGCTACAAGATCGCGATCGAGACGCTCAACGAGGGGCGCATCGGGATCGGCGCGCAGATGGCCGGCCTCGCCCAGGGCGCCTTCGACCACGCCGTGCGCTACTCGCAGGAGCGGCAGCAGTTCGGCAAGGCGATCTCGGAGTTCCAGGGAGTGCAGTTCCTGCTGGCCGAGCTCGCGACCGAGATCGAGGCCTCGCGGCTCCTCACCTACAACGCGGCGCGCCTGCGCGACGTGCGGCTGCCGTTCGTCAAGGAGTCGGCGATGGCGAAGCTCTACGCCTCGCGCGCGGCGGAGAAGGTGGCCTCGAAGGTGATCGAGATCCACGGCGGGTACGGCTTCACCCGCGAGTACCCCGTCGAGAAGTACTTCCGCGACCAGAAGGTCGGGCAGATCTACGAGGGGACGACGAACATGCAGCTGCTCGTGATCGCGAAGCAGCTGCTCGGGAAGATGTAGGTCAGCCGGAGAACTGGCCGCCCCAGAGCGCGTCGAGGAAGTCCCCGTAGGGCAGGAGGGTGACCCCGTCGACGCGCCGCGGCCGGGGCTCGAGGCTCACGCAGAGAGTCCGTTTCACGTGGCGCTCCTCGGCGATGGCGTGGAGCCCGCGGAGCTCCCGGGCGGCGACGTTCTCCTTCGCCTTCACCTCGATCGCGGTGTGGTCGCCGAGCACGAAGTCGACCTCGAAGCCCGACGCGGAACGCCAATGGCTCACGGAGGCCCCCCCCGCGTAGTCGCGGTGGCAGACGAGCTCGTGAAGGAGCCACGTCTCGAAGGCCGAGCCGAACTCGGGGGTCCCCGGCTTCACCAGGCGGCCCTGGAGCCAGGACGCGACTCCCACGTCGAAGAAGTAGTACTTCGGTGAGACGAGCGGCTTCCGCGCCGACGAGCGCGTCCAGGCGGGCACTTCGTGGAGGAGGAGCGTGTCCCGCAGGATGTCGAAGAACTCGTACACCGTCGTCCGGGGCACCTGGGCGTCGCTCGCCACCGCGGTGAAGTTCACCACGGTGGCGTTGCAGGAGGCGGCCACTCGCAGGAAGCGGGTGAAGGCGGGGGCGTTCCGGGTGGCCCCCTCCGCCACGATCTCCTGCTGGAGATAGGTGCCGGCGTAGGCCTCCAGATCGGCGTCGGCGTCGTCGGAGAAGTAGACCGAGGGCAGCAGGCCTCTCGAGATCGCCCGGGTGAGGTCGAACGCGGGGCCGAGCTCGCGTCTGGTCAGCGGATGGAGGTGCCCCGTGCGGGCGCGCCCCCCGAGCAGGTTCACTCCGCCGCGCCTCAGCCGCCTCGCGCTCGACCCCGTCAGGAGGAAGCGGACACCCCGCTCCTCGATCAAGCGGTGCACCTCGTTCAGGATCTCGGGAAGGCGCTGGACCTCGTCGATGACGACGAAGCGGTCCTGCGCCCCGAGCTCCTCCGTGAGGCGGCCCGGCCGGCTGAGAGCCAGGAAGACCGCTCCGTCGAGGAGGTCGTACATCTTCGCCTGCGGGAGGCGATGGCGAACGAGCGTGCTCTTGCCGGTCTGGCGGGGGCCGAAGAGGAAGTGCGACTTGCGCGCGAGCCACTCCGCCGGATTGGGGAGGCGCTCCACGTAGGGGCATGACACCGTCATGTCAGTCGTCATTTATGCTGTCAAATGACGACTCTGGCGTCAAGCGGCGAGGGGCGGGCCAGTGGCGTTGCCCTTTCTGCTCGGGACGGACGACGGAGCAGAGGAAACGGATCAACGAGAAACGGGCAAACGAGGAACGGAATAGCGAGAAACGGACAGGGGGGCGAGCCGTGTCCGGGGGCGATGAGGTCCGGTCGGATCTCGACCTCGCGCCGACGAAACGGCGCCGTCGAGATCCGACCGCTGCCTAGATCAGCGGCTGGTCCGCCGTGAACTCGAACTTGAAGTTCTTCTTGTAGCCGGGGAGGATCTCGGTCTCGCGCTCGTAGTAGAGGCGGATCGTCCGGTTGTGGTCGGTCGTCTGGATCTCGAAGCTCTCCGGGCCGATCCACGGCGACAGGCGCCGGGCCGAGACCTCGTCCATCAGCATCTTCTTGATGTCGTCGTCGCCGTTGCGGATGCGGTACTTCGGAGTCCGGCAGATCTCGTTGACCTTGTCGACGAAGTCGTAGTGGTCGTAGTACACCGGCACCACGTGCCAGGACGCGAGCCCCGCCGCCAGGAGCAGGACCAGCAGGATGAGGCTGCCGAGCCTCGTCTCGCCACGTTCTGTCAACCGCCTCATGCCACCCTCCGGGCTCCGCCCCATCACCGGATCACGTGGAAGAAGCGGTTCCAGCGTGTCCGCGCCAGGGCGGAGAACGTGTCCTTGAGCCACTCACCCAGGCCGCTCGGACGGTATTCGTCGTCCCGCGCCTCGTACGACCAGTAGACGAGCAGGGCCCGGCCCTTGACCTGGTCCGCGGGCAGGAAGCCCCAGAACCGGCTGTCGCGGCTGTTGTCCCGGTTGTCGCCGAGCACGAGAAGCTGGCCTTCCGGCACCGTGTGCGGGCCCCAGTTGTCCTTGATCGAGTCGCCGCGCAGGCCGTACTCGGGGTCGTCGGGCCGCAGCGGCTGCTCGAGGAAGTGGACGTACGGCTCCTCGAGCGGCTTGCCGCCGACGAAGACCTGCTTGTTGCGGATCTCGATCGTCTCGCCGGGGAGGCCGATGACGCGCTTGATGAAGTCGCGCGTCGGGTCCTCGGGGAACTTGAAGACGACCACGTCGCCGCGCCGGATCGGCCGCTTGCCCATGATCCGGTCCTCGAGCGAGCCGAAGGACGGCGAGTAGACGAGCTTGTTGACGAGCAGGTGGTCCCCGATGAGGAGGTTCTCCTTCATCGAGCCGGTCGGGATCTTGAAGGCCTGGACGGCGAAGGTGCGGATGAAGAGGGCGAGGATGACCGCGACGATGATGGACTCGAGGTACTCGCGGCCGACGGACTTCTTGAAGGCGGGCGGCGCCCCCGGGGACTCGGGCATCGGGCCATTCTAGCCGATCCCTCCCCGGGCCACGGCGGCGCGGGGAGGGCCGGCGCGGGGCTACTTGCCGAGGGCCCCGAGGAGCGACCCCAGCGTGCTCTCGAGCGAGGGCGCGGCGGGCACCTGGCCGTTCGGGGTCAGGTGGTTGATGAGCTCGGGCAGGATGGTGGCGAGGCCGCCGGCGGCGTCGGTGGGGCTCACGCCGGCGTGCTGCGCCACCTGGCCGAGGATGTCCGGGCCGAGGGCGCTCGCGAGCTGGCCGGGGTCGACGGGCAGGTTCGGCCCGCCGCCCACCCACGACGACATCGCGCTCCCGAGCCCGCCCTTCTCGAAGGCGCTGATCAGGCTGCCGAGGCCGCCCGGCCCGCCGATCGTGCCCTGGTTGTGGCTGAGCAGCGAGAGCGCCGCCTGGATGAGCTGCGGGTTCTGGGCGGCCAGCTTGGCGAGGGCCGCGAGGCCCTGACCGCCGCCGCCGCCCTGGTTCAGGAGAGCGTCGAGAAGACCCATGGTCGAAATCCTCCAGGGCGCCGCGGCGCCCGTCCGTGAACTGTGGTGGGATCCGGCCGAAGCAGGGTATTGGAACCCGACGACGGTGTCCACCGCAGACAGACGCTCGCGGCCGGCGTCCCGCAGGATGCCGGTGTCGGCCTACCGGCCCGCGGGCAGCCGGCGGGCGCTCGCCCAGGACCAGAGATAGAGCGCCGCGGTGACCGCGAGCGGGCCCGCGATGAGGACGAGCGCCGACCAGTGCATACGGCCCGCCGACGTGCCGACGTAGAGCGCGGCGAGGCCGAAGCACAAGAGCGCCCCGACCACCGGCCGCCGCCACGTGGCCGCGACGACGAGCAGCACGAGCAGGCTCGGCAGGAGGTGCATGCCGAGCGCCACCGCGGTCCCGCCGAAGCCGCGATGCTCGCTGAACACGTCGAGCGCGAAGACGCTGATGAACGCCGCGAACGCCAGAAGCATCATCCGGGGACTCCAGCTCGCCAGGTCGAACCTCATTCGAATCGCTCCTCCGGCACCAATCTCGGCCCCGGCGCGATCCAAGGCACGCGGCACGGAGCGGCAGCGGCGGCGTGTCGCGCCTTGCCGCACCCCCGCCGGCGTGCTACACGGGAGCGGTTGATGGCCACGAACGACGAGCGACGGCTCGACTCCTGGAAGGAGATCGCGGCCTACCTCAAGCGCGACGTGCGGACGGTCCAGCGCTGGGAGCGCAACGAGGGCCTGCCCGTCCACCGGAAGCAGCACGGCGCCCTCGGGTCGGTCTTCGCGTTCGCGCACGAGCTCGACGCCTGGTGGAACCGGGACCGCACCGCGGAGCCGCCGGCGGCCGAGCCGGGGCCCGTCCGCTGGCGGCTGGCCGTGCTGCCGCTGAGGAACCTCAGCGGCGACCCGGAGCAGGACTACTTCGCGGAGGGGCTGACCGAGGAGCTTTCGGCCCAGCTCAGCCGCTGCGATCCGCAGAGGATCGCCGTCCTCGCCCGGCGGTCGGTCGGCCGGGCCCTCGCGAAGGCGGGAGCCTCGCTCGTGCAGGAGCTCGGAGCGACTCACGTCCTCGACGGCAGCGTGCGCCGCTCGGGCGGCCGCGTGCGCCTCTCGGTGCAGCTCTCGCAGGCCCGCGACCACGCGCACGTCTTCGCCCAGAGCTACGACCGCGACCTGCACGAGATCCTCGCCCTCCAGGACGAGCTCGCCCGCGAGGTCACGGCCGGCATCACGGCGACGGCGCGGGCGCCGTCGCTCGGCCGCTTCGCGGTCGTCGACCCGGAGGCCTACAGCGCGTGCCTCATGGGCCGGCAGCTCTGGGCCCGCCGCTCGGCGGAGGCCGTGACGCGCGCCGTCGCGCAGTTCGAGCGGGCGGCCGCTCTCTCGCCCGGCTACGCGCCGGCCCACGCCGGGCTCGCCGACTGCTACGCCGTGCTCGCGAACCCCGAGCTCGGCTGGCTGCCGCCGGTCGAGGCGATGCCGAAGGCCCGCGCGGCCGCCGAGCGCGCCCTCGCCCTCGACCCGGCCCTCGGCGAGGGTCACGCCTCGCTCGGGTTCGTGCGCTTCTGGTACGACTGGGACGCGGCCGGCGCCGCGCGGGAGTTCGCACGCGCGCTCGACCTGCACCCCGCCCACGCGAGCGCGCGGCAGTGGCGGGCCGCCCTCCTCGCGACCGTCGACCGCGTCGACGAGGCGATGGCCGAGCTCGACCGGGCCCTCGAGCTCGACCCGCTGTCGAACGTGCTGCGGGTCGAGCGCTCGTCGATCCTCTACTTCGAGCGGGACTACGACGGCGCCGCCCGCCAGGCCCGCGCCGCCCTCGCCCTCGACGAGCAGATGGTCGTCGGCCACCTCGACCTGGCCCGCGCCCTCGGGCCGCAGGGCGCGCACGCCGAGGCGCTCGCCGCGCTCGAGCGCGCGCGGGCGCTGGCCCCGGGCCTCCCGGCGGTGACGATGGCCCTCGGCCGCGCCCACGGGCTCGCCGGCGACGCCGCCGCGGCCCGCCGCGCGCTCGACGAGCTGCGGGCCCTCGGCCGCGACCGCTACGTACCGGCCTTCCACCGCGCGGCCGTCCACGCCGCGCTCGGCGAGCGCGAGGAGACCCTCGCGGCCCTCGAGGCGGCGCGCGACGAGCGCTGCGCCTACGTGGTGCACCTCGCGAAGGAGCCGGCGGCGGATGCCCTGCGGGGCGACCCGAGGTTCGAGGCGCTTCTGCCGAAGTGGGCCGTGTCGCGGTGATCCCGCGCCGCTCGCCGTCGCGGCGCGTTCGCGCTGACTACTCGTCGACGCGCAGCACCGCGAGGAAGGCCTCCTGCGGGATGTCCACGGTGCCGACCCGCTTCATCCGCTTCTTGCCTTCCTTCTGCTTCTCGAGGAGCTTCCTCTTCCGCGTGATGTCGCCGCCGTAGCACTTCGCGAGGACGTTCTTGCGGATGGCCGGGACCGTCTCGCGGGCGATGACGCGCGAGCCGATGGCGGCCTGGATCGCCACCTCGAACATCTGGCGCGGGATGATCTTCCTCATCTTCTCCACGAGGGACTTGCCGCGCGGGTAGGCCGTGTCCTGGTGGACGATGAGGGAGAGTGCGTCGACCGCGTCGCCGTTCACGAGCACGTCGAGCTTCACGAGCGGCGAGACCCAGCGGCCGGTGAGCTCGTAGTCGAGCGACGCGTAGCCCTTCGAGACGGACTTCAGGCGGTCGTAGAAGTCGAGGAGGATCTCGGCGAGCGGCAGCTCGTACTGGATCATCACGCGCGTCGGCGTGAGGTAGGTGAGCGCCTTCTGGACGCCGCGCTTGTCCTGGCAGAGCTTCAGGATGGGGCCGACGAACTCGTCGCCGGTGAGGATCGTCGCGGTGATGACCGGCTCCTCGATCTGCTCGATCTTGCCGGGATCGGGGAGGCGCGCGGGCGAGTCGATGTCGAGCGTCTCGCCATCCGTCTTCGTCACGCGGTAGCGGACGGAGGGCGCCGTGACCAGCAGGTCGAGGTCGAACTCGCGCTCGAGCCGCTCCTGCACGATGTCCATGTGGAGGAGGCCGAGGAAGCCGCAGCGGAAGCCGAAGCCGAGGGCGGCCGAGCTCTCGGGCTCGTAGAAGAAGGACGAGTCGTTGAGCCGCAGCTTCTCGAGGGCGTCGCGCAGCTCCGCGTACTGGTCGGCGTCCACGGGGTAGAGCCCCGCGAACACCATCGGCTTGATCTCCTTGAAGCCCGGCAGCGGCTCCTTCGCCGGGCGGCGCTCGTCGGTCATCGTGTCGCCGATCGCGACGTCGGCGACCTTCTTGATCCCGGCGATCACGAAGCCGACCTCGCCCGCCGCGAGGGCCGGCACCGGCATGGCCTTGGGCGTGAAGACGCCGAGCTGCTCGACCTCGTACGACCCGCCCGTGGCCACGAGCCGCACCTTCATCCCCGGCTCGAGCCGCCCGTCGACGACGTGCACGAGAACGACGACGCCGCGGTACTGGTCGAACCAGGAGTCGAAGACGAGCGCCCGCAGCGGCCCGTCGGCCTCGCCCTTCGGGGCCGGGATGCGCTCGACGATCGCCTCGAGGATCTCGTCGATCCCGACGCCCATCTTCGCGGAGGCCGGGATGGCGTGCGACGCGTCGATGCCGATGACCTGCTCGATCTGCTCCTTCGCCCGCTCCGGGTCCGCTCCCGGCAGGTCGATCTTGTTGATGACCGGCACGATCTCGAGGTCGGCGTCGGCCGCGAGGTGCGCGTTCGCGAGCGTCTGCGCCTCGACCCCCTGGCTCGCGTCGACGACGAGGAGGGCGCCCTGGCAGGCCGCGAGCGAGCGGCTCACCTCGTACGCGAAGTCCACGTGCCCGGGCGTGTCGATCAGGTTGAGGACGTAGTCCTGCCCGTCCTTCGCCTTGTACTCGAGCCGCACCGAGTGCTGCTTGATCGTGATCCCGCGCTCGCGCTCGAGGTCCATCGCGTCGAGGAACTGCTCGGTCATCTCCCGCTGGCTGAGCGCCCCCGTCCGCTCCATCAGCCGGTCGGAGAGGGTCGTCTTGCCGTGGTCGATGTGCGCGATGATCGAGAAGTTCCGGATGTTCCGCATGGCCCCAGTCACGCCCCTCCGCGGGCGCGGCAAACGATCATTCTACCGGACTCAGTTCACGAACGCCGAGTAGAGGTTGTTCAGGAAGTGCACGACGACCGCGGCCCACGTGGAGCGGGCGCGTCCCGCCCGCGTCGCAGGCCCACGTACTCGAGCACGGGCGCCGCCGTGCGCGAGCGCACGATCGGCACGAGCGGCAGGATCCACACGAGCAGCTTCGCCGCCGTCCAGTAGCCGACCGTCGCCGCCGGCGGCCAACGCGCCACGGCGGTGTGGTCGTGCACCAGCCACGCGCCGACCCAGGCGGCGATCAGGCCCGCGTACCACGCGTAGGGGTCGACAGGGCGTCCTGTCGACTCTGAGTCTCGACTACGCGCCGCGGGCCGTGTCATGCGCAGTTGAACCGCCTTTCGCCGTCCCCGCTCCCGGGTGCGCAGGCGTTGAGGGGACTATCTGACCTTAGAATGAAGCGGTCCGGACGACGAGCCTCGGGTCCTTCGATGACGCTCGTAAGCGTTGTTAAGGTCGCGGCGCCGCCCGCGAAACCTGTCGCGGAGGTCACGCTTGGATCCCGGGACAACCCGGATAACGAGAGGGCCATGGAGCGCGTCGAGGTCAAGCCGGCAATGCTTCGCTGGGCCCTCGAGCGGGCGGGAGCGACTGCACCCGCCCTGGCCCGCCGCTTTCCGCGGCTCGAAGCCTGGACCCACGCGCAAGTCCAGCCGACGCTGCGCCAGCTCGAGGCCTTCGCCTCGGCTACACACGTCCCGATCGGCTACCTCTTCCTGAACGAACCCCCGGTTGAGTCTGTTCCGATCCCCGACTTTCGCACGGTTGGTGGCGGGCGGGTCCGCCGGCCAAGCCCGAATCTGCTCGATACGGTCTACGTCTGCCAGCAGCGCCAGGAGTGGTACCGCGATTTCGCCCGCGCGACGGGGCAGCCGCCCTGCAGCTTCGTGGGCTCGGCTCGGGTCGAGGACGACGTCGTCGCGACGGCCTCCGCCATCCGCACCCAGCTCCGCTTCGACATCGAGGAGAGGCGGCGCCTACCGACCTGGACCGACGCCCTGCGTCGGTTCATCGAACAGGCGGACGGACTCGGGATCCTCGTGATGTGCAGCGGCGTCGTCCTCAACAACAACCGCCGCCACCTGGATCCGGACGAGTTTCGCGGCTTCGCGCTCGCCGAGCCGCTCGCCCCGCTCGTGTTCATCAACGGCGCCGACACGAAGGCGGCTCAGATGTTCACGCTCGCTCATGAGCTTGCCCACGTCTGGCTCGGCCAGTCCGCCCTCTCCGACGCCCAGGCAGCGTCCCTTCCCGACGACCGCGTGGAACGGTGGTGCAACGAGGTGGCGGCTGAACTCCTGGCGCCCCTCGAGCTTGTCCGCCACGAGTTCTCGGCTGGCGAGAGCCTCGCCGACGAGGTCGCCCGCCTGGCACGGCTCTTCAGAGTGAGTAGCCTGGTCGTCTTGCGCCGGATCCACGATGCAGGCGGGATCACGCGGGTCGAACTTCGAGCGGCCTACGAGGACGAGCTCGAGCGGCTGCGTGCGCGGTCGGAGGGCACGGGTGGGGACTTCTACCTGACCCAGGCGGCACGGGTCAGCAAGCGGTTCGCGCGCGCCCTCATCATCAGCACCCTTGAAGGGCAGACGCTCCATCGCGATGCGTTCCGGCTGCTCGGCTTCTCGAAGATCGCCACGTTTCGCGAGCTCGGGCGCAACCTCGGCGTCGTGGCCTGATGGCGTACCTGCTCGACGCGAACGTCTTCATTCAGGCGAAGAACCTCCACTACGGGCTCGATTTCTGCCCGGCCTTCTGGGAGTGGCTCGTCCAGAGCAACGCGGGAGGCACTGTCCTCAGCATCGAAAAGGTGGGGGACGAGATCGAGGCCGGAGACGACGAGCTCTCCGTCTGGGCCGCAGCGCGGGGCGCCAAGTTCTTCGTCAAACCGGACGTGGCAATCCTGCCCGCGCTCGGAAGCGTCAGCACGTGGGCCACCGGGCAGCAGTACGAGCAGGCAGCGGTCAGCACCTTCCTCCAACTCGCCGACTACTACCTGGTCGCCCACGCGCTCGCCCACGGCCACGTCGTCGTCACCCACGAGAAGGCGTCCCCCTCGACCAGGAAGATCAAGATTCCGGATGCCTGCATCGGACTCGGCATCAAGTGCATGACGCCGTACGAGATGCTACGGGTCGAGCGGGCGCGGTTCGTACTCGGGCCGAGCGGCCAATTGCCCGGGCCCGCGGAATAGGCGAGGACGCAGCACCAGCGGCTCCGGCCGCTACTCCGCCCGGCCGATCGCGACGGTGTCGAGCCGCGGCCGGCCGAAGAAGATGCCCCGGCCCTTCTCGTCCGTCCGCCAGCCGGGATTGAGGCGCAGGAGGCGGTCGACGAGGGCGCGCAGGAGCTCGCCCGAGTCGGCTTCCAGGCGCTTCGCGTCGGGGCAGGCGACGAGGAGGCCGACGCGGCCGTTGACGAAGGCCAGGAAGAACTCGTCGTCCGTCCACTCGGCGAAGGCGTCGTCCATCGCCTGGTCGGGGTCGTGGAGGGCGCCGGGAATCCGGAAGAGCGCCTCGGCGTGCTTCTGGACGAAGTCCCGGAGGGCCCACTCTCCCTCCCGGCCGCCGGGTGGCGTCTCGAGGAGGAGCCCTTTCCTGTCGAAAAGGGCGGCGTAGCGGCCCTCGCCGAGCGTCCGCAGGCCGTCGACGAGGCCCTGGACCTCCTCCTGGAGCCTTCCGCTGGACTCGAACATGGCGCTGCGCACTATAGCGCGGCGTCCGGACCGCGTAGCTGGTTGTACGGTCGGGGGTTTCGGTGCTAAAACCAACCCGCCACCCGACGGCTGGCGCGTCACCCGGGGCCCGGAGGGCCCGGCGCCGCGGCCGCGGCGCGGAGCAGGAGAGGGGAATGCTGCGGAAGATCCTCGCCGTCGACGACTCGGCGCTGATTCACCAGATGTACAAGCTCTTCCTCTCCCGCTACAAGAACTGCAAGCTCGTCTCGGCGATGAACGGGCTCGAGGCGCTGGAGAAGCTCGGCCAGGAGGAGGGGATCGACCTCATCCTCCTCGACATCAACATGCCGGTGATGAACGGCCTCGAGTTCCTCCAGCGGGTGCAGAAGGAAGCGGCGTACAAGGACATCCCGGTCATCATCATCTCCACCGAAGGGAAGGAAGAGGACACGATCCGCGGCCTCAAGATGGGCGCCCGCGGCTACGTGAAGAAGCCCTTCCAGGCCTCCGAGCTTCACGGGCTGATCGAGAAGATCACCTCGCCGTGAAGGCGCATTCAGCGCCCGGTCCCTTCTGATGGAGTTCGAGGTCTCCGCCGAGCTCGTCGCCATCTACCTCGAGGACGCGCGGGAGCACCTTGCGGTCCTCGACCGCGCGCTCCTCGCGCTCGAGAAGGACGGCCACGACGGGGAGACCGCCGCGTCGCTCCTCGGCCCGCTGCACACCCTCAAGGGCAACAGCGGGATGATGGGCTTCACCCGCGTCAAGGAGTACGTGCACCGGCTCGAGGAGGTGCTCTCCCGCGCCCGCGACGGAGCGCTGCGCCTCGACGGGCCGGCCGTCGACCGGCTGCTCGCGGGGGCGGCCGCCCTGCGCGACGCCGTGGAGTCGGCCTGCTCCGCGGGGAGCGAGTCGAGGGACCTCGAGGCCGAGAAGGCGTCGCTCGCGGAGCTGCTCGACGGGACGGCCACGGCCCGTCCGGCCGCGCCCGCGAAGCCGGCGGCCGCCGCGCCGGCCCGTCGGGCCGCGTCCCCCGCGGCCGACTCGCCAGCCGTGACGTCGACCGCGGCGCCCTCGGCCGCAGCCGCCGCCGCGACCTCGCGCTCGAGCATGGTGCGCGTCGACTTCGCCAAGCTCGACCAGCTCCTGAACCTCGTCGGCGAGCTGATCGTCCACCGCACGAAGCTCGCCGACCTCGGCCGGCAGATCGCGGCCACGGCACCCGAGGCCGGCCCCGCCCTCCTCGAGGCCGTCCACCAGGTCGCCTCCGTCTCGACCCAGCTCCAGGAGACGATCATGGACGTGCGGATGCTGCCCATCCGCCACGTCTTCGAGCGCTTCCCGCGCCTCGTCCGCGACCTCGCCCGCCAGCAGGGCAAGAGCATCGAGCTCGTGGTGCAGGGCGAGACGACCCGCGTCGACAAGGCGATCATCGACGAGATCGGCGAGCCGCTCGTCCACCTCATCCGCAACGCCGTCGACCACGGCATCGAGCCGCCCGAGGTGCGCCGGGCCCGCGGCAAGTCGCCGACCGGCACGATCCTCCTCTCGGCGGCCCAGGAGTCGAACCACGTCGTCATCACCCTCGTCGACGACGGCGGCGGCATCGACGCGGCCGAGGTCAGGAAGCGGGCGATCGAGCGGGGCATCCTCCGACCCGACGAGGCGGTGAGCGACCGCGACGTCATCCAGCTCATCTTCACCGAGGGCTTCTCGACGGCGCGCACGGTGACCGACGTCTCCGGCCGCGGGGTCGGCCTCGACGTGGTCGTGCAGAGCATGGAGCGGCTGAACGCCCTCATCGAGGCCGAGACGCTGCCGGGGGCGGGCACCAAGTTCACCCTGCAGCTTCCCCTCACCCTCGCCATCATCACGGTGCTGATGGTCGAGGTCGGCGGCAGCGTCTACGCGCTGCCCTCGGGGGCGGTGCTCGAGAGCCTGCGCTACCGGCCCGCGGACGTCGTCCGCATGAACGGGCGCGACACGCTGCGCGTGCGCGACCGCATCGTTCCCCTCCTCCACCTCGCCGAGCTCTTCGGGGCGGAGCGCGCGGAGGCCGCCGAGCAGTACCTGGTGATCGTCGGCCGCGGCGAGAAGCGCCTCGGCCTCACCGTGCGGCGGCTGCTCGGGCAGCAGGACGTCGTCATCAAGGCGCTCGATGCCGTCGTGTCGGAGGCGACGATCGGCGTCGCCGGCGCGACGATCCTCGGCGACGGGCGCGTCGTGCTCATCCTCGACGTGGCCTCGCTCTTCGAGGGGCGGCGCCGGGCCCGCGCGGCCGGGGCGGAGGCGTAGTCCCGTGTTCGAGGCGTACTGGGGCCTGCGCGAGAAGCCGTTCCGCAAGACGCCCGACCCGCGGTACCTCTTCCTGAACGACGCGTACGAGGAGGCGCTCGAGCGGCTCGCGTACGCGGTCGAGGAGATGGAGCTCGCTCTCCTCACGGGCGAGGTCGGCGCGGGCAAGACGCTCCTCACCCGCGCCCTCGTCGACCGCGTCGGCGAGCGCTACGAGGTCGGGATGGTCCTGAACCCCCGCCTCTCGCCGCGCCAGTTCCTGCGCACGGCCGCGGCCGAGCTCGGGGTCAGCGAGCCGCGCTTCCACTCGAACGACCTCCTCGACCAGATCCAGGAGCGGCTGCTCGAGCTCGACGAGGCGAAGCGGCCGGCTCTGCTGATCGTCGACGAGGCGCACCTCATCCCGGGCAAGCCGACGTTCGAGGAGGTCCGCCTCCTCACGAACTTCCAGCTCGACGACCGCAACCTCGTGGCGATCGTGCTCGTCGGCCAGCCGGAGCTGCGCGAGAGGCTGCGTCACCGCGCGTACCGCGCGCTGACCCAGCGCATCGGGGTGTCGTACCACCTCGAGCCGCTCGACGCGGCGGACACCGCCGCCTACGTCGGCCACCGCCTCGGGGTGGCCGGCGCGCCGCGGCCGCTCTTCACGGACGAGGCCGTCGCGCGGCTCCACGCGGCGGCGGGCGGGATCCCCCGCCTCGTGAACCAGCTCGCGACGCAGGCGCTCCTCGAGGGGATGGCGCGAGGGGCGCGGACGGTGGGAGCCGACGTCATCGACGCGGTCGCGGCGGAGCGGGACTTCGACGCGAGAGCGTCCGCGCAGGCGAGAGGGTAGCCGCCATGGGTCGAATGGCCGACGCACGGAAGAGAGCGAAGCGCGCGGAGGCGCCGCCGCCCGCGCCCGAGGCGGCGCCGGCCGCCACCGCGGCCGACGCGGGAACGTCCGCGGCCGACCTCGTCTTCGACGACGAGGCGCAGGCGCCGGCGCCGGAGCCTCCCGCCCCGGACCCGACGGATTCCGGCGTCGGCCTCGAGCCGCCGCCGGGCGCGTCGGCCCGCATCGAGCTGCCGGCCTCCGGCCTCGCCGAGGACATCCTGGCCCGCCACGAGGCGGCGCTCGTCGCGGCGGCCGAGGCCGAGCCGGCCGCTCCGGCGCCCGTCCCCGCCGCCGCCCCCGCCGTCCCGGACGCGGCGCCGACGGCCGGCCACAGCCTGTCGTTCTTCGCCGCGCCGGTTCAGGACCAGCGGGCCGCGGTCGAGGCCACCGAGCACCTCGTGACCTTCTACCTCGACCGCGAGGAGTACGGCGTCGACGTGCGCCAGGTCCAGGAGATCCGGCGGGTCGGCGACATCACGAGCGTGCCCCGCGCCCCCGAGTTCGTGCGCGGTGTCATCAACCTGCGGGGCCGCATCCTGCCGGTGCTCGACCTCAAGCGGAAGCTGGCCCTCGGCGAGGTCGCCGCGAGCCGCAACGCGCGCATCGTCGTCGTGAGGGTGCGCGAACGGCTGCTCGGCCTCCTCGTCGACGGGGCCTCGCAGGTGCCGAAGATCCCGGTGTCCCGGATCGAGGCCGCGCCCGAGGAGGTCGTCGAGCGCGGCGGGGACTACATCCGCGGCGTCGCCAAGCTCGACGACCGCCTGATCATCCTGGTCGACCTCGAGCGGCTGCTCGCGCAGGAGCTGCGCGCCGCGGCCGCGAACCGCCCCGTCGCGGGCGAGAGCGCCTGAGGAGGAGAGTCACGATGTCCCTCAACTTCCAGTCCGTCCGGGCGAAGCTCCTCGGGCTGCTCGTCGGCGTCGCCGTCCTCGTCGGCGTCACCGCCATCTACTGGGACCTCCGCACGTCGGGGACCATCCTCCGCGAGCAGGTCGCGAAGCGTGGCCGCTACATCGCGACGAACCTCGCCTTCAACGCGAAGTACGGCGTCCTCACCGAGGACACCCCCCTCCTCCTCCAGTTCCTGAAGGGCGCGACGTCGGCCGGCGGGGCGGAGGCGGGCAGCGACGTCGTCGGCGCGATCATCCGCGACGCGAAGGGCGCGACGCTGGCCCAGACCGGCAAGGGCCTGCGCGGCCTGCCCGACACCCTGCCCACCGTGGTCGAAGAGCGCGAGGCGCGCACGGCGGACGGCGAGCCCGTCTTCCTCTACCGCGCTCCCGTCACCGCCGCCTCCGGCGACGACGAGTCGGCCGCGGCGGCCGCCGGCCCGGCCCCGGCCGAGGCCGTGAAGGGCGGCGTCGAGGTCGCGATCAGCCAGAACGCACTCTCCGCGGTGCTGCGCCGCCGCGTGATCGAGGCCCTCCTCCTCGGCGGCGCGCTCGTCGTGCTCGGCTCCGCGTTCGGCTGGCTCCTCACCGGGCGGTGGCTGCGGCCGCTGCAGGCGATGGCCCAGGCCTCGGAGACCGTCGCGCGGGGCGATCTCACCGTGAACATCGAGGCGACGAGCACGGACGAGATCGGGACGCTCGGCCGCAGCCTGAACGAGATGGTGGCGAACCTGCGGAAGGTCGCCGACAACATCCAGGAGGCGTCGGTCCAGGTCGCCTCGTCGGCCGGCCAGATCTCGGCCAACGCGCGGCTCATCAACCAGGGCGCCTCGGGGCAGGCCCAGGCGGCCGAGGAGACGTCGACCTCGATGGAGGAGATGGCGGCCTCCATCCAGACGGTGGCGGCGAGCGCGCAGGGCCTCGCGAGCTACGTCGAGGAGACCTCGTCCTCCATCACCGAGATGGGCGCCTCGATCGAGGAGGTGGCCCGCTCGGGCGGGACGCTCGCCCAGACCGTCACCGAGGCCTCGGCCACGATCGAGCAGATGACCGTCTCGATCGACCAGATGGCCCGCGACCTCGAGAGCCTCGCCGGCACCGTCAACGAGACGACGGCGACCGTCGAGGAGATGGCGTCGTTCATCGCGTCGGTGGCCGAGAACGCCGAGTCGCTCGGCGAGGCGGCGGGCCGCGCGAGCGCCACGGTGTCCGGGATGGCCGGGGCGGTCGGCGACGTCGCGAAGATCGCCTCCGAGGCCGACCGCATCGCCGCCCGGGCGTCGGAGGACGCCCGCACCGGCGGCGAGGCGGTGGCCCGCACCGTCGACGGCATGCGGGCGATCTCCGAGAACATGGAGAACACCGCCCGGGTCATCAACGGGCTCGGCAAGCGCTCGCAGGAGATCGGCCGCATCCTCGAGGTGATCGAGGAGATCGCCGACCAGACGAACCTCCTCGCCCTGAACGCGGCGATCGAGGCGGCCCGCGCCGGCGAGGCCGGCCGCGGGTTCGCCGTCGTCGCCGACGAGGTGCGCAAGCTCGCCGAGCGGTCGGTCGAGGCGGCGAAGGAGATCGGCGAGGTCGTGCGCCAGGTCCAGCAGGAGACGACCGACGCGGTCGACGTGGCGCGGGCCGGGGCCGGCGAGGCGAAGCAGGGCATCGCCCTCGCCGACAAGGCCGGCGCGGCGCTGCGCAACATCATCGAGTCCGTCTCGCGCTCGTCCGAGCTCATGGGCCAGATCGCCGAGGCGACCGGCAAGCAGTCGCAGGCGTCGAGCGAGGTGCTCGACACCGTCTCCCGCATGAACTCCGCGACGTCGCAGGTGACCCAGGCCGTGCGTGAGCAGGCCGAGGGCAGCAAGCAGATCCGGGCCGCGATGGAGAACATCAAGAAGGTCATGGCCCAGGCGGCCTACTCGACGCGCGAGCAGGCGGCCGGCGGGCGGCAGGTGCGCCTCGCGGTCGAGAACATCAACAAGATCGCGTCCCAGGTCGGCCTCGCGACGCGCGAGCAGGCCGAGGGCAGCCGCCAGATCATCAACGCCGTCGAGCGCATGAACGACATGACCCAGCAGGTCTCCCACGCCACCGCCGAGCAGAAGAAGGGCGGCGAGCTTCGGTCTGGCCG
>WBZP01002477.1_pt1 | contig 21184 bp, 15 predicted proteins | sample 5204301 | NCBI WGS metagenome assembly WBZP01 (sample SAMN12412401, study PRJNA552823) | activated sludge metagenome | isolation source: activated sludge from nitrification reactor of wastewater treatment plant... | place: USA: Pennsylvania | collected 2017
TTCCAGCTCGGCTGGCGCTTTCTCAAGCGGCTACTGGTCAATAACCGAGAGCTGCGCGTGACTCTCTGCCCTGATTCTCTGCTCGACCTCTGGCCAGGTAACTAACACAAACTGTCCGGTAGCTAAAATACGCGTCGTACGCAGCCGACGGGGCCGCCGGCCGCCTTGCCACCTTTCTGACGGCGTTTCTGGCCCTGGCGGTCGCCGCCTTGCTGCTCTTTGGCTGCCAGCCGATTCAGCCCGAAGGCGGCGCTGCCCCCGTGGCCGCAGCGCCGGCGGCCGAAGAGCCGATGGCCGAGGCGCCGGCGCAGGCCGGTCCCGCCGCCAGCGATGCGCTGGTGGGCGTGCTGCCCGAACTGACGGTCGCCATCACTGCCGACGGCATTGTCGTTCCCGCCGAGGTGCCCGCCGGCCCGACGATCATCAACCTTGTTAACGAGACCGGCGCGATGAGTGAAGAAGGCTCGCCCGTGCTGCCCGATCTGGGCCGCCTGACCGAAGGCGCAACCGAGGCCGCCGTGCTGGAGGCCGCGGCGATGGCGAACGAGAACCCCGGCCCAGCGCTCGAGCTGATCAAGCTCTATGGCACCAAGATTGTGCCTACCGGCCGCGTGATCTTCGACCTGCAGCCCGGCCCGCATATGGCACTCACCACGGGCGCCGAGAACATGGGCGCCAGCTTCGAGGTGGTTGAGAACGCCGAACCTGCGGTGGTCGAGCCCGATGTGGAAGTGCAGCTGATGGACTTCTCGTTCGTGATGCCCGACGTGATTGCCGCCGGCCCGCAGCTCTGGCAGATCGAGAACATTGGCGGCCAGTGGCACGAGATCATCGTGATCAAGCCGACGCAGGCGATGACGACCGAAGAGCTGATGGCCGCGATCATGTCGGAGGAGATGGAGGGGCCGCCGCCCTTTGACGTGCCTTTCGGCTACGTGGTCATCTCGGAAGGCAACCGTGCCTTCGTCGATGTGGAGCTGACGCCCGGCGAGTACACGGTGATCTGTTTCCTGCCCGACTTGATGGGCGACATGAGCCCGCACGCGCTGCACGGCATGGTGCGCACCCTCACCGTCGAGTAGAGACAGGGGAGCAGTCGAGCGGCGGCGTGACAGTGCCTGGGAGGCAGGCCGTCACGCCGCCGCTCTCCGCGTACAACAACATCCGACGCAAGGGCGCCAGGATGCAAGGAAACGCAAGGAACGGCAACAGCAAGTAGAGGTGGTTCTGCAGCTCCTTGTTTTTCCTTGTTTTTCCTTGCATCCTGGCACCCTTGCGTCAGATGTTGTTGTTGTTTGTAAGTTCGTTGTAAGTGAAGGTTGCTTGCGAACGCGATTTCCACTAGAGTGCGTACCACAAAGGCAGCAGCGCCTACCCCCTCCCGATCGCAGCGCAAGCGTGCGGTTGTACCCGCGAGACGGCAACAGCCAGGATAAACGACGCATGAGCAGACCCGTGATGAAGGTGGATGTGCGCAGGGTAGGGAACGATGCGGCCGTGCTGGACATTCAAGGGGAGGTGACGGGCTTCGGCGAGAATACGCTGATGGACGCCTATAACCGAGCCACCAGCATGGACGCGCACACGCTAGCGCTCAACTTCTCGGCGCTGGAGTACATGAACAGCTCGGGCATCGGCCTGCTGGTGACGCTGCTGATTCGGGCGCAGCGCCAGAAACAGCGGCTGGTTGCCTTTGGCCTCAGCGAGCACTACGAACAGATCTTCGAGCTGACGCGCCTGAACGAGGCGATCACCATCTTCTCCGACGAGCGCGAGATGGTAGCCCAGGTCGCGATGGGCGCCGCGTAGTTGGGGTATGGTGAAGATATGGGGGCGGTACCAACGATGACACCCAGGAAGAAGAAGGACCCTGCAGAGCCGATCGAGCAGACGGAAGCCGCGCCTGGAGAGGTGGATGCAGAAGGAGCCGCCACCGACGCCCAGCCCGAAGCGGTGGTGACGCCGGTGGTGCAGGATGACGAGCAGATGGCGCGCGCCGTCAGCGAAACGGCGCAGGCGCCCGTGGCCACCGCTGCGCAAGAGGCCGCCCACGAGCAGGCCGCTGCCGTCGAAGCCACTGCTGCCGTCGAAGCCGCCGCCCCGGCCACCGTGAGCAAGGCCGACGACCCCTGGGCGCGGCCCATCTCGCGCCTGCAGACGCAGGAGCGGCCGCAGGATGCCGCTTTCGCCGCCAACCTGGATGGCCGCCAGGTGGTCAGCCCGCTGCAGGGATTTGGCCAGCTCTGGCAGCGCACCTACCGCGTGCGCCTCAGCGGGGTGCAGGTGACGCCCGAAGAGGTGATGGCGACCTGGAAAGAGCACTTTCCCAGCTTCCAGCCGGCCAGCAACCGCTTCTATCCCACCAGCGCCGGCATCAAGCCGGGCCATATGGTCTACATCGATGCGAATCTGATCGAAGGGCCGGGGATGAGCCAGATGACCGAGGTGGCCAGCGGCGTGATGGTCATCTACAGCGACGCGGTCTCGTTTACGGTGATGACGCCCGAGGGCTTCCCGGTTTCGGGCTGGAACACCTTTGGCGCCTACGAGGAGGATGGCGCCGTGGTGGCGCAGGTGCAGGGGTTGGAGCGCGCCACGGACCCAATCTACGAATTCGGCTACCGCTTCCTTGGCGGCGAGCGCAAGCAGGACAAGACCTGGAGCCATGTGCTGCGATCGCTGGCGGCGCACTATGGCATCGTGGCGCAGGTGCAGAGCTCGAAGACGCTGGTGGATGGGCGCATCCAATGGACCAAAGCGGGCAATGTGTGGCACAACGCCGCCATCCGCACCATGCTCTTTCGGCTAAGCTGGCCGGTGCGGAAGGTGCGCGACGCGGTGACAGGGGAAAAGAAGTAGGACGGTACACGGAAAAACGATACACGGAAACAACGGAAACAACGGAACGACTCGAGAATGTCTGCATGCACTCTGTCCGTATGCTGTTTCCCGTAGTTTCCGTAGTTTCCGTCGTTTCCGTGTACTACTTTTTGCTTCGCTTCTGGCTTTCGCTTTTTGCGTGAAGGGGCAGGGATGGGGCGCGAACAGTACGATGCGGTGGTGGTGGGGTCGGGGCCGAACGGGCTGGCGGCGGCGCTGCTGCTGGCGCGCGCCGGACTGGGCGTGCTGGTGATTGAGGCGCGCGACACCGTAGGCGGCGGCACCCGCACCAGCGCGTTGACGCTGCCGGGCTTCCGTCACGACGTCTGCTCTGCCATCCATCCGCTGGGGCTGGCCTCGCCGCTGATGGCGTCGCTGCCGCTCGAACGCTATGGCGTGGAATGGGTAACGCCGCCGGTGGCCGTGGTGCACCCGCTGGACGACAAGCCGTGGGTGCCCCTGCTGCGCAGCGTGGAGGAGACGGCGGCGCACCTGGGGCGCATCGACGGCGCGACCTACCGCCGCGTGATCGGCCCCATCGTCGAGCACTGGCGCGAGCTGATCGGCGAGCTGCTGGCGCCCTTCCACATCCCAGTGAGCAACCTTTACGCCTTTGGGCGCTTTTCGGCGCTGGGGGTGCTGCCGGCCGCCCACGCCGGGCCGCTGCTCTTCCGCACGCAAGAGGCGCGGGCGCTCTTTGCGGGCATGGCGGGCCACGCCATTCTGCCGCTCGAGCGCAGCCCCAGCTCGGCGATTGCGCTGATGATGTGCATGCTGGCGCACGCCGTGGGCTGGCCGCTGGTGCGCGGCGGCAGCCAAGCCATCGCCGACGCCATGGCGCAAATGATTCGGGAGGCGGGCGGCGAGTTCGTCACCGGCTGGGAGGTGGCCTCGATCGACGAGCTGCCGCCGGCGCGCGTGGTGCTCTTCGACACCACGCCGCGCCAGCTGCTCGCGCTTGCCCACCAGCGGCTGCCCTCGGCCTACCAGCGCACGCTTTCGCACTTCCGCTACAACCCTGGCGTCTTCAAGGTGGATTGGGCGCTGCGCGAGCCGGTGCCCTGGCGCGACCCCGTCGCGGCGCAAACGGGGACACTGCACCTGGCCGGCCGCCTTGACGAGCTGGCGGCGGGCGAGCGCGCGGTTTGGGCGGGCGAGCACCCCGAGCGCCCCTACGTACTCTTCTCGCAGCCCAGCCTCTTTGATGCGACGCGGGCGCCGGCGGGTAGCCACACCGCCTGGGGCTACTGCCATGTGCCCCACGGCTCCACAGTCGACATGACGGCGCGTATCGAGGCGCAGGTGGAACGCTTTGCGCCCGGCTTCGGCGACCTGATCCTGGAACGCCACACCATGAACTGCGCCGAGATGAACGCCTATAACCCCAACTACGTGGGCGGCGACATCAACGGCGGTGTGCAGGACCTCTTCCAGCACTTCAACCGCCCGGCGCTCTCGCTTTCGCCCTACCGCACGCCGGCGCAAGGCATCTACATCTGCTCGTCGTCGACGCCGCCGGGGGGTGGCGTGCACGGCATGTGCGGCTACCACGCCGCCCGCGCCGTCCTGGCCGACCTTGACCTGCCCTTCCCCGAACTGCAACAACTGCAACATCTGACGCAAGGACGGTAGGACGCAAGGGTTCGCAAGGAACGGCAACTGCAGGGACTGCAACAGCAGGAACAACCTCAAATGGAAACAGCAAGCCGGTCGGATCACGTGATCCGGCCGGCTCCTTGTTGTATTGGATCAGCGCAGTTCCTTGCAGTTCCTGCCGTTGCCGTTCCTTGCGAACCCTTGCGTCTTTCGCGCCCTTGCGTCAGATGTTTTTAGAGTTGGAGAAGCATGGCGGCGAGGAGCGCCCCGCGGCCGGCGATTTGGTCCACCTCGATGTGCTCGTGGTCGGCGTGGGCGCCGGCGCCGGGGACGCCCAGCCCGTCGAGGGTGGGGATGCCCAGCGCGCCCGTAAAGTTGCCGTCGCTGCCACCCCCCGTACTGCCCTCACCCAGCGTCAAGCCCAGCCCGGCGCCAACCTTGCGCACCTTCTCGTAGAGCGCGCCGGTGGCCTTGCGCTCGAGCGGTGGCCGGTTCCAGCCACCGGTGACGGCGATCGCGGCTTCGGGCAGCACGGGCGTCAGGCCCAGAAGGGCGGCCTCGATGCGGTCGGCTTCGGACTGCGTCCAGGCGCGCGTGTCGACGCTGAGTGTGCAGCGGGCGGCGATCACGTTCGAGGCGCTGCCGCCTTCGATCAGCCCGACGCTGACGGTGGTGCCCTCCTGCGCATTGTTGAGCGCGTGCAGGGCGATCACCTGGTGCGCCGCCTCCAGAATCGCACTGACGCCCTTCTCCGGCTCGACGCCGGCGTGCGCGGCGCGACCCGTGATCTCGACCCGGAAGTCGCCAACACCCTTGCGCGCCGTCTTCAGCTTGCCCCCGGGCAGGGGCGACTCGAGCACGAGCACGTAGGCCGCCTCGCTCGCCTCCTGTTCGATCAGATCGCGCGAAGCTGGGCTGCCGACCTCCTCGTCCGAGGTGACGAGGAGGTTGACGGGGCGGGGCAGCGGCGTCTGCAGCGCGCCGACAGCGCGCAGTGCGTATTCGGCCAGCACCAGGCTTGATTGCATGTCGAAGATGCCCGGCCCGTAGGCCTTGCCTGCTTCGACGCGGAAGGGGTGTGTTTCGAGCGAACCGACGGGCCAGACGGTGTCGTAATGGCAGAGGATCAGCGCCGGCGCGGCGGCTGGGGTGCCGCGCGGTGCAAAGCGGGCGCGCACATGCTCGCCGCCGCGCTCGTTGGGCACCAGCTCTGCGGCGGCGCCGGCGGCGCGGTAGCGGGCGGCCAAGCGGCGGGCAAAGGCGTTGAGGCGCGTACTGTCGCTGCTGGGTGTCTCTTCTTCCACCAACGCGCAGATCGCCTTGAGCATCTCATCGGCGTGCGCATCAAACCAGGCGAGCAGCGGGGCGGCGTCGGGTGCGGCTGTGCCGGGCGCGCCTGGGCCGGTGGGCAAGCGGGTGGGTGAGCTCATTGTCGTCTCCTTGCAGGGTGCTCCGCCGGCTCTGGGCTGGGCGCGGCGGCTGGGTCCGGGTGCAGGACGGGGTGGAAAGCGACCCCTGGCGCGCCGGCGGCGATTCGCTCCACCTTACCCCACGTGAGTACGCGAGGCAAGCCGCGCTGGAGGTGATGGCCGGCTGCCGGCGCAGGCGAGAATGCACAGGCGCGCTTGCATGCTCTCGCGTGCGACACCGCTTGCGGGCAGGTGGAAGACTGTCCAGATGACCAGTGACTGCGGCGCAGATGGCGGGTAACCTTAAGGCGTGCAACTTGCGTCACTTGACGCAATCCTGTGCATACACTAGAGTAGAAGTGCAGCGATGCACCACACAACCCCATGCCGCCACCCCTCCATCTGCTCCACCTGCGGGCAGCGCGTCATTCCTGCCCTCCAGGAGCGACAACGTCAGGCGTTCTATCATGACACAGGCACTTGAATCGACGCGTGCGATTCCGGCCAGTTTGGCTCAGCGACGCTCCGCCGGTGGGTTGAAGTTCGTGCTCGCCGGGCTTGTTCTGATCGGTGTGGTCGTCTTTCTCATGGTGCAGGCGACGGTGACCACGGGCGCCTACTACATGACGGTGAGCGAAGTGCAGGAGGAGCGCGCGAGCCTGGTGGGCGAACGCGTACGCGTCAGCGGCCAGGTGGTGCCGGGCAGCGAGGCGTGGGACGCGCAGGAGGTGACGCTGCGCTTCAGCATCCAGGATGAGAGCGGCGCCCAGCTGCCCGTCGTCTTCTTTGGCCCCCGCCCTGATAACTTCCAGCGCGCCGCCGAAGCGATTGCCGAGGGCACGATGCTGCCCGACGGTTCATTCCAGGCCAACGACCTGCTACTCAAGTGCCCCAGCCGCTACGAAGAGCAGCCGGAAGAGGTCTACGTCCAGTCGACGCGCTAGCGCAGGTCGCGCGCCCGGCGCAGGCGCGGTCGGCCGTCCTCCCCATTCAACCTAGAACCAGTTCTGAATCGACATGCCATTGTTGCGCAACACCCCTGATGTCGGCCGTGGCAAGCGCTTTCAACGCTCGCTGCGTGGCCTGCTGCTGCCCGGCTTCATGCTGCCCAGTGCGCTGGGCGCGCTGCTGATTGCGTTCGCGCTGCTTGCCGGCCTGGGGCCCGGCGCCGCGCGTATCGCGCGCGCCCAGGAGGCGCCCACGCCCGCGCCTACCTTCGACCCCACACGCGCCAACGTGCCCACGGCGCCCCCTTCGGCGCGGGTGGGGCAGTCGCTCTACTTCGAGAACTGCGCGCCCTGTCACGGCGAAACCGGCAACGCCGACGGCCCCACCGTGGCCGAGCTGCCCGGCCCGCCCACGGCCTTTTCGGACCCGACTGTGCTTTGGGACCTGGCGCCGGCTAACCTCTTCCACACCGCCAAGTTTGGGCGGCTGGAAGCGATGATGCCCCCCTGGCTCGAGCGCATGGACGACAGCCAGATCTGGAACTCCGTCTGGTACGCGTGGAGCCTGCACACCAGCCAGGACGAGGTCGCAACCGGCCAGGCGCTCTACGCCGAAAGCTGCGCCGGCTGCCATGGCGAAAGCGGCGCCGGTGACGGCCCCGACGCCGCCGCACTCGAAGGTGGTGTGGCCGACCTGGCCGACCAGTCGCGCTTTGTGCTCGTCTCGAACGAGCAGTGGCTGCAGGGCTGGCTGGCGAGCCACCCCGAGGTGGGCGGCGACTGGTCCGTGAGCGAGCAGACTGCCACCATCGAGTACATGCGCACCTTTGGCTACACCGCGCCGTGGGAATCGGCCTGGCAGCCGGGCGACGGTGCGATTCGCGGCGCCGTGAGCGCAGGCACCGCTGATGGTCCCGCCGTCGAAGGGCTGGTAGCTTCGGTTGACGCCTATCTCGAGTTCGACCGCGTGGCCACCTTCACGACGACTGTGGAGGCCGACGGCAGCTTCGCCTTTATCGGCCTCTCGACCGATCCCACGCTCAACTACATCGCCTCGGTGTTCTCCGAAGGCATCAGCTACTCCAGCGACTTTATCTCGCTGACGCCCGAGGCGCCGGTGGCCGACACTTCGATCACCGTCTATGGCACCACGCAGGATGCCACGGTGCTGACGGTGGACCGGCTGCACTGGATTATGGCCAGCGAACCGGGCGCGCTGCAGGTGGTGCAGATCTTTGCCGTGGGCAACAGCTCGGAGCGCACCTTCGTGGGCACCGATTCCGCGAGCGTGCCCGAACCGGTGACCTTCGCCATGCAGCTGCCCGGCAACGCCCAGAACATCCAGTTCGACAACGGCGTAATGGGCGACCGCTTCCACGAGGTGGGGCCGGTGATCTACGACACGCTGCCCGTGCTGCCGGGCGAGGGCACGCGGCAGGTGGTTGTGCGCTACGTTGTGCCCTTCGAGGGCAACCAGGCGACGCTCGAGCAGGAGCAGCTCTACCCCGTGGGCGAAATGAGCCTGCTCGTGGCCGACTTTGCAGATCTGAAGGTCGCAGTCGATGGGCTCACCTTCCAGAGTATCCAGGCCATGGGCGAGCAAGATTACCAGTTCTGGGAGGGCGCGAACGTCGAGCAGCGGATTGTGGTCGACCTGGACGGCCTGCCGGCGACGGGGGACCCCAGCCCCTTTGGCGCCACCACGGCGGCCGCAACCAATTCCACAGGCGCGACCACAAGCAGCAGCAGCCAGAGCACCGTCGAAGGGATGGCGGCCACCACAACGCCGCCCCCCGAGCTGTGGATGGCAGTGCTGGTTGCGGCGGTAGTGATGGCCGCGCTGATCGGCGTGCTGCTCTGGGCAAACCAAAGCGGCGCGCTGCGCAAGGGCTACAGCCGCGCCGATCTCAACAGCCTCTCCGAGATGCTGCTCGACCGTATCGCGCGCCTGGACGACTTGCACGCGATCGGCGACGTGAGCGACAGCGAATGGATGAAGCAGCGGGCGCAGCTGAAGGTGCAGCTGGTGGATGTGATGGCGCGCATGAAGAGCGGCGGCCGGCCGGCCTAGCGAGCCGGCGGCAAGCGCCGGCCACTGGTCGCCGCCTTTTGCCCACCTTCTCGCCGCTTGGTTGCTGCTTGGTCGCTATGTGATCAATAGAACGATGAAAATCTGAGCAAATCTATGCAGTTTGTGCGCAGCGCACGCCAACCGGCGTCTGCACTCGATTTCGACTGGACAGTTGACCAGGCAGAGGACTGCACGCGAGCGGGATGACGCGACGCGCTGGAGCCTGTATGCTGGCAAAGGATTGCCTGCTTCCACTGGGAGGAAGGTCGCTTGTGGAGCGAGTTATGCGGAAACTTCTGCTGCTGGCACTGATGGTGCTGCTTGTGATCGTGGTGAGTGGCTGCGCAGCCACTGCCGGCCCAGAGGGTCCGCCGGGTGTGGCCGGCCCGGCTGGTCCGCCGGGGCCGCCGGGCACCCAGGGCGTGCAGGGGCAGCAGGGCCCGCGCGGTCCCGAAGGGCAGCCCGGCCTGGACGCCACACCTGCCACCTACATCGGTTCGGATGCGTGCGCCGAGTGCCACGAAGAGATGCACACCTCGTGGCTTACCACGGGTCACGCCTGGATCATGACGCAGCCCGCCGAGGGCAAGGCGCCCAAGCTCCCCTTCAGCGAGCTGGATGACCCGCCCGCGGGCTACGCCTGGGAGGACATCCTCTATGTGGTGGGCGGCTATGGCTGGCGGGCGCGCTTTGTCGACCAGCAGGGTTACCTGATCACGGGCGACGCCGACGCCACCACGCAGTTCAACCTGGCCAACCGCACCGTGCGCACCGATGCCGAATGGGTGGCCTACCACGCCGGCGAGTTTACGGCTGACGAGCCGCTGCCCTACACCTGCGGCACCTGCCACACCACCGGCTACGTGCCCGAAGGCAACCAGAACGGCCTGCCGGGGCTGGTGGGCACCTGGGCCGAAGACGGCGTGGGCTGCGAATCGTGCCACGGGCCGGGCAGCAACCACGCCAACAACCCATACCTTGAGTGGATGGACGTTAATCGCGACCGCCAGGAGTGCGAGTCCTGCCATACGGCCGGTACGCATGATCCAATCCCCACCAACAACGGGCTGATCGACGCCACCTACGACTACATCGAGCCCTTCCACGGCAAGAAGGCCGTGATGGAGTGCATCGACTGCCACAACCCGCACACCACCACGCTCTATGCCGAGACGGCGCTGGGCAGCACCTGCAACAGTTGCCACTTTGAAGAGGCCGAGTACGCCAAGGTCAACAACCGGCGCCACGCCAGTTGCGTGGAATGCCACATGCCCGACGTGATCCAGCTGGCGGCGGCCAACCCCGAGATCTTCCGCGCCGACTTCAGCACGCACCTGATGGCGATTAACCCGCAGGTGGTGGCGCAGACCAACGCCAAGGGCGAGTGGGTCGCGCCCTACCTTGCGCTGCAGAGCTCGTGCAAGGGCTGCCACAGCGAAGAGGGCCGCGCCGGTGCGCTTTCCGACGCCGAGCTGATTTGGGTGGCCACGGGCTACCACGAGCGCGAGCTGGCCGGCGCCGCCAACGGCGGTGTGCCCGCCGACGTGCTGGCCGGTGACGATGCGGCTGCCACCGAAGAGGTAGCCCCGGCCGACGACGAGGCGAGTGACGAAGAGTCGAGCAGCGAGGAAGCGGGCGAGGAGAGCACGCCGGAGCCTGAGGGCACTGCCGATGCCACGCGTACGCCTGAGGCCGACACGACGCCCGCAGCCGGCAACGCTGCCGAAGAGACCGAGACGCCCGAGGCAACCGAAACGCCCGAAGCCGAGGGCACGCCCGACGCCGACGAGACCCCCGAAGCCACCAGCACGCCCTGACGATTGGCATTCGTTCGCAGCGGGCAGCGACCCTGCTCGCTGCCCGCTTCCAACTGAACAGTTCGCCTCAGCTCGACCTGCCCCAAACGTGCCGCTCCGGCGTGGCGGGCCGGCGGGCTGAATGCCAGATAGAACCGCAGACATGAGATTCGCGCGTCCCCAACCCGCAGATCAGAGAGCAGCGCTGGACCAGTGCGACGTGCGCGCCCGGCGCGCGCGCTGGCCCGCGCGGCTGCGCGTGCTGCTGCTAACGCTGGGCTGCGTTTTTGCCGCCGGCTACCTGATGCTGTGGCTTACCACGGCCAGCGCGCAGGGCCAGGAGGGTGCAGCCACCCCGGCGGCCCAGGGCGACGCACCTGTCGACGCGACTGCCGTCGTCACCGAGACGGTTGCGGCCACCGGCACAGCGCCAAGCACGGGCACAGCGCCAAGCACGGGCACAGCGTCGCTGACGGGTGGGGTGGCGTCCGGCCCGCAAACGCGACCCGACCAGGCCTGCCGCCTCTGCCACGCCAACAGCACGCGCACGCTCACACTGCCTTCGGGCGAGGTGCTGAACGCCGGCGTCGACCTCGCTGTGCTCGAATCGTCGATCCACGGCATCCACGCCTCGCAGGATGCGGCCGACGTCTACTGCACCGATTGCCACCGGCCGCGCCAGCGCTATCTCTTCCCGCACGGCGAAAACCCGGCGCAGACGATCCACGACTTCGAGGCCGAGATCTCGGGCAACTGCCAAAGCTGCCACGTCTCGGCCGAGCTGCACAATCCGGGCCACCTGCAGGCGCTGCGCGAGGGCGCCGACCCCGCGTCGCTGCCCACCTGCACCGACTGCCACGGCGGCCACGACGTAGCCTCGGCCGAAGGGCTGATTGCCGACACCACCACCTTCTGCCAAAGCTGCCACGCCGTGGCCGAGATGGAAGAGCCGGCGCTGAAGGCGGCGCACGAAAACGTGATGTTGAGCTTCGCCGCCCACCCCTCGGAAGGCGACCTGCAAGGCCAGCTCTTCCCCGTCGAGAACTCCTGCCGCACCTGCCACACCGACCAGCCGCAAACGGTCTCGCAGCAGTGCGTGAACTGCCACAGCATGCTCACCGGCAGCGTGGAGCGCGGCGACGAGCAGATCGATCTCAACGTCGATGCGCACGACGTGCTGACGTCGGTGCACGGCAAGCGCGTGATCGACGGCCAGCTCTACCCGGCGCTGCAGTGCGCCGATTGCCATGTGGACATGGCCGAGGCAGGCTTCCCCCACCCCGAAGAGCTGCTGGTGGACCGCGCCCAGCTGCGCCTGAACGTGGAGGGGGCGTGCACCGACTGCCACGCAGGGGCGGCAGAAGAGTCGGCCGACGGCATTCATGCCACGCGCATTGCCGAAGGTGAGCTCAACGCCGCCAGCTGCGCCGACTGCCACGGCAGCCACAACATCCAGCTGCCCAATGTGCCGCGCACGCGCATCAGTGACACCTGCGGCGATTGCCACACCGAGGTCTTCGACACCTTCAAGACCAGCGTACACGGCTCGGCGCTCTATGGGCGCGACAACCCCGATGTGCCGGTCTGCACCGACTGCCACGGCGCGCACAACATCGAAGACCCCACCACCGCCGCCTTCCGCTCGGCCTCGCCGCAGATGTGTGGCGATTGCCACGCCAACGAAGTGATGATGGAGAAGTACGACATCTCGACGGCGGTCTTCGATACCTATGTCGCCGACTTCCACGGCACCACGGTGACGCTCTTCAACCACGAGAACCCGAACGAACCCGTCAACGCTGCGGTCTGCTACGACTGCCACGGCGTGCACGACATCCAGTCGGTGAGCGAGGCGACCGAGGAGCAGATTCAGGATCGGCTGCTCCAGCAGTGCCGCCAATGCCACCCCGACGCCAGCGAGAACTTCCCGGCGGCGTGGCTCAGCCATTACGTGCCTTCGCTCGAGCACTACCCGGCCGTCTATCTGGTGGACCTCTTCTACAAGGTGCTGATTCCCACCGTGCTCGGCGGCTTTATGCTCTTTATCGGCTCCGACGTCTTCCGGCGCGCGACCGATGCGTGGGTGGCGCGGCGCAAGCGCCGGGCAGCCGCCCGCTCGACTGGCGGAACGGACAAGTCATGACGGCTTCAGCGAACTCTCCGGGCAAGCAGGGCGCGCCGAACGGCGGCGCCGCAGGCTCTGGCGCCGCAGGCTCCGGCGCCGAGCGCATGGATGAGAAGGTGCATGGCGGGCAAAGCTCGCACGGTGAACACGAGGGCGAGCAGCAGTTCCTGCGCTTCCCGCTGCCGGACCGCATCGAGCACATCATCACCATGTTCAGCTTCATCGTGCTCGCCTCTACCGGTCTGCCGCAGATGTTCTTTGAATGGGCGCCGGCGCGCAGCGTGATCGGCCTGGTGGGCGGCATCGAGACGGTGCGCACGATTCACCGCTGGGCGGCGCTGGTGCTGATCCTGGGTTCGATCTGGCACATTGCCGCCATGGGCTACAAGATCTATGTGCAGGGCGTGCGGCTCGAGATGCTGCCGGGATGGAACGACGTCAAGGAGGCCGTGCACCAGTTGGCCTACAACTTCCGCCTCGTCAAGGACCGCCCGAAGATGGGCAAGTACAACTTCACCGAGAAGGCCGAATACTGGGCGCTGATTTGGGGCACCGTGGTGATGATGGTGACGGGCTACATGCTCTGGAACCCGATCGCCACCACCAACTTCCTGCCCGGCCAGGTGATTCCGATTGCGCTGACGGCGCACGGGCTCGAGGCGGTGCTCGCCGTGCTCTCGATCCTGACCTGGCACATGTATCACGTCCATCTGCGGCGCTTCAACAAGAGCATGTTCAGCGGCTACCTGAGCCGCGAGGAGATGGAGCACGAGCACGCGCGCGAGCTCGAGAAGATCGAAAAGGGGTTGATTCCGCCGCTGGCCGGCGACGAGCTGCGGCGGCGGCGGGCACGCCTCTACGTGCCCGTGGCGGGTGCAATTACGGTCTTCCTCTTCCTGGCTACCTTCTACTTCCTCACCTTCGAGGAGACGGCCATCATCACCGTTCCGACGCCCGAGCCGGAACTGGCGCAGCCGCTTATCTCGGAGACGCCGCAGACGCCCTAGGCAGGGGCGGGCGCGCAGGCCATACCCTGGCCGTGCGGCGCTTGCTTTTGGCCCAGGGCGGCCGCTGCGGCGTTTGCACCGAGTTTGCGATGGGACGAGTTTGCAGCAGGGTCGGCGCCGGGAATGTGGCGCCGGTCTACCCACCCCGCAGGCGCAGCAAGCCTGCCCCACACGACGCAGGAGGGATCCCTACGCAGCCGCAACTGAGTAGCTGTGGTACCCGCAGCACAAGCAGGAGTGTACGGACTTCGGCTCCGGGGTCTGTGCATCAGAGTGCCTTGCGAGATTATCGATCGATCATCGATCACAGCGATCATCGGTCACAGTCACCTTTCACGAAGAGGTGCAGTATGAAGAAACTGCTGCTTCTCGCAAGTCTGGTAGCAGTGGTTGTGCTTGCGCTCTGGATGGGGACATCCGTGGCGTATGCGCAGGATGCCGAAGAGGTTACGGCGCCTGTAACGGTGACGGTTCCGTTCCTTGACGAGTGGATGACGTCGGCCCACGCCGATGCATCTTCCGAGGCATTCCGCCACTGGGACGAGGAAGATCCTGCCGAGATCCCGGTGGAGTGCGCCAAGTGTCACAGCAGCACAGGGTTCCAGGACTATGTCGGCGCCGATGGGAGCGAAGTCAACGTGGTTGACGCTCCGGCGGCGCTGGGCACGGTTGTGGATTGTGTTGCCTGCCACAACAGCGGCACGATTGCCAAGACCAGCGTGATCATGCCCTCCGGCCTGGAGATTACGGGGCTGGGTGACGAGTCGCGCTGTATGGAATGCCACCAGGGTCGCGAATCCAAAGTGAGCGTCGATGCAAAGATCGCCGAAGTGGGCGTAGGGCTGGACGAGGTGAGCGCCGACCTGGGCTTCCTCAACATCCATTACTACGCCGCCGCGGCGACGAAGTACGGGACGCTGGCAAAGGGCGGGTACGAGTATGACGGCAAGGCCTACGATGCGAACTTCGCGCACGTCGCGGGGTACGAATCGTGCAAGGATTGCCACAACGCGCACACGCTCGAACTGCCGGTTGAAGAGTGTGCCACCTGCCACGAAGGCGTGGCCGAGGTAGAAGACCTGCGGGCGATCCGGATGGAAGGCTCGCTGATGGACTACGACGGCGACGGCGACGTGGAAGAGGGCATTGCCTTCGAGCTGGAGGGTCTGCAAGAAGCGCTGATGACGAACATCCAGGCCTATGCCGCGGATGTGGCGGGCAGCCCGATTGCGTACGACTCCCACACCTACCCGTACTGGTTCATCGACACGGACGGCAGTGGTGTTGCAGATGGTGAAGAAGCTGCATTCGCAAACGGCTTCGCGTCGTGGACGCCGCGCCTGCTGCAGGCAGCCTACAACTACCAGACTTCGATCAAGGATCCGGGTGCGTATGCGCACGGTGGCAAGTACATCATCCAGTTGCTGTTTGACTCGATTGAGGACTTGAACACCCAGCTCGCAGAGCCGATGGATCAGACGGCCATGCGCCGTGAAGACGCCGGCCACTTCGCCGGTTCGTCGGAAGCCTTCCGCCACTGGGACGCAGATGGAATGGTCCCGGGGACATGCGCCAAGTGCCATGCGGCGAGCGGGCTGCCCACGTTCCTGGCCGAAGGCGTCAACGTCTCGACCCACCCGAGCAATGGGCTGGAATGCTCGACCTGCCACAACGACCTCGCCGAGTTCACGCTCCACGAAGTCACGCAGGTCAAGTTCCCCAGCGGCGCCACCCTCGGCTATGAAGAGGATGACGTCGAGAACAACCTCTGCCTCAACTGCCACCAGGGCCGTGAGTCGGGGGTGAGTGTGGACCGCCGCATCGGCGACGCCGAAGTGGACGTCGTCCTCGAAGGGCTCAGCTTCGTCAACCCGCACTACTTTGCCGCCGGTGCAACGCTCTTTGGCTCCGAAGCCAACGGCATGTACCAGTACGAGGGCAAGGAGTACGCCGGCTTCAACAACCACTCGCGCGTCAACCGCTGCACCGATTGCCATGGAGCCCATGAGCTTGAGGTGGACTGGGAGAGCTGCACCGAGTGCCATGAAGACGTGGCGAGCGCTGAAGACATGAAGGCCATTCGCGACGAGTTCGCGGACTATGACGGCGACGGCGACGACCAGGAAGGGATCTTCTTCGAGGAAGAGACCATGCTGGAAGCCCTCCTCCCCGCCATGCAGGCCTATGCAACCGAGACCGTGGGCACCGGATTTGTCTATGCCCCCGCCTCTCACCCGTACTTCTTTATTGACACCAACGGCGATGGCATTGCAGACGCCGAAGAGGTCAATTCAGACAATCGCTTTGTGTCGTGGACCCCGCGCCTGCTGCGCGCCGCCTACAACTACCAGTGGGCGCAGAAGGATCCGGGTTCGTTCGTTCACAACGGCCGCTATGTCCTCCAGGCGTTGTACGACTCGATCGAGGATGTCGGCGGTGATGTTTCGGCCATGACGCGCCCGGACGTCGAGTAAGCTCCGCCAGAGTCTCCACTGCCTGCTAACTCAGGTTCAACCCTGTGGGTGCGAGAGTGGAGATGGAGCTGGTTGATGGACGGTGCGGGCCGTGTGCCCGTGGCTGCAGGACTCTTCCCAGGATCCCTTCCGCGGAGAGCGGGCGCAGGTGGCTCGCTCAGCGGGGTTTCGCCACGACCGGGCGGAGACGCCCGGTCGTGGTTCTTTCCGCACCCCGTCGGGTGCGCCCGGGGCAAGGCCCGCAGCAAGGCCCGCAGCAAGGCAGCGCAGAGCAGAAGAGCCTTGAGCGGAGCAGCGCAGAGCCGGGCAGGGCAGGGCAGGGGAGGTGACATAACCATCGCCCGCTCGCCTGTGATACAATACGGTTCGCTGCGCCGTCGCCCACGACCCTGCTGCCACCGCTGCCGCAACTCCCCCTGCGCATTCGAGTGCGCGCCTCGTTTCGCCCGCACTGTTCAAATGCGCCGTTCGCTTTCTACCATTCGCCTTGTGCCATTCGACCGTCAATTGTGACACGCTATGAAAAGCACTGATCCCGCATCGCGCCACAGCGCGCGCCCGCTGCTCACCCTTGCACTGCTTGGGGTAGCGCTGCTGCTGCTGGCGCTGCTGCCCGCGCTGTTGAACACACGCGTCGCCCTTGCGCAGGACGCCGAGCCGCTCTCGGCCGAAGCGCTGGAAGCGGCGCGCCAGCAGATCAGCAACGACGAGGTCAACAGCATCGCCCGCGAGCTCTGGTGCCCGCTCTGCAGCGGCGTGCGGCTCGATTCCTGCGAGCTGCGCGCGTGCGAGCAGATGAAGGATGTGATCCGCATCAAGCTCGCCGACGGTGAGGGGCTGGACACAATCCGCGACTACTTCGTCAACCAGTATGGCCCGCAGGTGCTCGGCGCGCCGCCCACTTCGGGCTTCAACCTGCTGGCGTGGGTGCTGCCGGTGCTGGTGCTGGTGGGCGGCGGGCTCTACCTGGCGCTGCGCCTGCGCAAGAGCACGCAGCGCGGCCCCGAACCGGCTGCGGTTACTCCTGGGTCGGCGGCCACCCCTGCGCAGGCGGCGATCGACGACGAATACGCCCGCCGGCTGGAAGAGGAGCTGCGCAAGTATGAATGATCAACGCACTGCGGCGCTCTCCGACAGCGCGCCGGATGTCGGGGTGCAGGCCGAGGGGGCGGGCGCCACCGGGGAGCGCAACGCCTCGACACAGCGCTGGACGATGGGGCTGGTGGCGCTGATCCTGCTCGTCTTCGTCGGCTTCCTGGCCTGGGGGCTGATCCGCACCAACGTCTCGGAACAGCGCGCCGCCGGCGACGCGCCGCCTTTCGAGTTCACCACCTTCGACGGCGAGACGATCTCGCTCGAAAGCCTGCGCGGGCAAGGCGTGGTGCTCAACTACTGGGCCAGCTGGTGCGACCCCTGCCGCGACGAGGCCGAGCTGCTCGAGCAGACCTGGCGGCGCGAGCAGGGCAACGGCATCGTCTTCATCGGCCTCGATTACCTGGACCAGGAGCCGGCCGCGCTCGCCTACATGGCCGAGTACGGCATCTCCTATCCCAGCGGCCCGGACCTGCAGAGCGACGCCGCGCGCCGCTACGGCATCAAGGGCGTACCCGAGACCTTCTTCATCTCTCCCGACGGCAAGATCGTCGAGACGGTAATCGGCCCGCTCTCGAGCCAGCAGCAGCTTGATAGGTTGCTCGACCGAATCCGGCCGTAGTCTGCTCCGATTCCGCCACGCTTGGCGGGCGCACTGCCCCCAGCCGCGCGGCACGCCTGCCCTTTCAGGAAGCAAACCATGATCTTCGACGTTGGCTTCTTCATTCTTGTCACCGCCATGCTGCTCGCCCTCTTCGGCGCCGTCGTGGGCTTTGCCGGCGGTAAGTCGCACAACACGCGCCTGATCGCCAGCAGCTTCAACGCCGTCTACGCCGTCTGCGCGCTCGTCACCGCCGCCGCGCTGATCCTCTGGTACGGGCTGCTGACGGACCAGTTCCAGTTGACCTATATCTGGAATCACTCGGAGCGGGCGCTGCCGACCTTCTACAAGTTCGCGGCCTTCTGGGGCGGACAATCGGGCAGCCTGCTTTTTTGGGTGCTGCTGCTCAGCTTCTTCAGCGTGGCCGTAGCGCTGCCCAACCGCAAACGCCACCAGGTGTTGATGCCCTACGTCAACGCCGCGCTGCTGGTGACTTCGCTCTTCTTCCTAGTTCTGCTTGTCTTCGCCGGCGCCAACCCATTCGACCGCGTGGGCTTCGTCCCGCCCGATGGCCAGGGGCTTAACCCGCTGCTGCAGAACTACTGGATGGTCATCCACCCGGTGATGCTCTACCTGGGCTTTGTGGGGCTGGCGGTGCCCTTTGCCTTCGCCGTCGCCGCGCTCATCAGCCGCAAGCTCGATAACGAGTGGGTGCGCACGGTGCGCCGCTGGACGCTGATCCCGTGGATGTTCCTTTCGGCCGGCATCATCATGGGCAGCCAGTGGGCCTATATGGAGCTGGGCTGGGGCGGCTACTGGGCGTGGGACCCGGTGGAGAATGCAAGCTTTCTTCCCTGGCTGACGGGTACGGCCTTTCTGCACAGCATCATCATTCAGGAGCAGCGCGGCATTCTCAAGGTATGGAACATCGCCCTCATCTGGGCCACCTACTTCCTGGTGATTCTCGGCACCTTCACCACCCGCTCGGGCGTGCTCGAGAGCGTGCACAGCTTCGCGCGCAGCGGGGTGGGCATCTACTTCCTGGTCTTCCTGATCTTCATCCTCTTCGGTTTCCTCTGGCTGCTCTTCACCCGCCTGCCGCTTCTGCGCAGCGAGCAGCCGATGGATTCGTTCTTCAGCCGCGAGGGTGCGTTCCTGGCCAACAACTGGCTCTTTACGGGCATCGCCTTTGCCACGCTCTGGGGCACCTTCTTCCCCATGTTCAGCGAGATCCTGACGGGCGAGAAGATCAGCGTCGCCGCGCCCTTCTTCAACAAGGTCAACGGTCCGCTCTTCCTGATGCTGGTGATTCTGATGGGGGTGGGGCCGCTGATGGGGTGGCGCCACACCAGCAGGCAGGCGCTGCGCACGCAGTTTGTGTGGCCCACGCTGGCGGGCGTTGTGATTGGCGTGGTGGCGTGGGTGGTGGGCGGCAACACCTTTGCGGCGGTTGGGTTGGCTGTTTGCGCCTTTGCCACGGGCACAATTGTGCAGGAGTACGTGCGCGGGATTCTGGCGCGCCGGCGCACGCAGGGCGAGAACGTCTTTGCGGCGATGGGCGGGCTCTGGTCGCGCAACGGCCGGCGCTATGGCGGCTACATCGTGCACCTGGGCATCGTCCTCATTGGGGTGGCAATTGTGGGCAACGAGTTCTACCAACTCACCACCAACGTCACGCTGCAGCAGGGAGAGACGGTGCAGTTGGGCGGCTTCGAGATCGCCTACCAAGGCATGCGTGTGGAGCAGCAGGCGAACCGCGAGGAGTTCGTGGCCGACCTGACGGTCTCGAGCCTGCGCTCGGGGCGCGAACTTGGGCAGATTTCGCCGCAGCGCAACATCTACTTCAAGACGCCCGACATGCCCACCAGCGAAGTGGGGCTGCGCATGTCGCCAATCCAGGATGTCTATGCCGTGCTCAACGGCTGGGAGTCGGGCGGGGCAAGCGCGACCTTTACGCTCTACATTAACCCGCTGACGATGTGGCTCTGGGTGGGCGGGCTGGTGCTGGTGCTTGGCACGCTGATCTGTACCTGGCCACACCCGGCGCAGCGGCGCACGGCCCCGGCGACGTCGGTGGCCTATGCCACGGGCGACTGACGCGCGGCCCGCAGCAACTTACGAACATCGAGCGGCGGCTGGGCCAGGCGCCGGACTGAAAGCAGGTATCTTGTGCTGGCTGTAACGATTCTTTTGGCGCTGCTGCTCTCGCTGGGCGCGCTGGCGTGGGTGGTCTGGCCGCTGCTCGACCGCGCGCCGGCGCCCGTGCTGGTGGCCGACGACCGCCTGGCGGAACTGATCGGGCGCAAGGACGCCGTGGTCTCGGCCATTCGCGACCTCGAGTTCGACTTCAAGCTGGGCAAGCTCGACGCAGAGGACTACAAGCGCTACGACGAGCGCCTGCGCCGCCAGGCGGTGGCGCTGCTGCAGCAGATCGAGCAGGTGGCGCCCGCCAGCACCGGCCTGGATGCCGCCGTCGAAAGCGAAGTGCTGCGCCGCCGCCGCGTGCCCGAAGCACAATCGCCCGCCTTTGCGCCGCGCCCGGTGCTGGTTGCGGCCGGAGCAGCTGCGGCCGGCGCTGCGCCCGCGACAGCTGCGCCGGCCACGAACGGCGCGCCTGTTGCGGCAAACGGCGGCCCGCGCCGATTCTGCACAACGTGCGGGTCGCTGCTGCAGCCGGAGCACCGTTTCTGCGCCACCTGCGGCACACGCGTCGAAACGCCCGAGGTGCACGCCAGCGAGAGCTAGCCGCGCCGCTCAACTGATGGTTGCACTCGCTGCGAGTGCGTCCCAGCCGCCGTGTAGACCGGCCCCTTCGACGCAGAAGGGGCCGCTCCCTTTGCGGCGACCAGCGCAGGTTGGCAAGAACGCTTGATGTTGCGTCTCGAAAGTGAAGACCCCCCAGCTCATAGCGGAAGCTTCAGCTTTCGCTCTCTGGTAGAACCGGGCAACGACGGCTGATGGAGCTTGCCTGAACAGTTCGGCAGTAGCCGTTTCACGCCGAGACCAGTTGTCGCCGGGCGTCTCCGTGGGATGAATCCCACGGCTAGACAACCACAAGCCGGCTGATGGAGATTAACAAATAGACCGTACGTTTGGTGGTGGAGCGGGCAAGAGACCGACAGCGTGCAGCAGAGCGAGTGAGCCGGACTGGAAGGCGTCGAGATAGTCGGCAATTGCTGTGCGCAG
>WBZP01000339.1_pt2 | contig 21181 bp, 21 predicted proteins | sample 5204301 | NCBI WGS metagenome assembly WBZP01 (sample SAMN12412401, study PRJNA552823) | activated sludge metagenome | isolation source: activated sludge from nitrification reactor of wastewater treatment plant... | place: USA: Pennsylvania | collected 2017
GCGCGCGAGAATGGACAGGCGCTGTTCGGCATCGGCTGCCTCGGGCAGGGCTTCCCAGTCGAGCCAAAGCTGTTGGGCGGCGGCGCCTGAAAACAGCTTGGTCAGCAAGGGTCCGTCCTGCTGGCGCGCCACGGCCTTCCAGGCCACATGCCGCGGCGGGTCGGCCATCTGATGATTGCGCAGGCCGGAAAAATCATCGGCGCCACGGCCGTCCCTGACCGATCCCCGGGCCGATTCTCCTCGCCACGGCAGGGGCGGCGCCTTGGCCGCCGGCGTCGGGTAGACCAGGCAGCTCAGGTCGGGGACCGCATAACTCCAGGCGCGTACCAGACCCAGGGGCCAGGTGGTTTCGATGGTGACCCGCGGCAAGGGCAGCCAACCGCGTTTCGTCGCAGCGACATTCAGCGTGGCCACGGTACTTGCGCACGGGCCGATGTCGACCTCGATCGCGGCATCTTTGTCGACCCAAAGGCGCAGGTTGGTACGAGCATCGGCGCGCTGATTGTCAAGCACCACTTCGAACTGCGCGACGCCACCGGCAAAGACGGGACCGCAGCGGCCGGGTCGAAGCGAAATCTGTGCAAGATTGCGGAAGGTGTGGAGGATGGCGACGATGCCCAGTCCGGCCAGCAGGAACACCAGCGCGTGACCCAGACTCAGGTTGTAATTCATGGCGCCAAGCAGAATGACACCAAGCGCCGCGGCATAGGCCAGTCCCGCTCGGGTTGGCAGGACATAGACGCGGCGCTGCGTGAGCACGATCGGTGCGGCTTCCGGCGGACGGACGCGCAGCGCCCAGCGGACGAAGACTTCGTGCGCCCGGTCGCGCGTTGACTGAAGAATGTTCAGGGTAAGGGCACCGCCTCGATCAATGCCGCCGCGACGGCCTCGACGTCGCTACGTGCCGTGTCATCCGCCGGCCGCAGGCGGTGGGCGATGATGCCCGGCAGCACCGCCTGAACGTCCTCCGGCAAGACATGTGCGCGGCCATCGAGCAAGGCCCAGGCGCGCGCCACCGCCAGCAATGCCAGGCAGGCGCGCGGCGACAAGCCCGCCTGCCAGCGCGGCGTGGTCCGGGTATGGGCCGCCAGCGACTGCACGTAGTCGATCAGCGAGGGCGAGGCGTGGACCGCTCGCGCACGCGCCTGCAATTCGATCAGCTGGTGCGGCGTGATGCGCGGCGTCAGGTCGGCGACCATCTGGCGGCGGTCGGCGCCGCCCAGCAGCTCGCGCTCGGCGGCCGGATCGGGGTAGCCGAGTTCGATCTTGAGCAGGAAGCGGTCAAGCTGGGATTCGGGCAAAGGGAAGGTTCCGATCTGATGCGTCGGATTCTGCGTCGCGATGACGAAAAATGGTTCCGGCAGCGGCCGGGTCTTGCCCTCCGCCGTGACCTGTCGCTCCTCCATGGCTTCGAGCAGGGCGCTCTGCGCTTTGGGCGTGGCGCGATTGATCTCGTCGGCGAGCACCACTTGGGTGAAGATCGGACCCGGATGAAAGTGGAAGGTGCCCGTTTCGCGATCGAAGATCGACACGCCGAGGATATCTGCCGGAAGCATATCGCTGGTGAACTGGATACGCTGAAAGTCCAGGCCGAGGACGCGAGCCAGCACATGGGCCAAAGTCGTTTTGCCGACCCCCGGCAGATCCTCGATCAACAGGTGTCCGCGCGCCAGAATGCAGGCCACCGAAAGGCAAACCGGACGCGCTTTGCCGAGGATGATCTGGTTGATGTCGGCCAGTATGGCCTCAAGTTCGGGAAGTCGCATGGGGCCTGAGTTTTCCGCAGACTTTGATGGATAATGCGCGTTTGCGCAGCATTGTAAGTCATCAGGCGAGACACCCGTCATGACCATCACCGCCTTCATTTCCCACCGTGACTGCTGGCAGCACGACATGGGAGCCCACCATCCGGAATGCCCGGATCGACTCGGCGCCATCAGCGACCGCCTGATCGCCTCGGGGCTGGATGTATATCTCGACTTCCACGAGGCGCCGCTGGCCGAGGCGGAGCAGTTGCTGCGCGTGCATCCGCGTGACTACATCGACCGCCTGCACCGGCGCAGCCCGGCGCACGGCATCGTGCATCTGGATCCCGACACGGCGATGTCGCCGGGGACTCTTCGGGCGGCGCTCCGATCGGCGGGGGCCGGCTGCTTCGCCACCGATCTGGTGATGCGTGGAGACGTGCGCAACGCCTTCTGTGCCATTCGTCCGCCCGGCCACCATGCCGAACGAGCCAAGGCCATGGGCTTCTGCTTTTTCAACAACATTGCGGTCGCCGTGCGCCATGCGATCGAGGTGTGGGGTCTTGCGCGCGTCGCGATCATCGACTTCGACGTGCATCACGGCAACGGTACCGAGGAGATCTTCGCCGGGGACCCGCACGTGTTGATGGCGGGAATCTTTCAGCATCCTTTCTACCCCTATTGCGGAACCGAAAATCCTGCCTTCAACATGTGCAATGTGCCGTTGCGCGCCGGTACGCGCGGCGACCAGTTCCGCCAGGTGGTGCAGGACATCTGGCTGCCGCGTTTGCGTGAGTTCAAGCCGGAGATGATCTTCATCTCGGCCGGCTTCGATGCGCATTACGAGGATGACATGGCCTCGCTGGGGCTGCTTGACGCGGACTATGCCTGGGTCACCGAACAGATACAGCAGATCGCCGGCGAGTTCGCCAAAGGGCGCATCGTGTCCCTGCTGGAGGGGGGGTATGCACTTTCCGCTCTGGCGCGCAGTGTTGTCGCGCATATCAAGGTGCTGGCTGATTTGTAAGCCGGCATTGCGGGATGTGCCGCGGGATGGCCATCAGTTAGAATTCATCCTTCTTCGCCTTGCCGCCAGTCGCGGCATTTTGTTTTGGATGCTTTCATGAAGACCATACAGGGTTCCATCCCCGCGATACTCACGCCGATGCAGGATGACGGCGCGCTCGATCTGCCGGGCCTGCGGCGCCTGCTCGACTGGCATATCGAGGAGGGTTCCGACGGTGTGGTCATCGTAGGCACCACGGGTGAGTCGCCGACGGTGGATTACACGGAGCATTGTGCGCTGATCGAAACCACGGTGAAACACGTAGCCGGGCGCATACCGGTGATTGCCGGTACCGGCGCCAATTCCACCAGCGAGGCCATCGAACTGGCGAAATTCGCGCGTCAGGCCGGCGCTGATGCCCATCTTTCGGTGGTGCCGTACTACAACAAGCCGACGCAGGAAGGCTTGTTTCGCCACTTCAGGGCGATTGCCGAAGCCGTCGACCTGCCGCTGATCGTCTATAACGTACCCGGCCGCACGGTGGCCGACCTGGCGACCGAGACGACCTTGCGGCTTGCGCAGGTGCCGGGTATCGTGGGAATCAAGGATGCAACGGCGAATATTGAGCGCGGTTCCGACCTGTTGAAGCGCGCGCCAGCCGGGTTCAGCGTGTTCAGCGGCGATGACGCCACGGCCATTGCCCTGATGCTGTTGGGCGGCAAGGGCTCGATCTCGGTCACGGCGAATGTCGCGCCGCGCCTGATGCACCGGATGTGCGCCGCCGCGATTGCCGGGGATCTGGCGACGGCGCGCGAGACGAACTTTCGCCTGCTGGGCTTGCATCGCAACCTGTTCCACGAAGCCAATCCGATCCCGGTCAAGTGGGCCGCCCAGCAGATGGGTCTGATCGGCGGCGGCATCCGCTTGCCGATGACGCCGCTGTCGGCGGAGTTCCACGAGCGCGTGCGTCTGGCCATGCTTGAAGCCGGCATCATCCTCTGACGAGAAAACCAATCCGCAATGAACCGTTCATTTTTGCTGTGGTCCGTGTCGTTGGCGCTGGTCGGTGTGCTTGCCGGCTGCAGCGGCAACATCCTTCCGGAATCCAAGAAGATCGAATACAAGTCGGCCGGGAAACTGCCGCCGCTCGAAATTCCTCCCGACCTGACGCAGCCGAGTCGCGACGAACGCTATGCCATTCCGGATGTGTCCGGCAGCAAAGGTTCGGCCACTTATTCGGCTTACTCGAGCGAGCGGGCCGGACAGGCGCGGACGACCACGGCACAGGATTTGCTGCCACAGGTGGACAAGATGCGCATCGAGCGCTCCGGGACCCAGCGCTGGCTGGTCGTCGCCGGTTCTCCGGAAAAGCTGTGGCCCACCGTCAAGGAATTCTGGCAGGAACTGGGTTTTCTGGTGAATGTGGAAATGCCCGAAGCCGGGATCATGGAAACAGACTGGGCCGAGAATCGCGCCAAACTTCCCCAGGACGTCATTCGCGGCACGCTGGGGAAGCTCTTCGACAGTCTGTATTCGACGGCTGAGCGCGACAAGTTCCGTACCCGCCTGGAAAAGGGTGCCGAGCCGGGTACCGTCGAGATTTATATAAGCCATCGCGGGATGTACGAGGTCTATGTCAACGAAGGCAAGAGCGACACGCGCTGGCAGCCGCGTCCGGCGGACCCCGAACTTGAGGCCGAGATGCTGCGGCGCCTGATGGTTCGCTTGGGCGCTGATGAGTCGCGGGCCAAGACGATGGTCGCCGCCGAACAGCGACATGAACGCGCCAAACTTTCCCGCGCAACGGACGGCGCCGGGGCTTTGGTGCTGGAAGAGGCCTTCGACCGAGCCTGGCGTCGTGTCGGTCTGGCGCTGGATCGTGTAGGCTTCACCGTGGAAGACCGCGACCGCTCCCAGGGGCTTTATTTCGTGCGCTATGTCGATCCCGGCATCGACGGCAAGAAGAAGGACGACGACAAGGGCTTTCTGTCCAAGCTGATGTTCTGGAAGAGCGGTTCCGGTGACAAGCCCAGTCAGGCGCAGTATCGCATCCACGTCAAGACCGAGGGCGGATCCAGCACTGTGCAGGTACTGACCCGCGAAGGCGGGGTCGATCGGTCGGACACATCCAAGCGCATTCTCGGTTTGCTGTACGAGCAGTTGAAGTAGGGTACTCGGGTGCGCTTCGCCTCGCTCGGCAGCGGCAGCCGGGGCAACGCCTTGCTGGTCGAATCCGGCTCCACGCGCCTGCTGATCGACGCCGGATTTGGGCCGCGCGAATTGTCGCGGCGACTGGAACGGTTGGGCGTGGCCTCGCGTGATGTCGACGCCGTGGTTGTAACGCACGAACACTCCGATCACATCGGCGGCGTCTTTGCCTGCGCACGGCGCTTTGACTGGAACGTCCTGCTGACGCACGGCACTTTGGCTGCATCAGGCCATGTCGGCGCCGATGTGCGCATCACCCTCATCGACAGCCACGAGTCGCTGGCCGTCGGCGACCTGTCTGTGCATCCGTTCCCGGTGCCGCACGATGCCCGAGAGCCGGTCCAATTTGTGCTCGGTGACGGTGTCCGGAGGCTCGGCGTCCTGACCGACGCGGGTCACGTCACGCCGCATATGGTGGCCATGCTCGATCGCTGCGACGCCCTGGTGCTGGAGTGCAATCATGACGCAGGACTCTTGGCCCAGGGCCGCTATCCCGCGGCACTGAAACGTCGCATTGGCGGCCCGTGGGGGCATCTGGACAATGTGGCGGCAGCTGCGCTGTTGTCGCGAGTCGGGCGCTCCTGCCTGCAACATGTGGTTGCCGCGCATCTCTCCGAGGAAAACAACACTCCGGCGCTTGCCCAGGCGGCGTTGTCCGCGGTGCTGGGTTGCGCGCAGGAGTGGATCGGGATCGCGACCCAGGATGGGGGCTGTGCGTGGCGCCAGGTCTGAAAACGAGCCCGCTCGACACAAAAAAAAGCCGACCCGGAGGTCGGCTTTTTTGTGCCGATAGACGACGGCGATTACTTCTTCATCGCTTCCTTGGCACCTTCGGCGGCGCCCTTGGCAGCAGCCTTGGCGACGTCGGAGGCCATTGCAGCCGCGGCAGCCGGAGCGGCAGCGGCAGCAGCAGCCGGAGCGGCGGCAGCAGCGGCAGCGGCGGCGGCGGCCGGAGCGGCATCGGCGGCGGCGGCCGGAGCGGCGGCCGCCGCAGCAGCCGGAGCGGCAGCGGCAGCAGCAGCCGGAGCGGCGGCAGCAGCGGCAGCGGTATCAGCGGGCTTGGGCGCTTCGACCTTGGGCGGCTCGACGGGTTTCGGGGCTTCGGCCTTGCCGCAAGCGGACAACGCCAGGGCGAGGAGAGCAGCTAAGAGGAGAGATTGCTTCATTTGAGATTATCCTTAACGTTATGGAATTGCGTGGCCAATTGGTTGATCGGAACGTTACCATTTCGATCAACCGAGAAGTGTATCACTTCAGGATCGAATTGTGCATGAAAGCGTCGCTCGCCCAGCGCAGTCAGTTGGTCTATTCTGGGCGTTGACGCCCTCGAGATCGACGACACCGCGACCAGCATCAAGTCGCTTCGAACACGCGGACAAAGCCTGACTGCCGAGCAAATCCCGATCCCGTGTTGCGATTCAAAGCCCGGTGGTCGTCATCCTCAAACAGGGATGCGACAGTTCCCACAGGTTCTCGAAGCGCTGGCGCCACGGACTCACATAGGCCCGGTCGTCGAGAACCAGCGCGCTACGCGGCTGGTCCACATCGAATCGCCGCACGGCGTGGATTTCATCGGCGAGCAGATGCGTATCCGCCAGATGGCGCAAGTCGTCGGGGCTTTGTCGCACCTCGATGACATGCGCAAAGCGGACGATGAGCTGCATCAGGCGCGGTGCGTTGCGTTCCAATCGTTCGGGGTCGTGCAGGACCATGCGGATTCGGCGCCCCGCCACGCCCTGCAGAAAGCCGGCCAACGCCTCAAGGCGGGCGCGTTCTTCGATCCGCAAGGCGGCAAGATCGCGATCGAAAATCATAATCTCGCGTTGCGCCCGGGCCAGAATTGTGTCGCAGGCCTGGCGATACTCGGCTTCATTGGTAAGCAGCGTGTAAGCAGGATTCATGACAAGAGCCCATTTCGCGGGAAATCAGGTCCTGCCTCAACGCCCGGATCGGATGGACAGCGGGTGGGCCGACAGGACTGCGCTTCACCGGCCGATTATAATCCGCCCTTTTTGCCGACGGGTCCGGATACCGCCCATGCCGCTTGCGCAAATCGAATCCATGGACCACGAAGGGCGAGGCGTTGCGCGCGCCGACGGCAAGGCCCTGTTCATCGAGGGCGCCCTGCCCGGGGAACTGGTGGAATACGCCAGCTATCGGCGGAAACGGAACTACGAAAAGGCTCATGCCTTACGTGTTCTGCTCGCTTCCAGCCAGCGTGTCTCGCCGTTCTGCCCGCATTTTGGATCCTGTGGCGGTTGCTCGATGCAGCATCTCAGCCTGGCGGGACAGACGGCGGCCAAGCAGCGCGTGCTGGAGGATGCCCTTTGGCACATCGCCAGGCTGAGGCCGGCGGAAGTATTCCGGCCCATCAGCGGGACCGGATGGGCCTATCGACTGCGCGCCCGGCTGTCGGTGCGCTATGTGGCGAGCAAAGGCGGTGCGCTGATCGGATTTCGTGAGAAGCACAGTAGCTACGTCGCACTAATGGATTCCTGCGCAGTATTGCCTTCCAAAGTTTCCGCATTGATTCCCGGGCTCAAGACCCTGGTCGCCGGTCTGTCGCAGCCCGATCGCATTCCGCAGATCGAGATCGCCGCAGGCGGCTCGCGGATTGCCCTGGTGCTGCGCCATCTGGCGCCGCTCACGGCGGACGATGTGGAACGCCTGGGGCACTTCGGCGACGCGCATGGAGTGGTCTGGTATCTGCAGGGGCAGGGGCCGGACAGCGTGTGCCTGCTGCGTCCCGCCGACGCACACCGGCTGACTTATGAACTGCCGGATTTCGGCCTCGAGTTCTCCTTCCATCCGACCGAATTCACCCAGGTCAATCATGGCGTGAATCGCATGCTGGTGCGCCGCGCCATGGCATTGCTGCAACCGCAGGCCGGAGACCGGATCGCCGACATGTTTTGCGGTTTGGGAAATTTCACGCTGCCGGCGGCGCGCCTGGGCGCGCGCCTGCTCGGCGTCGAAGGCAGCGCCCAACTGGTCAAGCGCGCCGAGCAGAACGCCAGCCACAATGACCTCGCGGCGTTCTGCGATTTCGCCGTTGCCAACCTGTTCGCGGCGAGCGAAGAAAGCCTTGCCGCGTTCGGAGCTTTCGGCAAACTGCTGATCGATCCGCCGCGTGAAGGCGCGATCGCTCTGGTCAAGGCATTGCCGGCCGACGGCGGCCCGCGCCGCATCGTCTATGTCTCATGCAATCCGGCCACGCTGGCGCGGGACGCGGCGGTGCTGGTGCACGAAAAGCGCTACCGTTTGAGCGGTACCGGTATCGCCAACATGTTTCCGCACACATCGCATCTCGAATCGATCTCCCTGTTCGAAAGATAGGGCGGTTTAAACGCGAAACGGCGGCCGAAGCCGCCGTTTCCGTTGCGTCGCGCCGCATTGCCCGCAGTGGCTTGGTAGTCAGTCCCGGTCGCCGGTGAATATCATCAGCAGGTTCAGCAGGCTGACGAAAATGTTATAGACGTCAAGATATACGGCGAGTGTGGCGCTAATGTAGTTGTCTTCACCGCCCCGCACGATGCGATTGATGTCGTAAAGGATGTAGGCCGAAAACAAAACGACGGCGATCGCCGAGACCGCCAGCGCCAGTGCCGGGATCTGGAAGAAAATGTTGGCGGCGGCCGCAAGCAACAGAAGGATTACGCCGGCAAACAGGAAGTTGCCGATATTCGAGAAATCGCGCTTGGTCGTGGAAGCGACCCCGGCGAGGGCACAGAAAATAGCCCCAGTGCCGCCGGCTGCCATCGCGATGAGCGTGCCGCCGTTCGAAAACCCGAGCGCCACCTGCAGGATGCGCGAAAGCATCAAGCCCATGAAGAAGGTAAAGCCGAGCAACAGCGCGACGCCCATACCGCTGTTCTTGGTGCGCTCGATGCCCCACATGAAGCCCCAGGCCACTCCGAGAAACAGCATGAAAGCGAGGAACGGGCTGCCGGCGAACAGGGAAAACTTCAACTGCACGCCAAGCAAGGCGCCGGCAATGGTCGGTGCCATCGACAGCGCAAGCAAGGCATAGGTATTGCGCAATACGCGATGTTGCCGTTGCGCGATGTCCTGATTCGCAGTTTGCGGATAGGTGTGAACGTTTTCCATGGTCTGGCAAGCCCTCCTGAGAAATAGATCCGATACGTTGGACTGCAAACCGACCGCCAAGTTCCTGACGGAAAGACGCGTACCGATGCACAGCGAATTATAGCTGCGAAGCTTTGCCGGCCACGACCGCCTGTCAGTGAGGAAAGGAAGGCCGGTCGTGACCCTTGCCGCCATCCGGTTGCGTTCGTGCTGGAGGCGGTCTAAGCTGATCCCGGATGCATCGCAGGAGGTGCGGTGGCGGCTCTTGATCGGATTCGAACAAACGGTTTTCGACATTGGTATGAGCGGCAACTGATCGAATGCCATGCTTGGCTGGTCAGTTGGTTTCTCGGTGTGATCGTGCTGGTCAGCGGCCTGGAAATGGCCGGCGCGGGCGGCACGTCCCGCCTTTCTGGGGCGCTCCTGCTTTTGGGAGGGCTGGCCGTTACCGTGCATAGCTGGAGGCGTTACCGGCTGCTGCTTGAAATCGCAGAGCGCCTCGGCGAGCAGGCGGTATGTCCCGGGTGCAAGACCTACGGCAAGTTCGCCGTGCAGTCCTCCGGTCCGGCGCCGATGCCCGATGGCGGGGATTCCGTGCTGGAAAACCACGGCGGCGGCGTCTGGTTGCGCGCCCGATGCCGGAAGTGCGGCGATCAGTGGCTGATGGGGTAAAGCGAAGTCCGGACGCCCAAGAGTGGCGGCAGACCCGGCCGGATACGGCGCAAGGCGCGGCGGGACGGAGCGACGGGACCCCGGTCTGCCGGGCCATGGGCGCAGCTACAGCGAGATCGACGTCTTCCAGAAGTGCGGCGAGAAGCGGAAGACTTGCGGGTCCGAGGCGTCCACGCTTCCCTCGACCCAGCCGAAGAAGGGTGAGCCGATGGTTTCGATGCGAGTGAAATTCTTCACGGTTTCGTTCGTGGCCGGATCCCGCATCGGCTGATCGATCCGGAATCGGTGCGTGTCCCCATGCACCAGCACGACCCGGCCAGCGAAGGACTGCGTTTCTTCGCGCAGCTGGAGCAGGAAGTCAAGGTAGCCTCGGTCGGGTTTGCCCGCGTTGGCATCCTCGAAGCGGGGATTGGCCTGGATCGCGATCAGAATTCCGGCCAGTTTTCTGCTGCGTGCCCGCGCGAATGCCTCCGCCAGCCAGCTGCGGTTGGCGACTGCGCGCTCGATGAATTCGGCCACGGGGCCACCGTTGCGGGTGGTGCCGTGGTAATTGTTTTCGCTGCCCGGCAGGTTCATGCCGACGAACAAAGCGCCGCCTGCTTCCCAGCGCACGTTCTCGCGGTAGCGGGAAAATGCCGGATTCTTGCTCTGGCGCTCCAGTTTGAGTCGCCGTCGGCCCAACGCAAAGTCGTCGTGAAAGAACCAGTCGCGGATTCTGGCAAGTCGTTCGACCGGGTCATAGCCGCCATTGGTCCGGCGGTGACAGTCGGTCCACTCATTGTCGCCAGGCACATAGACGAGGGGCGTCGCGGATTCTTGGAAGACCGCCAGAACGCTCATGAGCGCTTCGTCGCTGCAAGCGCTGCCCCCGTTCTTGATGTCGCCATCATGGATAGCAAAGGCCAGATTCGCGCGATCCATCTCGGCGATCAGCTCTGGCAGGTTGTCGCGCTCCCATTGGTTGTAGGGGGTGTCGCCGAACAGCCCAAAGCTTACCCGTTCCGCGTGCGCTGGCAGCGCCACGAGGGCGGCGATCAGCAGCGAGAGGAATCGCTTCATGATTTCGCGATACGGGTCAGTTGGTAGAGTAGTTCGAGCGCTTGGCGCGGGCTGAGTTCATCCGGCTTGATGTCGCGCAGCGCGTCGAGCGCTGGGTGAGGGGGTTCCGGCAGGGGCGGCACACTGCCGAACAGGTCAGGCTGAGTCGGCGAGCCGGCGTCGCGGCTTTCCAGCAGTGCCAGGCGACGCCGCGCTTCGCGCACCACGCCGGGCGGAATGCCGGCGAGCGCGGCAACCTGCACGCCATAGCTTTGCGAGGCCGGGCCTTCCTCGACGGCATGCAGGAACACGATCTTGTGCCCGTGCTCGATGGCGTCGAGATGGACATTGGCGCACGAAGGGTAGTCCTGCGCCAGCCGTGTCAGTTCGAAGTAATGCGTGGAAAACAGCGTCCAGGCACGATTCTTTTCGATCAGGTGACGGGCGATGGCGAAGGCCAGCGCGACGCCGTCGAAGGTCGACGTGCCGCGGCCGATCTCGTCCATCAGCACCAGCGACTGTTCAGTCGCTCCGTTGAGAATCGCGGCGGCCTCGGTCATTTCGACCATGAAGGTGGAACGCCCCGAAGCGAGTTCGTCCGAGGCCCCGATTCGCGTATAGATCGCATCGATCGGCCCGAGCCGGCAGGTCGTGGCCGGGACGAAGCTGCCGCAGTGGGCCAGCAGCACGATCAGTGCGGCCTGGCGCATGTAGGTTGATTTGCCACCCATGTTGGGACCGGTGATCAGCAGCATGCGGCGCGTTGGCGAAAGCCGCGTGTTGTTGGCAATGAATCTGCTCGCCTGGGCGTCGAGCTGGCGTTCCACCACCGGATGACGGCCACCGTCGATCTCGACCGCGGCTTCCATGCAAAACTCGGGCTGGCAGTAGTCGTAGCGCACCGCGGCAGCGGCGAAGGCAGCCAGTCCGTCAAGCTCGGCAATCGCCCTGGCGATGTGTTGCAAGCTGGAAATGTGTGTCGCCAGCGTACTGACCAACTCCTCCCAGAGTTGCTTTTCCAGCGCCACCGCGCGCTCGTTGGCCGACAGCGCCTTGTCCTCGAAAACCTTGAGTTCGGGCGTGATGTAACGCTCGGCATTCTTCAGGGTCTGCCGGCGGCGATAGTCATCTGGAATCCGTTCCACGTTGGCGTGGGTCACCTCGATGTAGAACCCATGCACCTTGTTGAACTCGACCTTCAGATTGCCGATGCCGCTGCGCTGCCGCTCGCGCGCTTCAAAATCGACCAGGAAGGCACCGCAATTGTGCTGGATTGCCCGCAGTTCATCGAGGCCGGCGTCGTAGCCCGGCGCGATGACGCCGCCATCGCGGACGAGCGCCGCGGGCTCCGCCGCGACGGCATGGTCCAGTAGGTCGAGGCAGTCCCGTGGCGTCTCCAGCGACGCGGCCAGTTCACCCAGCCGTGACGCCAGGGTGCCGGCGCCGACCATCTGGCTGCCGCCCGGGACAATGGTCGCGCGTATCCCGTCGAGGCGGGCGAGGCTGTCGCGCAATGAAGAAAGGTCGCGCGGCCGGCAGCTTTTCAGGGCGATGCGGGCCACAATCCGCTCGATGTCGGCGAAGCCCGCCAGCGCCTTGCTGAAGGCGGCGAACGGCCCGTTGCCGGCCTCGCCGATCAGTTCCGCGACGGTCTCGTGGCGCGCTTGCGGAATCGCGCGCCCGGTCAGCGGGTGATGCAGGCTGTGGCGCAGCCAGCGCGACCCCATGCTGGTGGCGCAGGTGTCGAGCAGCGACAACAGGGTGGGAGCCGCTTCGCCGCGCAGGGTTTCGGATATCTCCAGGTTACGGCGGGTCGCGGCGTCGAGGCGCAGAAACGTGGTTTCGTGCTCGACACTGAGTTGGGTGACATGCGCCAGGGCGCGCAATTGCGTGGCCTGTGCATAGCGGTACAGCGCGCCGGCGGCGGCCAGCGCCATTTCTTCTTGCTGGATGCCGAAGCCGCCCAGATCGCGCGTTCCGAAGTGTTCGGCCAGGCTTTGGGCCGCGGCGCGGGAATCGAAATGCCAATCGGGCAGGTGCTGGTGCACCGCGCGGGTTTCCGGCACACCGCTGCGCAGGCCGTCGGGCAGCAACAGTTCGGCCGGGCGCAGACGCTCGAAGTGCGCGGGCAGCGCGTCGCGCGAGGTCTCCAGCAGGCGCAGGTCGCCGTTGGCCAGATTGAGCCAGGCCAGGCCCGCGCGTTGCCGGTCGATGGTCAGCGCCAGCAGAAGATTGTCCTGCTTGTCGTCGAGCAGGTTGGCGTCGGTCAGCGTGCCTGGCGTGACGATACGCGTCACCGCCCGTTCCACCGGGCCCTTGGCGGCTTTGCCAGATTCAGCCGGGTCGCCGATCTGCTCGCAGATCGCCACCGAGACGCCGAGCTTGACCAGCTTGGCCAAATAGCCGTCGACGGCATGATAGGGAATCCCCGCCATCGGGATCGGCTTGCCCGCCGACTGGCCGCGCGCGGTCAGCGTGATGTCTAGCAGCCGCGCGGCGCGTTCCGCATCTTCATAGAACAGCTCATAGAAGTCCCCCATACGGAAGAACAGCAACTTGTCGGCATGCTCCGCCTTGTGCTGCAGCCATTGCTGCATTACGGGGGTGTGGGCCGCTGTTGCAGCGGCCACCGGGGCGGCCGACATCAGGCGCGGATCACGCCTGCAGGGTCGCCGTTCGATGCGGCGCGATGAGCTGCAGCATTTGCGAGAAGATTTTGGGATTGCCGCCGACGATGTTCCCCGTCTTGAGGTAGTTCGCCTCTCCCGAGAGATCGCCGACCAGGCCGCCGGCTTCGGTGATCAGCAGGGTTCCGGCCGCCATGTCCCAGGGTGCCAGGCCGATTTCCCAGAAGGCGTCGAGACGGCCGCAGGCGACCCAGGCCAGATCCAGCGATGCCGCTCCGGGGCGACGCATGCCGGCAGTCCTCTGCGCGACATCGCGGAAGATCGCCAGATAGGCATCGATGTGTTCGAATACACGATAGGGAAAGCCGGTGCCGATCAGCGCTTCGTCGAGCTTGACGCGCTTGGCGACGCGGATGCGTTTGTCATTCATGAAGGCGCCACCACCCTTGCTGGCGGTGAATAGCTCGTTGCGGTTGGGGTCATATACCACGCCATGCGTCATTACGCCCTTGTGCGCCAGTCCAATGGAAATGGCATATTGCGGCAGGCCGTGGATGAAATTGGTGGTGCCGTCGAGCGGATCGATGATCCACTGGTAGTCGCTGTCGGCGCGGGTGCCGGCCAGGCCGGACTCCTCTGCTAAAATTCCATGGGTCGGATAAGCATCGCGCAATACCTCGAGAATTGCCGCCTCTGCGGCGCGGTCGACCTCCGTCACGTAATCGCTCTGCTGCTTGACGTCGATTCTGAGCTTGTCGACGTCCAGGCTGGCGCGGTTGATGATCTGGCCGGCGCGGCGCGCGGCCTTGACAGCGATGTTCAGCGTGGGATTCATGGATTGTTGCGGCGGGCAAGCTAAGAGGGGCGCCGTGGGGCGCGCGAAGCGTTCGATTCTATCGCGGGATACCGTCCTGGCCCAGAGGGACCGGGATCTGCGGTGAGCCCCACGCCAGCGCCACCTGCCGGAATCCTCGATCGCATCCGCGTGGTCCTCGCGCAACCGAGTCATCCGGGCAACATCGGTGCGGCGGCACGGGCGATGAAGACCATGGGCGTATCGCACCTGCTGTTGGTCAAACCCAAGGCTTTCCCCGATCCCCAGGCGGATGTCATGGCAGCGGGCGCCACCGATCTGCTCCAGAGGGCGCAAGTAGTGAGTTCCCTGGCGGAAGCCTTGAGCGGCACGGTTCTGGCCATGGCGATGACCGCACGCCGGCGGGAACTCGCGGTGCCCGCGCGCTGGGCTCGCGAGGGAGCCGCCGAACTGGTTGCGGCGGCCGCCACAGGCGATGTCGCGGTGGTGTTCGGCAATGAAACCTCGGGGCTTTCCAACGAGGAACTGGCCCTGTGCCGGCGCTGGGCCATGATCCCGGTGAATGCTGAATTCAGCTCCCTCAACCTGGCGGCTGCGGTGCAGGTGATGTGCTATGAACTGCGCCTGGCCGCGCTCGACCCCGGCCAGCCTCCGGCGATTTCCGGCGCTGGCGAAATTGCCAGCCACGAGGACGTGGAGCGCCTGATCGCCCACATCGAGCGGGCGGCGATTGCCAGCGAATTTCTCGATCCGGCCAGCCCAAAACGTCTGATTGCACGTTTGCGCCGGATGTTTTCCCGTGCCGCGCCCGAAAAGGAGGAGGTCAATATCCTGCGCGGGCTGTTTGCGGCACTGGAAAAAACTACAAATGGCCCAAGGTAAAAACAATACTTGACCGGGGCGCTCGGGTTTTCTACCATTTCAGTAAATACTTATAGATAAGTCCATGTTCTCTCGTTTTCGTGAAGATATTTCCTGCGTCTTTGAGCGCGATCCGGCTGCCCGCTCGACGTGGGAGGTGCTGACCTGCTATCCGGGCTTCCATGCACTGACATTGCATCGTGTGTCGCACTGGCTGTGGAATGCGCGTCTGCGTTGGCTGGCGCGGTTGTTCTCGCATCTGACGCGGTGGGTCACCGGGATCGAGATACATCCCGGTGCGACCATCGGACGCCGGGTATTCATCGACCACGGCATGGGTGTCGTGATCGGCGAGACGGCGGTGGTCGAGGATGATTGCACGCTGTATCACGGCGTCACACTGGGGGGCACCTCGTGGAGCAAGGGTAGGCGGCATCCCACGTTGCAGCGCGGCGTCGTGATCGGCGCCGGGGCCAAGGTGCTGGGACCGATCACGCTCGGCGCAAATGCCAAGGTCGGATCGAATGCCGTGGTGGTGCGCGATGTGCCGCCGGGGGCCACGGCGGTCGGAATTCCGGCACGGATCGTTGAAGACAAAGCCGAGATCGATCGCGAGGTCAAGGCCGGGCAGATGGGTTTTTCGGCCTACGCCGTGACGCGTACCGAAGACGACCCCGTGGCCCAGGCGATTCATGGTCTGCTCGATCATGCGGTGGAGACCGACCGGCGCATCGAAGCCCTGCTGAAGACCATGATCAAGGCCGGGTTATCACTCGAAGAAGACGTGGCGACGGCGGACAAGTTCGATCCAAACTATCTGTCGAAGATAGTTGACTAAAATGGTCGGGATACCATATAGTTGATAGAAATGCTCAGGTATTTCGTCTGACGCATTTCCCCGCTGTACCACCGACGGAGAATTCCAATGAGACTGACAACCAAAGGACGTTTTGCGGTAACCGCAATGATTGATCTTGCACTGCGCCAGCATGCCGGCCCGGTAACCTTGGCCGGGATCGGCGAGCGACAGAAGATATCCCTTTCGTATCTTGAGCAGTTGTTCGGCAAGTTGCGTCGCCGCCAGCTCGTTTCGAGTGTGCGCGGACCCGGCGGCGGCTATTGCCTGGCCAAGCCGCTGGAGGCCATTTCAGTCGCGGAAATCATCGATGCGGTCGACGAGGCGCTGGATGCCACGCGCTGCGGAGGTACCGGCGATTGTGAGGAAGACCAGCGCCCCTGCATGACCCACGAGCTGTGGACCCGCTTGAACGAGAAGATGTACGAGTACCTGAGTTCGGTCAGCCTGGCGGAACTGGTGGCCCAGCAACGCGCCAAGAGCGGGATCGCGGTCGCCTTGCACGATGAACGACCGCTGCGTCGAGTTCGTCGTCCGGCTGAGGAACTTGTTGCCGCCTGAGGCCACGGGATATCGCCATGTTCGCTCCCGCCTATTTCGACCACAACGCCACCACGCCGCTGGATCCGCGCGTGCTGGAGGGCATGCTGCCGTATCTCGCGCGGCAGCACGGCAATGCCTCCAGCCGCCACGAGTACGGCCGCGCGGCGCGGCGCGCGGTCGACGAGGCGCGGCAGCGGGTGGCCTGTGCGGTGGGTGCCCATCCGACCGAAGTGGTGTTCACCAGCGGTGGCTCGGAAGCCAACAATCTTTTCATCAAGGGCGCGGCGGCCTGCCTGGCGCCGGGCGCAGTGGCGATCTCGGCCATCGAGCATCCCTGCGTGCGCGAGCCGGCGAAGCAGTTGCACCGCGTCGGATGGCGGCTACGCGAGCTAGCCGTCGATGACCATGGCCGTGTTGCCGGCGACGATTACCAGGTTGCCCTTGACGAAAAGCCGGCGCTGATTTCGATCATGCTGGCCAACAACGAGACCGGCGTCATCCAGAACATTGCCGCCCTGGCGGCACGGGCCAAGCCGACCCGGGCCTGGTTTCACAGTGACGCCGTGCAGGCCTTTGGCAAGGGGGCGCTGGACTTCCGGGCGCTCAACAGCGCCGGCGTGCATGCCCTGACTCTATCCGCGCACAAGCTGGGCGGGCCGCAGGGGGCAGGCGCGCTGGTGGTCGACAAGCGCGTTGAATTGCAGCCGTTGATCGCCGGCGGCGGCCATGAGCGCGGCCTGCGCTCGGGTACCGAGAATGTGGCGGCGATCGTCGGTTTCGGCCTCGCCGCGGAACTGGCCGTTGCCCGACTCGATGCGCGCAACGCGCAGTTTGCGGCCCTGCGCAAGGAGCTTGAAACCGGTCTGGAGGCACAGGGCGCGACGGTATTTTCGGGGGCTGTCGAGCGCCTGCCCAACACCAGCTATTTTGCCTTCCCCGACATTGATGGCGAAACCCTGGTGGGCAAGCTCGATCGCGCCGGCTTTGCGGTGGCGGCTGGGGCGGCCTGCTCCAGCGCCAACCTGGAGCCTTCCCATGTGCTGCTGGCGATGCGGGTTCCGGCGGTGCTTGCCCGTGGCGCCGTGCGGGTGAGCTTTGGCCCCGACAACAGCGTGGCACAGGTTCGCGAATTCCTCGCCGCACTGCATTTGACGATTGTGCAACTCAAGGGCCTGACGGCCCTGGCAAGCTGAAATGGAGAAACTGGTAATGACGCAAGCAGGCTTGAAACGACCGGTATACCTCGACTATTCGGCGACCACGCCGGTCGATCCGCGCGTGGCGGCGAAAATGATTCCGTGGCTGACCGAGCATTTCGGCAACCCGGCCTCGCGCTCCCACAGCTATGGCTGGGAAGCGGAGAAAGCCGTCGAAGAAGCGCGCGAGGAAGTTGCGGCGCTGGTCGGCGCCGATGCCAAGGAAATCATCTGGACCTCCGGCGCGACGGAATCCAACAACCTGGCGATCAAGGGCGCGGCGCACTTTTACGCCGGGACCAAGGGCAAGCATATCGTCACGGTGTCCACCGAGCACAAGGCGGTGCTGGATACCGTCAAGGAACTGGAGCGTCAGGGTTTCGAGGCGACCTACCTGGTGCCGCAGGAAAACGGTCTGATTACCGTCGATCAGTTCAAGACGGCGCTGCGCCCCGACACCGTGGTGGCCTCGGTGATGGCCGTGAACAACGAGATCGGCGTGATCCAGCCCATCGCGGAAATCGGCGAGATCTGCCGCGCGAAGGGCGTGATCTTCCATGTCGATGCCGCCCAGGCCACCGGCAAGATGCCGATCGACCTCTCCAAGCTGAAGGTGGACCTGATGTCCTTCTGCGCCCACAAGACCTATGGGCCGAAGGGCGTCGGCGCGCTCTACGTGCGGCGCAAGCCGCGCATCCGGCTGGAAGCGCAGATGCACGGTGGCGGCCATGAGCGCGGCATGCGTTCGGGCACCCTGGCGACCCACCAGATCGTCGGCATGGGCGAATGCTTCCGCCTCGCGCGCGCGGAAATGGCCACCGAGAACGAACGCATCCGCATGCTGCGTGACCGCCTGCTAAAGGGCCTGATGGACATCGAGGAAACCTATGTCAATGGCGACGTCGAACAGCGCGTGCCGCACAACCTGAATGTCAGCTTCAATTTCGTCGAAGGCGAATCGCTGATCATGGCGATCAAGGACATCGCCGTGTCGAGTGGCTCGGCATGCACTTCCGCCAGTCTCGAACCTTCCTACGTACTGCGTTCGCTGGGACGTTCCGACGAACTGGCGCACAGTTCGATTCGCTTCACCCTCGGCCGGTTTACGACGGAAGAGGAAATTGACTTCACCATCAAGCTGCTGCACGACAAACTGGGCAAGCTGCGTGAACTTTCCCCGCTATGGGAAATGTACAAGGATGGGGTCGATCTCAGTACCGTCCAGTGGGCGGCGCATTAGATGCGGATTGCCGAATCTACTGCGCTGCCCTTCGGGGGAAATTGACTGCCCACCCCACGGCCCCCACCCCGGGGGCGGGGGTGACTAAATTGGAGACTTAAATGGCATATAGCGAAAAAGTACTGGATCACTACGAAAACCCGCGGAATGTGGGTTCTTTCGGCAAGAACGACGAAGGCATCGCCACCGGGATGGTGGGTGCGCCGGCCTGCGGCGACGTGATGAAGCTGCAGATCAAGGTTGGCAAGGATGGCGTGATCGAGGACGCCAAGTTCAAGACCTATGGCTGCGGCTCGGCAATCGCCTCGTCCTCGTTGGTTACCGAATGGGTCAAGGGCAAGACGCTCGATCAGGCACTGGACATCAAGAATACACAGATCGCGGAAGAGCTTGCGCTGCCGCCGGTAAAGATCCACTGCTCGATCCTGGCCGAGGACGCGATCAAGGCCGCCGTCGCCGACTATAGAAAGAAGCAGGTGGCCTGATCATGTCCGTGACACTTTCCGAACCGGCGGCGAAACACGTCGCCAACTTCATCGCCAAGCGCGGCAAAGGCGTCGGCATTCGCCTTGGCGTCAGGACCTCGGGCTGTTCCGGCATGGCCTACAAGCTGGAGTTCGCCGACGCGCCGGAACCCGAAGATCACGTCTTCGAGAGCCACGGCGTCAAGGTCCTGGTCGATCCGAAGAGCTTGCCCTATCTTGAAGGTACCGAACTGGATTACACCAAGGAAGGATTGAACGAGGGTTTCAAGTTCAACAACCCGAACGTCAAGGATCAGTGCGGGTGCGGTGAGTCATTCAACACCTGACCCTGATGACAAAGCTCGACCTCGACTTCGCTGCCGACCACTTCACGCTGTTCGGCCTGCCTCGGGTGCAGTCTCTCGATACGCAGGATCTGGACGATAGTTTTCGCGCGGTTCAGGCGCAGGTGCATCCGGACAAGCACGCTCATGCCGGCGATGCCGATCAGCGCCTGGCCATGCAGTGGGCGACGCGCGTCAATGAGGCGTATCAGACGCTCAAGGCGCCGGGGCAGCGTGCACGCTATCTGTTGCAGTTGCTGGGTCATGATCCGCAGATCGAAAGCAACACGGCCATGCCCACGGCATTTCTGATGAGCCAGATGGAATTGCGCGAGGCAGTTGTCGAAGCGCGGGCCGCGGGCGACGAAGATGGGCTTGAGGCTGTTCGCTCGCGCCTGTCGGGTGAAATCAAGGCCGATCATCAGCGGCTCGCGGAATTGATCGACGTGGCCAGGGATTACGCTGCGGCGGCGAATCTCGTGCGACAACTGATGTTCCAGGAAAAGCTGCTGAACGAAATCGACGACGCGCTCGAAGCCGTCACCGCGTAAAACAGGCTATGGCACTTCTTCAAATCGCGGAGCCGGGAGAGTCCGCCGCTCCCCATCAGCAGCGTTTGGCTGTCGGCATCGATCTGGGCACCACCAACTCGTTGGTCGCCACCGTACGCAGCGGCATGAGCGTGGTGCTCAACGATTCGCGCGGGCGCTCCTTGCTGCCTTCCGTGGTCAGTTATGGCGCTGACGGCCGCGTGGACGTGGGTTATGGCGCCGAGGCCAAACAGTCGATCGACCCCAAGAACACAATCATATCGGTCAAACGTTTCATGGGCCGCGGCCGCCGCGATATCGCTCACGTCGAGACCCTTCCTTATGATTTCGTCGACACCGAAGGCATGGTCAAGATCCGGACTATCGCCGGCATCAAGAGTCCGGTCGAGGTCTCGGCCGAAATTCTCAAGTCCCTGCGTGATCGGGCCGAAGCGTCGCTGGGCGGCGAACTGACCGGTGCGGTGATCACCGTCCCGGCCTATTTCGACGATGCCCAGCGTCAGGCCACCAAGGACGCGGCGCGACTGGCCGGCCTGAATGTCTTGCGCCTGCTGAACGAACCGACGGCCGCGGCGATCGCCTATGGCCTCGACAATTCGTCCGAGGGCATCTACGCGGTATTCGATCTCGGCGGTGGCACCTTCGACATCTCGATTCTGCGCTTGTCGAAAGGCGTCTTCGAGGTCATGGCGACCGGTGGCGATTCGGCACTCGGCGGCGACGATTTCGATCACCGCATCTTCTGCTGGATCATCGAACAGGCGGGACTGGCGCCACTTTCGCCGCATGACGGCAGGTTGCTGCAGGTGCGCGCCCGCGAAGCCAAGGAGCAACTCTCCCAGCACGGGGAGGTGCCGATCACGGTCAAGCTCGGCAGCGGCGAGTACGTCGACCTGATGCTGACCACCGAAGTGTTTTCCGAAATATCCC
>WBZP01002222.1_pt1 | contig 21174 bp, 18 predicted proteins | sample 5204301 | NCBI WGS metagenome assembly WBZP01 (sample SAMN12412401, study PRJNA552823) | activated sludge metagenome | isolation source: activated sludge from nitrification reactor of wastewater treatment plant... | place: USA: Pennsylvania | collected 2017
CGAGCAGCATCAGACCGACGCCCAGGTCGCCGATGTGCTGTCCGGCGACGACCAGCAGCAGCCAGAGGGCAAAGCGAATGCAGAAATCGAGGAACCAGGCGCGTGCGCGCGAGACCGGCCCGGCGACACGCAGGTCGATCTGGCATCCTTCGGGCATGGCGATCGCGCAGAGCGTGTCCAGGCGCCGCGAGTCGGTGCCCGTCATGGAGAAAAAAAGACCGCCCGGCAATCGGCGCCGAGCCAGGCGCGACAGGCTGCCGGGCCTGTCGACGGCCGGCGATCGCTACCGTCGGTCGGCACGTGTTGCCGCGCGGGGAGGACGCTTCCCCGGCGCAAGTTCATCTGTTCGAGCACTCGCCCTTCCGGCGCAGCGAATGGCTTGTCGCTCTCGGTCATCGCGCTTCATCCATCGTCGTTTGGCGGTTTCCAGCCGTTCTACGCGCGGCAGCGTCGTTACGGCGTGCAGCACGCACTATAACTCTCCGGTGCGTTTTCTTGCCCAGTAATGGTTGATCAGCGCAACAGGCAGTTCGCGTGGACTGGTGTCGAGGAGGTGCAAGCCGCTATTGCGCAAGAGCGCCGACTGGCGCTGCCGTGCCTGCAGGTATTCGAGCCCGGCGCCGCGTAGCAGGGCAGCGTCGAAGTCGGCGACCGGTGCCTCGGCGACCTCGTCGAGCACAGGCTCACGCAAGCTGGCCAGCGTCAGCGCATGGCGGCGCCGCAGGAGTCGGGCAGCCGGCAGCAGCGTGTCGTCGTCTTCGTCACGCAGGTTGGTGAGCAGAATGACCAGGGCGCGTTTGTGCAGATGGCGGGTAAGCATGTCGCTGGCGGCCAGATAGTCGGGGACGTTCAGCGTCGGCTCCAGGTCGTAGACGGCATGCAGGATCTTCTTTACCGTTGCGACCGATTTGCCCGCTGGCAGCACACGCGGCTGCGCATGCCCGAAAGTGGCCAGACCGACTGCGTCCCCCTGGCGCAGTGCGACGTAGGCGAGGAGCAACAAGGCGTTCAATGCATGGTCGAAGTGCGACAGGTCGCCGTCGTGGGCACGCATGCGGGCACTGCAATCGAGCAGGAAGACGATCTGCTGATCGCGTTCGTCCTGGTATTCGCGCGCAATCAGTCGGCCGACGCGCGAGCTGGCTTGCCAGTCGATCCGGCGTGGCGAGTCGTCCTGCCGGTAGTCGCGCAACTGCTGGAACTCCATTCCGTCGCCGCGTCGGCGACGCTGCAGGATGCCGATCTGCGACAGGCGGTGGTCGGTGGCCAGCAACGTGTAGTGGGCGATGCGTGCGAAATTGGGAAAGACCCGCACCTCGTCGACCAGGTCGATGGTTTCCTGCACCAGCCACAGACGCAATGGCGAAGGGCAGCGCAGCGTGACGCCGGCGAACACGTGCAGGCCGCGCGCATTGATGGAAATTCGGTAAGCCGCGCGCAAGTCGCGGTCGGCGTCGAGAGAAAAGGACAGCGGCAGACCGGAGCGGAGGAAGCCGGGTGGATGGTTGTCTTCCAGCCAGCCGTCAGCCGTACCGGCAGTCAGACTCAGGTGCAGCTCGACCGTCTGCCAGGTGCCGACCGCCATGGCATGCGGTAGTTGGCGGCGCACAGTGATGCGCCCCCGGCGCCGCCGGCCGGCCAGTGCGTCGGCCGTGGCGAGCGCGCCGATTGCCGTAGTGGCAGCCAGCCAGACGCCCGACACCTCCGTTGTGGCGGCTGCACCGATGCCGATGAGCAGACAGAGAAAGGCGGCGAAGAGCAGCCTGCGATCAGGCAGCAGCATCTAGGAGCGCGGTGCCGGCACATGCTCGAGCAGCGAGCGCAGCAGATCGTCGGCTGACAGCCCCTCGATTTCGGCTTCAGCTGCCGGCGTGACACGGTGGCGCAAGGCAGGCAGGGCAACGGCCTTGACATCGTGGGGCGTGGCAAAACCCCGCCCGGCCATCAGCGCGCGCGCCCGTGCGCCGCGGACGAGCGCAATCGGGCCGCGTGAGCCGGCGCCGGTGGCGAGTCCCGGCGCGGCGCGGCTGGCCCGGACGATGGCCACGGCGTAGGCGACCACCCGTTCGTCGACCGTCACGTGCGCCGCCCACTGCTGCAGGCCAAGCACCGTCGCCGGCTGGAGCAACGTTGTGACCGTGTCAACATCGAGATCGGCGCCGGTCCGGGCGCTCGTCACCTGCCGGGTGAGTGCGATTTCTTCGCTTTCACTTGGGTAGTCGATCCGGATCTTGAACAGAAAGCGGTCGAGTTGGGCCTCGGGCAGTGGGTATGTCCCCTCCTGTTCGATCGGATTCTGCGTCGCGAGAACCATGAACGGGCGCGGCAAGGGCGAGGTATTGCCTTCCAGCGTCACCTGTTTCTCCTGCATGGCCTCGAGTAGTGCTGCCTGCGTCTTCGCCGGCGCGCGGTTGATCTCGTCGGCGAGCAGCAGATTGGTGAACACTGGCCCCTGGCGAGTGACGAAGCGCGCGCTCGCCGCATCGAACAGCGTGTGTCCGATGACATCGGAAGGCATCAGGTCGGGGGTGAACTGAATGCGCTTCGTCTGGCCGCTGAACGTTCGCGCCAGGGCCTTGACCAGCAGCGTCTTGCCGAGACCCGGGACGCCTTCGATCAGCACGTGTGCATCGGCGAGCAGGCCGATCAGCACTTCGTCGATGACGGATTGCTGGCCGATGATGGCCTTGCCGAGTTCGCTGCGCAGCGCGGCGGCGATCTGCCTGGCCTGGTGCAGTTTCTCATCGGGAAGAGTGGGGGGGATCGCATTCATGTTCGCTGTCTCAGAGGTCACGTTCAAGATTGTGCAGCAGACGCAGCGTTTCGGTGAAAGTGCGTGGATTCTCGGCTGGGCCGTCGAGCGCTGTAGCGATCGCTGGCGCCGGGAGGCGGCTGAGCGCGGCGAGGGCGGCCGAGCGCGCGTCGACCGGTAAGGCAGCAATCGCCGGCTGGCGCAAGTGCAGACGCCGGTGGAAATGTTTGCGCGCCGGCAGCAGCAGGGCGGACAAGCCGCCCGACCGCCACAGATAGCGGCCGATCGCCGCCAGGTGTTCGCGCAGCTGGCGCCGCCCGGGCGGTGGCGCCGGCTGTATGCTGCCGAAGCGCGGCACGACGCGCCACAGCCAGAGCGTGAGAAGAGCAGCGGCCGACAGGCAGGCTGCCCGAGCGCTCTCCCACAGCCAGGCGAGCAGCGTCGGCATGTGCAGGCGCGAGAGCAGGAGGACCTGCGGTTGCGCTGATCTGTCGTAACGTTTGAGCAGTGACCAATACAGTTCGGCATGATCGTGGTCGCCGATCTGCGCGTTGCTCAGGTGATGATCGAGGTCCACGGCGACAGTCAGATGGCCCCGCTCGACGCTGAAATGCAGGATCTGGGCGCCGCGCCCGTGCTGGGTGGCCGACCAGGCAGGCCGCCGGGCACCGGCAACGAGCGTCGCCTCACTCGCCTCGACACGCAGGGTTCTGGTGGAATCAGGCAAGACCACATCAAGCAGGCGCGGCCGTTTGCCGGAGCGCGCCCTGTCGTGCGTCCGACCGACGCCGAGACGGTCGAGCAACGGGTCGGGAAGATCGGGCCGTTCGGCGACCGCGATCAGATAACCGCCGCTGGCCACCCAGTCGACCAGGTGCTGCAGGCGCTCGGCCGACAACATGTATTGCCGCTGCCGGTCGAGGAAGAGAGTGCCGCCCGGCGGCAGGCGATCGAGCAGGCGGGCGTCTGATTGGCGGTCCAGCCGGCCACCCAGGCGCTCGGTGAACCGTTCGAGCGCCAGATAGGGGTTTCGTCTCGCTTCGCCTTGCGCTGGCTCACGTTTCTGCACGGGGATCCGCTCCAGATGGCTCATCAGCCAGAAACCGCCGAGGCCTGGCGCGGCAACGAGAAGAAGCAAGAAGAAGACGGCGCGGCGGCTCATGTCTGGCCGCGGCGCGCGCCGAAACACGCCTGCCAGCCGGTGACGAGCTGTTCGACCTGGCCGGCGCCCAGCGGCAGCCAGCCATAGGCAACGCGCTGCCAGGCGCCGACGATGTCGCCGAAACAGCGTTCGGCGGTCGCATCCAGGCGCCCGGCGACGCGGAGCAGGCAGTCTTCTTCGGTGTCGGCGGCGAGGAAGTCCATCTGCTGTCCCTGGATCATGGCGAACAGTGCGCCCCGGTAGAGCAGGCTGAGCGCTTCTCCGGCATTGCCGGCAGCGAGGGCGGCACGCGCCGCCGCTGCCACATCGGACGGTAACGACGCCGGACGCAGGTCGAAAGCGGCTGGACCGGGCGGACTGTCTTGCCGCCGAGGAGAGGCATACTGTGCGCGATAGCGGAGGAGCAGGTATAGCACGATCACCGACGCCGCCAGCGCAGCGACCCAGAGCAGGCTGCGCAATGCTTCGGCCAGAAGATCGATCGCTTCGCCGAGTGCGCTCAACCAGGGCGGAGCACGGTTGTCCGTTCCTGCTGCCACGTCGCGCCAGCGCCATATCGCGTCCTCGGTGATCTGCCCGAACACCGGATCGGCGAGAACCGCGTCGATGGCCTGGCGGGCTGCTGTCTGATCCGGCGAGTGTGTCGTCACGTTTGCCAGCGTGGCGTCTGGCTCGCTTGCTGCATCTTCACCTCGCGCTGGGCATTGCAGCGCGCCTTGCCCGGCTGCTGGCGGCGAAGGACTCTCTGCCGCCCGTCCTGGTGCAGGCGATAGCGCTGCACTGCACAGCAGAAGCACGGCGAGCAGCGGTACAGCGGTGATCATCGGCGGTTTACCGCCGACCGGCGGCAAACCGCGCTCAGCCAGGCGGCGCAGGCCGACTTCGATGTCCCAGGCCTCAAGCTCGCTACGTCGGTTGAGATAGAGCGAAAAGCCGGAAGCAACGTATAGCGGTTCGACAATGCTCTCGGCGACCATGTAGACCAGGTTGCCGAGCAGATGCTGCGCACCGCTCACATCGTCGGCGAACCACTGTTCGAACGCCAGGGCCGGGGCATCTCCGGGCGCCAGTGCAGCAAGTGCCATGAGGAGCGACAAGGCGAGCAGCGAAGACATGTTGGCGCAGAAGAAAGTCAGCCAGGCAGCGTAGCCCCGGTAGCGCCTGGAAAGCAGACGAAAGCGCGCACGCGCGGCGCTGCCACGTTGCTCCTCGAGCTGCCAGATGGGCAGCAAGAACGAACGCGCCATGCTGAAACGGCGCACGGTCAGTCCGGAAAGCAGACCGGGGCAGCACACGAGGCGGGGCAGCGCGCGCACGAGCTGGCGCAGACTGTTGTCGGACGCGAACAGCGATCGGCTGAAAACATGCAGCAGCACTCGGTCAAATAGTGGCTTCAACCACCAGAGGACAAACGCGGCATACTCCGGCCAGGGCGACAGCACAGCCAGGAGGCTCACGCCGACCAGCCAGTAGGTTAGCAGCCAGGCGCGATAGGCGGGCCGGCTCCAGGCGCGGAACATGGCGTGGCCGAGGTCGAGCGCTTCCCAAGGTGTTCGCCGGCGCAGGTGGAGGGCCATTCCCTCAGGGCGCATGCGAGCGACGCCCGGCGAGCAGGAGATAGGCCAAGACGAGAAGCCAGGCAGCGGCGCCGACAGCCAGCTTGGTGGCGAGCCCTAGGCCCGGCTGTGGCGACCAGAACGCCTCGATAAAGGCGGCCAGAAAGGTCATTGCGGCGGCGCCACAGAGCAGCTCGGCGGCAACCTGGGCATTCTCCTTCAGCGCCGCCAGGCGGCTGCGTCGACCGGGTGCGACGAGCGCCGTGCCGAGCTTCAGGCCGGCTGCGCCGGAAAGCGCGGCGCCCGTCAGCTCACAGGCGCTGTGGCCGGCGACAAAGCCCCAGAACGTCGCGACAAAGCCGATCTGGGTCAGATGACCGGCTACTGCACCGATGTATAGGCCATTGAAAAGCATGTAGAAAACCGTCCCGAGCCCGAATGCGGCGCCGCCGGCAAAGGCCTGGAAGTCGATGCGCACATTGTTGGCGATGTAGAAGGCCCACATCGCCCACTCGCTCGCCGCTGCGCGCGGCCTGCCAAGATGTGGCGCGGCCGGCGAGTACATCTCTTCGATCTCGGCCACCGTTTCCGTTGACAGCAGGAGAAAGGCGGCGTCGGGCCAGATCTGGATCGCGATGAGCATGCTCAGCAGCGGTATGGCCAAGAGCAGCGAGGCGGCGAGCACGACGCGCCATTCACGGCGGACGAGAACAGGAAAGTCGTGCACGATGAAACGCAGCACGACACTACCTTCGGGCCGCGCGCTGCCGTAAATGCGCTGATGTGCCGCCAGTACGCGCCGGTGCAGATCTTCGGCAATCGCGGCCGAGTAATTGCGCTCGCGCACCAGCGACAGGTCATGGCACAAGCGGCGAAAGCGGTGCGGGAAGTTGGCCGGGCCAAGCGGGTCAACCGGCGTAGCGGCGTCCGGCTTCGCGTTTTCGGTCCCGGTCAGCCAATGGTCCCACGCGTCCCATTCGGTCTGCCGGCCGGCGATGAAATGACGCTCCTTCACATGGCATCCTCCGAGCGCGTCTGGCCGGGGTCAGTCGGTTCGCCGGTTTTCCAGTTTCCGGCTCTGTGCCGAGCGCTTTTCGAAGGTGCGCAGACCGAAGTAGGTCAGCGCGCCGACCATAATCATGGCGATGGTGAATGTGCCATAGGCAAGCGGCCAGGGGATCCCCTGGGTCATCATCGAAAACTCCGACATGCCGCCCATGCCGGCAAGGACGTTGATCGGCATGAAGATGACGCTGAGGACCGTCAGACGCTTGATGTCCTTGTTCTGATTGATGTTGATTGCGCTGTCCGTGGCGTCCATCAGGAAGTTGATCTTGTTGAACAGGAAGGCGGTATGCCCGTCGAGTGACTCGATGTCGCGCAGGATCTCGCGTACGTCGGCATGTTGCGCATCCGACAGGAACTTGCCGCGCATCAGAAATGACAGCGCGCGCCGCGTGTCGAGAACGCTGCGCCGGGTGCGGCCATTCAGGTCCTCGGCCTCGGAAATCGCCGTCAGGATGGCCGACGCCTCCTGGTCGCTGGTGTGTGAACGCAGCACCTGACGACCGACGCGATCAAGTTCGGCGTAAACGTCTTCCAGTGCATTGGCCGAGTACTCGACATCGGCGGCATAAAGGTCGAGAAGCACGTCGCCCCCATTGTTCACATAGCCCGGGCGCGTCCGCGCGCGCGCGCGCTGCAGACGGAAAACGGGCAGTTCCTCGCTGCGCACGGTGAACAGCACGTCGTTCTGCAGGATCAGGGCGACCGGAACGTTGCGCGATTCCTCGCGCGTATCGAGCAGAAAATCGGAGTGCAGATGCGTGTGGCCCTCCTCGTCGATATAGAAACGCGCACTCGCCTCGAGATCGGTGAGGCTGCCGGGATCAGGCAGGTCGACAGCGAACCGGCTGCCGATCCAGGCGCGAATCTTCTTCGTCGGGGCAATCAGGTCGACCCAGATCGGCTTTATCCCATCCAGGTCTTCTGGTTTCTCAACCGAGATCTGGCGCAGGCGGCCATCGTGCAACTCGAAGGCAGTGATCGCGGTCCTTTCGTTGCGATAGTGGCTGTCGTCGATCAACTCCTCGAGGACGTCGTCCGGCAGCAGGGCAAGGATCGGATCGGCGCCTTCCTTGACTTCGTTCCAGACGACCAGCCGCTCGTTCGCTTCGAGCGATTCAATGATGTAGGCGACTTCTTTCGGCGGCATCAGTTTGAGCTTCTGCCGCAGTTCCTTGCGATACTGTTGCTGCAGATCGACATCGACTTCATCCTGGTCAGGCGAGGCCTGTTCGCGCACCAGGTCTTCGACCAGTTTCTGCAGTGAAAGAAGCGAGCGGACTTCGGTCAGATGAACGTCGGCAATTCGCTTCTGCAGCATTTCCGGAACAGCCTGTTTCGCCTCTTCGCCCATGATCTCAATCTCCCGACGCCGGATGCATGAAACAGGCGAGTATAACACCTCGAATTTGCCGAAACGGCCGGCAATCCGCCTTGCCCAATGATCTGAAACAATTTGCAATGATTGGCTGCGGCGCCTCTCTGCGCCGCCGCGGCGAGGCACTCGTTGGCACTCGTTGGCGATGGTGGCCATCAGCCTGGTGGTGTAGAATGCCGCGCTCCTATGCTGTGCTGCAATAGAGGTCACGGGTTGGCCGATTCCGCTACGGCAGCCCGGTGCAGCGAAGGGGGTGGCTATGGCGCGCACGTGCGCGCTGCGCTTGGCTGGCCAGTCAGCGCATTAACCAGGGGAGAGAGGGGAATGACCTCGGAGAATTCACCGCATGCCGGGCAATCCGGCCTGGCGGCCAGCGCGCTGGCGGCGATGGGCGTCGTTTTCGGCGATATCGGAACCAGTCCCCTGTACACCGTGCGCGAGGTCTTTGGCGGCCATCACCCGCTCGCCGTGACGCCCGACAACGTGCTCGGGATTCTCTCGCTGGTTTTCTGGGCGATGACGATTACCGTGTCCATGAAATATGTGCTGGTCATTACGAGAGCCGACAACAAGGGCGAGGGTGGCATCATGGCTTTGACTGCGCTCGCGCTGCGCACGGCGAACGCCGCGCCGGGCGTTCTCTGGCTGCTTTCGGCGCTGGGAATCTTCGGTGCGGCGCTGTTTTACGGCGACGCCGTGATCACCCCGGCGATGTCGGTCCTCAGTGCGGTCGAAGGCCTCGAGGTGATCACGCCGCTGCTCAAGGCGTACATCCTGCCGATTACGCTCACCATTCTGGTCCTCCTGTTCTTTTTCCAACGCCATGGAACGGCCGCCGTCGGCGCACTGTTCGGGCCGGTGATGATGCTCTGGTTTTCCACGCTCGGCGTCCTCGGGCTGTGGAATGTGTTTCAGTATCCGGCTGTGCTGGCAGCGGTGAATCCATGGTACGCGATCAAGTTTCTTGTTGACAATCAGGGGTTGGCCTTTCTGGCCCTGGGCTCGGTCGTCCTGGCGATCACCGGTGGCGAGGCGCTCTACGCCGACATGGGTCATTTCGGCCGGCGTGCCATCAAGTGGGCCTGGTTTTCGTTTGTCTTTCCCTTGCTTTTCCTGAATTATCTTGGCCAGGGGGCTTTGCTCCTGAACGATCCGAAGGCGATCGAAAACCCCTTTTTCCGGCTTGCGCCGAGTGAGCTGCTGCTCATTCCGCTGGTTGTCCTGGCGACCGCGGCAACCGTGATCGCTTCGCAAGCCGTCATCTCAGGCGCCTTCTCGCTCACCAGCCAGGCCATGCAGCTCGGATATTGTCCACGCATCCAGGTGAAGTTCACCTCGGAACGCGAGAAGGGGCAAATCTACGTGCCGAACATCAACTGGCTGCTCCTGCTGTCGGTGATCGTTGTCGTCATCGGTTTCCGTTCGTCGTCCAATCTCGCGGCAGCCTACGGCATCGCGGTCACGCTCACCATGATGATCGATACGATTCTCGCCTTCGTCGTCGTCCGTGCCTTGTGGAAATGGAACTGGACCTACGCCGCGCTCTTTCTCTGCTTTTTCGTGGTCGTCGATTTCGCCTTCTTTTCTGCCAACGTGAGCAAGATTCTCGATGGCGGCTGGTTCCCTCTGGTGCTCGGTTTGTCGGTTTTTGCCCTTCTGTCGACATGGAAATTGGGGCGCAGGCTATTGTACGAGAGGCTGCAGAAGGAGTCGATTCCGCTCGATGCTTTTCTCGACAGTCTGGCCGCCGGCGGGCCGCTGCGCGTCGACGGCACGGGGATATTCATGACCGCCGAACCGCAGGGGGTGCCGCGTGCCCTGCTGCATAATCTGTATCACAACAAGGTCCTGCACAAGCGGGTCGTGCTGATCAATGTCGTCACCGAGGACGTGCCGCACGTTCCGGACAGCGAGCGCGTGCGTGTCGAGCGCCTGCCGGCAGGATTTTTCCGCGTCTTCGTCCGTTACGGTTTCAAAGATGACCCGGACGTGCCGGGCGTCATGGATTTGTGTACCGCCCAGCACGGCCTGACCTTCGAGATGATGGAAACCTCTTTCTTCCTCGGCCGTGAAACGGTCGTCACGATGCCGATATCGCGGCACTCGCGCATGGCCTATTGGCGCCAGATCCTGTTCACCTGGATGTTCCGCAACGCCGATACCGCGACCGCCTTTTTCAAGATTCCGCCCAACCGGGTTGTCGAGCTGGGCGCACAGGTCGAGTTGTCGTAAGGCGTTTGTTGCCGTTGCGCGCGCGACCGTGTCCGCTGCATGAAGTAGAATTGCACTCTTCCGCTTCGGTTTGATCGTTTCCCATGCCCACTTTTCAGGAAGTCATACTGCGTCTCGAGAATTTCTGGGACAAGCAAGGCTGCGCGCTGCTCCAGCCGTACGACGTGGAGGTCGGTGCCGGGACGTTTCACACGGCGACCTTCCTGCGTGCGATCGGTCCGGAACCGTGGAACGCCGCCTACGTGCAGCCATCACGCCGACCGAAGGATGGCCGCTATGGAGAGAACCCCAACCGCCTGCAGCATTACTACCAGTATCAGGTGGTCCTCAAACCGTCGCCGGACGACATTCAGGATCTCTACCTCGATTCGCTGCGCGCGCTCGGCATTGATACGGCCGCCCATGACATCCGTTTCGTCGAGGATGATTGGGAAAGTCCGACCTTGGGAGCTTGGGGGCTGGGTTGGGAGGTTTGGCTCGATGGCATGGAAGTGACGCAGTTTACCTACTTCCAGGAGGTCGGCTCCCTGCCGTGCAAGCCTGTTCTCGGTGAGATCACCTACGGTATCGAGCGGCTGGCGATGTATCTGCAGGGCGTCGAAAACGTCTTCGACCTCGTCTGGGCGTCGGGACCGGGCTACCACGTGACCTACGGTGACGTTTACCACCAGAATGAAGTCGAGCAATCGAAATACAACTTCGAGCAATCGAATGTCGACATGCTGTTCCGCCATTTCAGCGAGTATGAATCGGAAGCCACCCGCCTGATCGCCGCCGGTCTGGCCTTGCCCGGCTACGAAATGGTCATGAAGTGCTCTCACACCTTCAATTTGCTCGATGCGCGCGGGGCCATTTCGGTGACCGAGCGGGCGGCGTACATCGGTCGTGTGCGCGCCCTGGCACGCGAAGTCGCGCAGGCTTACCATCATTCGCGGCAGGCGCTCGGTTTTCCGATGTGTCGGGTGAGGCCGAACGGCGGCAGAGAGGAATGAGATGAACGACACGCTGCTGATTGAGCTGCGAAGCGAAGAGCTGCCGCCCAAGTCGCTCAAGATGCTGTCCGAGGCTTTTGCCGAGGTTGTTTTTTCCGCGCTGGCAGCGCAGCAGTTCGCGACTGCCGACAGTGTCTGCACGCCGTATGCAACGCCCCGCCGCCTGGCAATGTCGATTACCCAGGTAGCCGGGCGCCAGCCCGAGCGCGTCATCGAAAAAAAGGGACCGGCCGTTGCCGGCGCAGTCGATGCCGATGGGCGCCCGAGCAGGGCGCTTGAAGGTTTCATGCGGGCGGCCGGCGTTTCTTTCGCGGAACTCTACAAGACGCGCGAAGCCAAGGGCGAGTACTTTGTTGCGCGGCGGGAGCAAAAAGGGGAGAGCCTCGCCGCCTGTCTATCTGAAATCATCACGCAGGCGATCAGGAAGTTGCCCATTCCCAAGGTGATGCGCTGGGGCGATTCCGAGCATCAGTTCGTTCGCCCGGTGCACAGCCTGGTCTGCCTGCATGGCGGGAGCGTGGTTCCTGGTGAAGTGCTCGGCCTGACGAGTGGACGCGTCACGAAAGGTCATCGCTTTCTGTCGCAAGGCGAGATCAGTCTTGCCGACGCCGGCGACTACGTGGGCAGCCTGGCGGCGGGCAAAGTCATTGCGTCTTTCGGCGAGCGGCGGGCGGTAATCGCGGCGCAACTGGAAAGAGCGGCGCGCCAGGTGTCGGCGCGCATCAACCCGGCCGACGGCCTGCTCGATGAAGTCACTTCGCTTGTCGAGTGGCCGGCGGTGTATGTCGGCGAGTTCGAAGCCGAGTATCTCTCCGTCCCGCAGGAATGCCTGATCCTGACCATGCAGCAGAACCAGAAGTACTTTCCGCTGCTTGATGCGAATGGCCGACTGCTCAACAAGTTTCTTATCGTCTCCAACATGGAGGTTGCCGATCCGGGCCCCATCGTGCGCGGCAACGAGCGTGTTGTGCGCCCACGCTTGGCGGACGCGCGCTTCTTTTTCGACCAGGACCGAAAGAACGGCTTTGCCAACCGGGTTACTCGCCTGGCGTCGGTGGTCTACCATCACAAGCTGGGCACGCTCGGCGATCGTGCGCAGCGGCTGGGTCGGCTGGCGCGCAGCATTGCGGCCAAGCTGCATGCCGACGCCAACCTGGCGGAACGTGCTGCGCTGTTCTCGAAAATCGATCTGCTCAGCGACATGGTCGGCGAGTTCCCGGAATTGCAAGGGGTCATGGGTCGCTATTACCTGCTGCACGAAGGGGGGCTGCCGGTCGTCGCCGACGCCATCGAACAGCACTACCGACCACGCTTCGCGGGTGACGTGTTGCCTGAGGGCAATATCGCCTGCGCGGCGGCGCTGGCCGACAAACTTGACGCACTGGTCGGCTTTTTTGCCATCGGTCAGTTGCCGACCGGCGACAAGGACCCCTTTGGCTTGCGTCGGGCGGCTCTCGGCGTCCTGCGCATTCTGATGGAAACGCCACTGCCGCTCGATCTGGCAGAGCTGTTCGGCGAGGCCAAGGATGCGCTGCGCCAACAGGGAATTCAACTGCAGGAAGTGGATGAGGCTTTGTTGACGTTCATGCTCGACCGGCTGCGCGGCACACTGCGCGACGCCGGCCATGCCGGCAACGTGATCGAGGCGGTGCTCGCCCAGCGACCCACGCGGATTGATCTGGTGCCGGCCCGCCTGGACGCCGTACGCGAGTTCCTGTGCTTGCCTGAAGCGCAGGCCTTGGCCGCGGCCAACAAGCGTATCGGCAATATCCTGCGCAAGGCGACAGGTGCTGTTCCCGAACCGGATATCGCTTTGCTGCAGGAGGATGCGGAGAAGGCCTTGTTTCAGCGTGTCATCGTGCTCGCGCCGCAGGTCAGGTCGCATGTTCGGAACGAGGATTACGCCGACGCGCTCAAGGCGCTTGCCGCAGTACGCGTCGAGGTTGATCTGTTTTTCGACGAGGTGATGGTTAACGTTCAGGAACCACTATTGCGCAACAATCGTCTGGGCCTGTTGAAGGCTCTTCACGAGGAACTCAACGCAGTAGCCGACATTGCGAAATTGACGGTATGAAACTGGTCATTCTCGATCGCGACGGTGTGATCAACTACGATTCGAAACAGTTCATCAAGTCGCCTGCCGAATGGCGCCCCATCCCGGGCAGCCTGGATGCGATCGCCAGACTGCACGAGGCGGGTTATCTGGTCGTCGTGGCGACCAACCAGTCCGGTATCGGGCGCGGGCTGTTCGACATGGATACGCTCAACGCGATCCACGACAAGATGCATCGAGCAGTGTTGGGGGCAGGCGGACGGATCGACGCGATTTTTTACTGTCCGCACCCGATCGAGGCAAACTGCAACTGCCGGAAGCCGAAAACCGGCATGCTGGAACGGATTGCCGGTTGTTTCAACGTCGAGCTTGCGGGAACGCCGACAGTCGGCGATTCGTTGCGCGATCTGCAGGCGGCTGCCGCGGTGGGTGCCACGCCGCTGCTCGTGTTGACCGGCAAGGGAACGGAAACGCAGGCCAATGGCGGTCTGCCGAGCGGGACGATGGTCTTCCCGGATCTTGCTCTCGCCACCGACTTCATCCTGCGCGCCTGATGCCTGCTTTGCGGACGGCGCTGTTCATGCTGCTCGTCAGCTTGTGGACGATTCCCTTCGGAATACTCGTCACGCTTGCCGTCGTCTGCCCATTGCCCGTGCGCTACCGAATCATTGCCATCTGGCGAGCCGGTTTCATGACGTTCTGCCGCACCCTGATTGGTATTCACTACCGGGTGATCGGGCGCGAGAACATCCCCGCCGAGCCGGCGATTGTCCTCAGCAAGCATCAGTCGGCGTGGGAAACCGTTGGTCTGCAGGAAATTTTTCCGCCGCTCGTTTTCGTCATGAAGCGCGAGTTGTTGCGCGTCCCTTTCTTTGGGTGGGGACTGGCCGCGCTGAAAATGATTTCGATCGATCGCGCTGACGCCAAAGATGCGCTGAAACAGGTTTTCGAGCAAGGTCGTGAGCGTCTGGCCGCCGGCTATTGGGTGGTCATTTTCCCCGAAGGTACACGCGTCGAACCGGGTCTGACCAGCCGTTACAAACCGGGCGGCGCGCACCTTGCCGTGCGCAGCGGGCACAAGATCGTGCCGGTCGCGCACGATGCCGGTGAGTTCTGGCGCACGAGCAGCTTTGCCATCAGGCCAGGGCTGATCACCGTCAGTATCGGGCCACCGATCGATCCGGTGGGCAAGACAGCGCTCAAGATCAATTCGTTGGCCTCTGCCTGGATCGAGGCGGAGATGCGCCGCATCTCGCCGCACCGATATCCGGCTTCTGCCGATGCGGCGTCCGGCTGAAGGATCGTCTCGTCCAGGCGGGGTATCAGCCAGCGGGGAAATGCAGTGCACGATCGTCATCGGAGGGCAGAACGTCCCTTATGCGTTGTGCCGATCGAAGCGACGAAGCATCGGCATCGCGATAAGCGCTCGTGGCTTACGTGTCACAGCGCCGCAGCGCGCATCGCCGAGCGACATCGAAGCGGCGCTCGTGCGGCACGGCGAGTGGATCACACGCAAACTGCACGAGTGGCAGCCAGCCCAACCACTGCTGTCGATAGTCGATGGCCTGCGCTTGCCGGTCTTGGGCAGCTCGCTCGCCCTCCGTCTTGCTGTGGGCAGCAATCGCGCCGTATGGGCGCTGGCTGCTGATCATTCGACGCTGACCTTGTTCTTGCGTTGTCCAGACGATGCGCCACGCGTGCTGGAGAGGGCGTTGCGCGAACGGGCGCGCGAGGCATTTGCCGAGCGCATTGCCCACTATGTGCCCTTGATCGGTGTTCCCATGCCGGCTTTGTCGCTTTCGTCAGCGCGCACCCGGTGGGGCAGCTGCAGCCGGCGTAGCGGCATTCGCCTGAACTGGCGTCTGGTCCATTTGCCTCTGCCGGTGATCGACTACGTGGTTGTCCATGAGCTGGCACACCTGGTGGAAATGAACCATGGAGCATCCTTCTGGGCGCTTGTTGCCCGTCATTGCCCCGACTTCCGTGCGCTGCGCGCACGGCTGAAGCATCTGGCGGCGGCTTGCCCGCAGTGGTGAACGGCGGCCAGCCGAGCACGATCGACCATGGGCACTCTTCTTGCGAGGGACCGCGTTCGGCGCTGCGCAGAGCGCAAAAGCCCGCCCAGGGCAGACGGCTTTGCATGATGCGCAGGGCTGTGCCAGCGCTGGAAAGCCATTGTGCCGGACGACACAGCACGCTCCTGGCGCTCACGCACTGTTACGATGGTGCTTGCATGCTTGCGCTATACTGCCCCGATGAGTTCTCACTCTTGGTGATAGGAAAACGACAGGGCATGAGCGAACGCGAAGTTGACCACGCTTTGGTTGAGCGCGCACAGGCTGGTGACGACCAGGCTTTCGAGGTGCTTTTTGCCAAGTACCAGCGTAAGGTTGCCCGCTTGCTTTCGCGTTACATTCGTGACCAGTCTGAAGTGGAGGATGTTTCGCAGGAGGCGTTCATCAAGGCATACCGCGCATTGCCGTCATTTCGCGGGGAAAGTGCGTTCTACACCTGGCTCTACCGGATCAGCATCAATACGGCGAAGAATTACCTCGTTGCCCAGGGCCGGCGCGCGCCCACCTCAACGGAATTCGATGTGGATGAAGCCGAAAGTTTCGAGGATGCCGGACAATTGCGCGATATCAATACGCCCGAGAGCCTGATGCAGTCTCGACAGATCGGTGAAACGGTCGATGCGGCGATGGCCGGTCTGCCGGACGACTTGCGCAGCGCGATCATGTTGCGTGAGATTGAAGGGCTGAGTTACGAGGAGATCGCCGAGGCGATGAGTTGTCCGATCGGTACCGTACGCTCACGCATTTTCCGCGCCCGCGAAGTGGTTGCCGACAAACTGCGACCGCTCCTCGATACTGCCGCCGACCGTCGATGGTAGATGCGACGAAGAGGGCGGTGAGCAGTGCCGATGGCGACGAGGCGGGTGGGCCGCATATCGAAGCTTCCGGCACGGTCATCGCCGTCGAGGGTGACCAGGCGATGGTTCGCATCGACGCAAGCGGCTGCGGTCGGTGCACGGGCCCTGGGGGCTGTGGTGGCGGGCTCGGCGCTGGACTTGCGTGCCGTCCGGGACCGACCTATCGCGTGTTGAATTCGGCAGGAAGTGTGGCCGGTGCGCGGGTGCACGTCATTCTGCCCGGCAGAACCGTACGGCGCAGTGCCCTTGCGGCCTACGGTTACCCATTACTTGCCTTGCTGGGCGGATCGGTGGTCGGATCCGAGCTGGGCGGCGAAGCCGGCGCACTGGCCGGAGCCTTGGCTGGTCTTTGCGTCGGCTGGCTGCAGCTGCGGCGCGCCGAATGGCGCTGTCGTAGCGATGACAGCTGGCGGCCGACGATTCGTCCGTGACGGCTTGAATCTGCTTTCGTCGCCCCAAACTAGGCTGCTGTTTTCTTGTTCGCTGACCCTCAGGAGGCATTCGCTGCCATGAAACAGTTGTTCGTCGCGCTTTTTCTCCTTTTTTCGTCTCTTTTCGCCAGCGCGCAGAATCGCGGGCTGCCCGATTTTACGGAGCTTGTCGAAAAGCAGGGCCCGGCAGTGGTGAACATCAGCACGATTCAGTCGGCACGCAACGCGGGGCGTGGCGCGCAACCGTTTCCGTTTGACGAGAACGATCCGATGTTCGAGTTTTTCCGGCGTTTCATCCCGCGTCAGCCGGGAGTCCCGGGAACGCCGCGCGACTTCGAGAGCCGTTCGCTCGGTTCCGGTTTCATCGTCAGTGGTGATGGCTATATTCTGACCAATGCTCACGTCGTCGACGCGGCCGACGAGATTCTGGTTCGTCTGACAGACAAGCGGGAATTCAAGGCGCGCGTCGTTGGCGCCGACAAACGAACTGACGTTGCATTGCTCAAGATCGACGCGACTGCGCTGCCGGCCGTTCGCTTCGGCGATCCCGCTCTCCTCAAGGTCGGCGAGTGGGTGGTCGCCATCGGTTCTCCTTTCGGTTTCGACAATAGCGTTACGGCGGGAATCGTCAGCGCCAAGGGGCGCTCCTTGCCACAGGAAAACTACGTGCCGTTCATCCAGACCGATGTGGCAGTGAACCCGGGCAACTCGGGTGGGCCGTTGTTTAACATGAGGGGCGAGGTGGTCGGCATCAACTCGCAGATTTATAGTCGATCAGGCGGTTTTATGGGGATTTCCTTCGCCATACCGATCGATGTCGCCATGGAAGTGCAGGCCCAGCTGCGCAGCAACGGAAGGGTGAGCCGGGGTCGCATCGGTGTCGTCATTCAGGAAGTGAACAAGGATCTGGCTGATTCCTTTGGTCTGGCCAAGGTGCAGGGGGCGGCAGTCAGCTCGGTGGAAAAGGGCGGCCCGGCGGACAAGGCGGGCATAGAAGCGGGTGATGTCATCCTCAAGTTTGACGGCAAGACGATCAACGGGTCGAGCGACCTGCCGCGCATCGTCGGCGCCAGCAAGCCGGGAAGCCGCGTCAGTGTGCAGTTGTGGCGAAAAGGCACGAACAGGGATGTCTTGCTGGTGGTCGGCGAGATGCCGGAGGAGAAGAGCGCCGGGCGCCAAGGACGGAGTGCGAAACCGACTGAGCGGACGGCGAACAGGCTGGGTCTGGTGGTGTCGGAACTGAACGCCGAGCAGAGGCGTGAACTCAAGATCAACGGCGGTCTGCTCATCGAGGAAATCCGCAGCAATACCGGTCGCGCCGATCTGCGGCCGGGCGACGTGATCCTGGCCGTTATCTCGCGCGGCGAAAGTACCGAGGTCAGGACCGTCGACCAGTTCAACAAGCTGCTGGCACAGTTCGACAAGTCTGCCAATGTCACTTTGCTGGTTCGCCGAGGCGACCTGCAGACGTTCGTGACGATCAAGGGCGGCTTGGGCGAGAAGCGCGGCGAATGAGCGAGCTGGCGAGGCTGACGCTGGTATCGCGCAGCTATTGCCATCTCTGTCAGGAGATGGAAACGGCGCTCGAAGCGCTGGCCGGTCAGTTCTCGGTCGGCTTCGACGTGGTAGACATCGACGCCGACCCCGGGTTGTTCGCTGCGTACGACGAATTAGTGCCAGTACTCCTGCATGGCGACAAGGAGCTTTGTCATTACCGTCTGGACGTCAGCAAAGTCCGTGATTATCTGAGCGAAATCGGCTAGAATCCGCGCCTTCAGGCTGTTCGATCAAGGGTGCCCGCCGGCACCCTTTTTTTCAGGAACCGAGCGCCGGCGACAGGACCACGAAGATGTTCATGCAGCACATCCGCAATTTCTCCATCATCGCGCACATTGACCATGGGAAGTCGACCTTGGCCGATCGCATCATTCATTTGTGCGGTGGTCTTTCCGATCGCGAGATGGAAGCACAGGTGCTCGACTCCATGGACATCGAACGCGAACGCGGCATCACGATCAAGGCGCAGACGGCGTCCCTGCAGTACCGGGCGCGCAGCGGCGAGGCTTACCACCTGAATCTGATCGACACGCCCGGGCACGTTGATTTCTCATACGAGGTTTCGCGTTCGCTATCCGCCTGCGAAGGGGCTTTGCTGGTTGTCGATGCGTCACAGGGTGTCGAGGCACAGACGGTAGCCAATTGCTATACGGCAATCGAGTTGGGGGTCGATGTTCTGCCTGTGCTGAACAAGGTCGATCTGCCTTCGGCCACGCCTGACAAGGCGCGGCAGGAGATCGAGGATGTGATCGGCATCGATGCCTCGCACGCGGTTCTCGCGTCGGCAAAGACCGGTTTCGGCGTCGAGGATATTCTCGAAGCGATCATCGAAAGGATTCCTGCGCCCCAGGGCGACGCTGATGCACCGCTCAAGGCCTTGCTCGTCGATGCCTGGTTCGACAACTATGTCGGGGTCGTCATGCTGGTGCGCGTCTTCGACGGTACGTTGCAGCCAAAAGACCGCATCCGCCTGATGGCGACCGGGTCGACCCACCTGTGCGAGCAGGTCGGCGTGTTTACCCCGAAAGCGCTGGTTCGCGACGCATTGCGCGCCGGAGAAGTCGGTTACGTCATCTCGGGGATCAAGGAGCTGCAGGCGGCAAAGGTTGGCGATACGGTAACGCTGGTCGAGCGTCCGGCAGGCCAGGCCCTGCCCGGTTTCAAGGAGATCAAGTCGCAGGTGTTCGCCGGTCTCTATCCGGTCGAATCGAACCAGTACGACGCGCTGCGCGAGTCGCTCGAAAAGCTGAAGCTCAACGATGCGTCGCTGCGCTTCGAGCCGGAGGTGTCACAGGCCTTGGGGTTCGGTTTCCGCTGCGGCTTCCTTGGCCTCCTGCATATGGAGATTGTCCAGGAGCGCCTTGAGCGCGAGTTCGACCAGGATCTGATCACCACGGCGCCAACCGTCGTCTACGAGGTGATGATGCGCGACGGAAGCGCGGTGCAGGTCGAGAATCCGGCCAAGTTGCCGGATCTGGCCAAGATCGAGGAAATCCGCGAGCCAATCATCACGATTACCGTCTTTGTACCGCAGGACTATCTCGGCAACGTGATCACGCTGTGCAACCAGAAGCGCGGCAGTCAGGTGGATATGACCTATCACGGACGGCAGGTGCAGCTGGTCTATGAAATGCCGATGGCCGAAGTTGTGATGGACTTCTTCGACCGCTTGAAATCCGTTTCGCGTGGCTACGCTTCGCTCGACTACGAGTTCAAGGAATACCGAGCATCGGATGTCGTGAAGCTCGACATTCTGATCAATGGCGAGCGCGTCGATGCGCTGTCGGTCATTCTGCATCGGGCCAACTCGGTGTTCCGTGGCCGCGAGCTGGCGAGCAAGATGCGGGAACTGATTCCACGCCAGATGTATGACGTGGCGATTCAGGCGGCGATCGGCGCGAATATCATCGCGCGGGAGAACGTCAAGGCGATGCGCAAGGACGTTCTCGCCAAGTGTTATGGGGGCGACATTACGCGCAAGAAGAAATTGCTCGAGAAGCAGAAGGCAGGAAAGAAGCGCATGAAGCAGGTCGGCTCGGTGGAGATACCACAAGAGGCCTTCCTTGCCGTCTTGCGGGTCGGCAAGTAAAGGAGAATACGCGTGAATTTTGCACTGATCCTGCTCATCCTCGTGCTCATCAGCGGTGCCATCTGGGTGGCGGACGCCTGCTTTCTTCGCCGGCATCGTCCGGTCGATGCGAAGGACCCCTGGTGGGTGGAATACGGGGCCAGCTTCTTTCCGGTGATACTGGCCGTCTTCCTGCTCCGCTCATTCCTCGTCGAGCCGTTCAAGATTCCTTCCGGCTCGATGATACCGACCCTGCTGGTCGGTGATTTCATTCTGGTCAACAAGTATACTTACGGAATCCGTCTGCCGGTCGTCAACTGGAAAGTGATCGAGGTCAATGCCCCGCAGCGAGGAGACGTGATGGTGTTTCGCTATCCCGTGGATCCCTCGCTCGATTACATCAAGCGGGTAATCGGCGTCCCGGGAGACCGCGTGGCTTATCAGAACAAGCGGCTGACGATCAACGGTCAGCCGGTCGACGTGCGCAAAGAGGAGGACTACCTGCATTCCGAACGATTGTCCTATTCAAAGCAGTTCACAGAAACGATGGGCCATGCCGAACACCGGATACTCAACGACGACGAGGCTCCGCCGTTCATTTCAGGGCCGGAGCAGTTCGCCAAGCGCGAGAATTGCTCCTACAATGGCGCTGGGGTGATCTGTACGGTCCCCGCGAAACACTATTTTGTCATGGGCGACAATCGCGACAACAGCCGTGATAGCCGCTTCTGGGGTTTCGTTCCGGAGGAGAACATCGTCGGCAAGGCTTATTTTGTCTGGTTCAATTTCAGTGATTTCAGACGAATTGGCTCGTTCAACTGAGGAGCGCTTATGCATCGACAACGTGGGATAGCGCTTTCCGGCGTCGTTACCTGGGGTGTGATCATCGCCGTGGTGGCCATTTTCGGCATTAAGATCTTGCCTGAGGTCCTGAACTACCACAAGATCAATCAGGCGGTAAAGGCAGTCGCCGCCGATGGATCGGGGAAGACGGTT
>WBZP01002481.1_pt1 | contig 21158 bp, 17 predicted proteins | sample 5204301 | NCBI WGS metagenome assembly WBZP01 (sample SAMN12412401, study PRJNA552823) | activated sludge metagenome | isolation source: activated sludge from nitrification reactor of wastewater treatment plant... | place: USA: Pennsylvania | collected 2017
GCAGGGCCACACGGTCGGCCTCGCGGCGGGGCGTGCCGTGGCGCGTGCTGCCGGGGCGGCGGCGGTCGAGCTGGGTCTGGATGGCGGCGCGCTCCAGCCACAGGCCGGGCGGGCAGCCGAAGACGATGGTGACGATGCCCGGGCCGTGCGATTCGCCCGCGCCGGCCACGGCGAAGAGGGGGCCGCCGAGAAGTTCCATATTACCACACGGTGCTGACCGTGGATGCTACGATTACGTGGTCTCTGGTAACGAGTGGAACGCCTAACTGGGTGGACGTTGCTGCGATAATCCGATCCGGCATATCAGTAATACCAGAGCCAGTTAGTGCCACGACCGATTTCACTGTTTGGAGGTTTACCGCAACCTTTGTAAATGGCGTATTTCGCTTTTCTACCAGTGCGAATACTCTCTCTGGCCAATCCACAGCAAGTCGTCCTTTCTCAGCAAGATAGACTATCTCAATCAGCGATACAACAGAGATGGCGATTTGATTGCCATCCCTAATGATCTGACCTAAAAACTGCAAAGCCGGATCTGATAGCCGTCGATCTCCAGCGAGATACCAGATAAGGGTATGTGTATCAACAACGGCACCGATCATCAGATGTCCTCGTGCGGAAAATCGCTCCACAACTCTTGGCGGGCTTGGGTAATGTCTTCCTCAGAGACGTTGGCATCGGGCCAAATTCCGTAGAACGAACGCCTCGAGTCAGATGTTTGACCGGACAAGTCCACCTCAAGTAAGGCCATCACCTCTTCGACCAGGCGAACTTTGTCAAGAGGCGATAACCCGCGCGCCAGGCCAACAACTTCATCCAGTTCAATAGCTAGGTCGGTCATATTCGCTCACCTTCTACCTGAGGCTATTTTCCGCGAATGCACGGATCGCTGCAAGGTGCTCCCCCGCCGTCCTGAACCCCGCCCCCATCGTATTCAAACTGACGTGCGTCGCCCCGGCGGCGCGCCAGCCTTCCCGCGCCCGGCCCAGCACGTCCAAATCGCCGTCGCCCCAGTGCAGCCGCGGCTCCAGGCCGAACGCCGCCCGGTCGCGCCCTGCTTCGGCCAGATAGCCGTCGAGCCGGTCAAGGTGTTCGCGCGCGGCCTCGGCGGTGCGGAAGCCGGGCAGCCAGCCGTCGCCCAGCCGGGCGGCGCGGCGCAGCACCACGTCGGCGTGGCCGCCGAACCAGAGCGGGATCGGCCGCTGGATGGGCAGGGGGTTGATGCCCGCGTCGGGGATGTCGTGCCAGCGCCCTTTGAACGTCACCAACTCCTGCGTCCAGAGCAGCTTGAGCACTTCTAACTGCTCTTCCTGCCGCCGGCCGCGTGTGCTGAACTCCTGCGCCAGGGCGACGTACTCCACCTCGTTCCAGCCCGTGCCCACGCCCAGCCGCAGCCGGCCGCCGCACAGCACGTCGAGCGTGGCCGCCTGCTTGGCCACCAGGGCCGTCTCGCGCTGCGGCAGGATGAGGATGCCGGGGATGAAGCCGAGCCGGGTGGTGACGGCGGCCATAAAGGTGAACAGAACGAACGGCTCCATGAACGGGTCGCGGTAGGTATAGGGGCCAGTCCAGCCGCCGGGGCGGTCGGGGTTGGCCCCCAGCACGTGGTCATAGGCCAGGACGTGAGTGAAGCCGAGCGCCTCGGCCGTCTGGGCGTAGTCGCGGACGGCGGCGGGGTCGGTGGGGTATTCGATTTGGGGGTAGACTAGGCCGGTTTGCATGGGAGTAGTATACAGTATTCAGTGGGCAGTAGGTCAGTGGGTCAGTAGGTCAGTGTTCAGTAGGTCAGTAGCGCTGCTTCAGCCGGGTTTTGCCTGGCAGACGCGGGTTTTAGGAGATTAACAATTAAATCGGCATATCGCGCTAACTGGTCGCAGGTCGCAGCGGATTGAAATCCGCTGCTAGCGCGAAAGTGCGTTCAAACGCACTTCAAGAAGCGCGCCGCCCTCTGAAAGTGCGTTTGAACGCACTTCCACGCTAGCGGCGGGTTCTTCAACCCGCCGCGAGAGGCCGACAGTGTATGTGTTGATTATTTTGTTAATCTCCTAGAACCTGCGGCGCCGGCGGCCCGGTGTTGGGTATCCTGACTGAGGCCGGGTATAATGACGGCAGTTGCGAAGCTGTGAGGAGGTTCTCGTGATGCCCCCGATTGACACATCCGCGCTGGCTGCCATCTTCGCCTGGGTATGGGAGCAATACGGCAAGACCATCGTTGACAAAGCCGGCAAGGCGGTCTGGGAGCGCCTGCGTTGGGAAGATCGGGCGCTGGCTTATGGACAGAAGGTGCAGCGCCTCTATGGGACCATGCAAATACTGGGCCAGGCCAAGCCTGTGCCGCTGGAGGGCATTTTCACTGCCATCAGCCTGCTTGACAAGCCCACTGCCTGGCGGCGTTACACGGTGGCACAGATGGAGGAGGAATTTGCCGGGCATGGACAACGCTATTTCTACAGCGGCCGGGAAGCGAACCGGCGCGATGGGCTGGCAATGGTGCGCGGCGGCGAGAACCTGTTCATCCTGGGCAAGCCCGGCGCGGGCAAGACGACGTTCCTCAAATACCTAGCCCTTAAAGGTGTCAGCGGCGAACTGGGATGCGTGCCGATTTTCATTGGTTTAAAGCAACTCGCCGATAGTAACTTGAGCGTCTTCGACTTCGTGGTGCGCGAGTTCGACGTCTGCGACTTCCCCGACGCGACAGCCTACCTCGATCGGCTGCTGAAGTCGGGCAAGGCAATCCTGCTGTTTGACGGCCTGGATGAAGTGAACGTGGCCGACGAAGAACGCACCCGGCTGATCGATGAGGTGGAGGACTTCACACGCAAATACGACCAGTGCCAGCGGTTGATCACTTGTCGCCTGGCGGCCAACGAGTACGGTTTCCAGAACTACACTTACGTGGAAATGGCCGACTTCAATGAGGACCAGATCAGCGAGTTTGTCGTCAAGTGGTTTACTGGCGACGCGAAACAGGAAGAGCGTCGCGACCTATTTTTATCGGAATTGCAGAAGAGCGAGAGTAAGGGACTGCGCGAACTGGCCCGCGTGCCGCTACTGCTGGCGTTGCTATGCTTAGGGTTTGAAGAGACGCTCAAGCTGTCCTCGCGGCGGGTCGAACTCTATGAGGAGGCGTTGGACGCGCTATTGAAGAAATGGGACTCGAGCCGAAACATCAAACGGGGTGAGGCCTATCGCGAGCTTTCATTGAAGCGCAAGGAGCAGATGCTGGCTCAAGTCGCGGCCGAAACATTTGATCGTGCAGAATACTTCATTCCGAAGAGGACGCTTGCCCGAAGCTTTGAAGATTTTCTATCCCGTGTCCCAAACCTCCCGATCGAGGTAGATGGTGAGGCCGTCCTGCAGACCATTACCGCTCAGCACGGCCTGTTCATGGAACGGGCGCACTCGATATACTCCTTCGCCCACCTGACTTTTCAGGAGTATTTTACCGCCCGTTACGTGGTCGAAAACGAGGCGAGAGGAACTCTACATTCGCTTATTAATCGGTATGACCAGCAGAGATTTCACGAAGTATTTTTGCTTACTGCCTCCCAGCTATCTGACGCTAGAGAGTTCTTTGAGTTGTTCTTACATCACTTGATTGAGGATGTACAAAGGGTGCCCGAGGTTGTAGAATTTCTACATCACTTAGCATTTCGAGCAAATTCTTTTTCAGCTAATGCACAGGATAAATCCTTCCTCCGTTGTGCTTATGCGTTTTTATTACTCGATCTCGATCGTGCTCCTGCTCTAACTATCGACGCAGCCCGTGGCTCGTCCTTTGACCTTGCTCTCGCCCTCAGCCATTATGAGGTTAGCCTTAGTAACTTAGGCCAGATTCCTAAACTCCAGTTGCGCCTCACTCGTGCCAGTGCCTTGTCTGTCGCAGCCAATCTCGATGTCGCTATGGTTATAGCCCGTGGAGATTATTACCGAGCTATAGATCACGACTTTCCTCAAGACGTTGATAAGGAACTAGAGAAAGCCTTCAAACGTTGTCTTAATCGCGCTCGCGATCTCGCTAGTTTTGGCGCAAGTGGTCATTACGATTTATTTATTCGTGACATAGCGCTTGTCGAAAGCCGAAAAAGCATGTTTGTTGCCATAGAATTTACCGGTGAACAGCGAAAAGGTTGGTGTAAAGTGTCCGAGATTCTGCTTTCGGTGGCCTCTGCACAAACAGAATCGCCTGACGAGAAAGATATGATACATGATCTCGTAAATTTGGTTATGCAGTTTGTTGCACAGCCTAACACCTTAAATCGAATTTCCATGGCAGAACTAGACGACGGGTTTTCGGCTGTCATAGAGCGTGTTGGGCTAGTTTTTCCTATAAAAGATGGGGCCGAGCGAAGGGCACTTTCAACTTTCCTGAGAGGCAATTGGCTTTTACTTGAGTGTCTAGGTCAAGCAGTCGTGGCCAATCGTACAGCCCTAGAGGAACGATTGCTGTAAGTTCCTGGATTGTAGTGCTGATGTAACTGCTAAGAATGTGGGCTTCCGGAAATTGCCTGTTATGCGCCACCATTCAGTGGTTCGTGGGATGAGGGTGTATTAGTTGTCTCAGGGCAACCACATATAGATTCAAACACACAGGCACGGCACGTTGATGGGGCTGATTGCACGCTGATGACGCTGATTCAAAGACAATTGACACTGGGAGAGCGCATCTTGCAGCGTTCATCAGCGCCCAATCCGCGTCATCAGCGGGCCATTCTTCCACCTTCCTTAGTGTCTCTCGCGCCTGCACCCATTTTGCCCCGGATAGCGTATAATCAACAGTGACAAATCAGGCGCGACGGGCATAAAGCCCGGCGACGCTATACCCATCAGGAGATCACAATGGCTAAGAAGAGTAACAAGGTGCGCGTCGCCATCATCGGCGTCGGCAATTGCGCCAATGCCCTCGTGCAGGGCGTTCACTATTACAAGAATGCGCCGGACGACGCCGAAATCCCCGGCCTCATGCACGCCACCGTCGGCGGCTATCACGTGCGCGACATCGAGTTTTCGGCCGCCTTCGACGTGGTCACGACCAAGGTCGGCAAAGACCTCAGCGAGGCGATGTGGGCCTACCCCAACGATACGATCAAGTTCGCCGATGTGCCCTACCTGAACGTGCCCGTCTATCGCGGCATGACCCACGACGGCATCGGCAAGTACCTCAGCCAGAAGGTCGAGAAGGCCCCCGGCCCGACGGACGACATCATCAAGATTCTGCGCGAGACGAAGACCGACGTGGTCGTCAACTTCATGCCCGTCGGCTCGGAGATGGCCACCAAGTGGTACGTCGAGCAGGCCATCGAGGCCGGCTGCGCCTTCGTCAACGGCATCCCCGTCTTCATCGCCAGCTCCCCTTACTGGAGCAAGCGCTTCGAGGACGCCGGCCTGCCCATCATCGGCGACGACGTGAAGAGCCAGCTCGGCGCGACGATCACCCACCGCGTGCTGACCAACATCTTCAAGGATCGCGGCATCCACATTGACCGCACCTACCAGCTCAACTTCGGCGGCAACATGGACTTCTACAACATGCTGGAGCGCGAGCGGCTGGAGAGCAAGAAGATCAGCAAGACCAACGCCGTCATCAGCCAGTTGCCCTACGACCTGGGCGCGGACAACGTCCACGTCGGGCCGAGCGACTACGTGCCGTGGCTGACCGACCGCAAGTGGTGCCACATCCGCATGGAAGGGCGCGCCTTCGGCGACGTACCTTTGCAACTGGAACTGAAGCTCGAAGTGTGGGACTCGCCCAACTCGGCCGGGGTCATCATTGACGCCGTGCGCTGCGCCAAGCTGGCCCTCGACCGGGGCATCGGCGGGGCGCTGACCGCGCCGTCGTCGTACTTCATGAAGTCGCCGCCGGTGCAGTACACCGACGACGAGGCCCACCAGTTGGTGCAGGAGTTCATCGCCGGCCAGCCGCAGCCGACCAACATCGCGCCGGCGGCCGACGGGCAGTTCGTAACTGCTGACTAATAGAAGGAACACAGAGTTACACAGAGAAGCACAGAGGGACACAGAGGAAGAAGTAGTTATTCTTCCTCTGTGTACCTCCTCTTCCCTCTGTGGAACTCTGTGTTCCTCTTCATAACCTATGCTTTCCGATACTCAATTCGAGGAGCTAGTCGGCGAAGCCCTCGACGACTTGCCCCCCTTCTTCCAGGCGCAGATGAGTAACATCGTCGTCCTGGTGGAGGCGTGGCCGTCGCGGCGGCTGTTGCGCGAGATGGCCGTGCCGCCGGGCGAGACGCTGCTGGGCCTCTATCGCGGCGTGCCCCTGACCGAGCGCACCCACGCCTATAATCTCGTCGCCCCCGACACGATCACCCTCTTCCAGGGGCCGATTGAGCACGCCGCCAGGGAGTGGGAAGACGTCGAGTTCCTCGACAACGTGCGCGAAGAGGTGTGGCACACCGTCGTCCACGAGATTGCCCACCACTTCGGCATTGACGACGACCGGCTGCGCGAACTGGGCGCGTACTAAGTAGAGAGTCCACAGATTACACAGATTGAAGAGGATTTATCCGCAGATTTGGCAGATTTAGCAGATTATAAGAGGGCATTATCTGAACTCTGAATATCTGCCCAATCTGCCGAATCTGCGGATTATTTCTTCTTAAATCTGCGAAATCTGCGTAATCTGCGGTTCCATTTCTTACCTCACCGGACTGACAAAGCGCACAAACCCGTCTTCCGGCCCGAAGAGGATCTCATCCTCGTTGCCGTCCGGGGTGATGCTGTGGACGGTGGACTCCGGGTCGCCGCCCTCCGCGCCGTCGAGGGCGGTGTAGAGCAGCCGGTCGCCGGAGAAAAGGAACGACCAGGCGTCGCGGGCCAGCCGGGCGGGGTCGCCGTCGGGCAGTTCGACGGTGTACAACTGGCCGCCCATGCCGGCCGTGTCGCCGGCGATGTAGGCCAGTTGGCGGCCGTCGGGCGAAAAGGCGAACACCAACCACTGCTGATCGGCGATCAGGCGGCGGCGCTCGCTGCCGTCGGCGTTGATGATGTGCAGCGATAGGCCGTCTTCGTCGGCCGTGGCGTAGGCCAGACGGCCACGGGCGGCGGCGAAGGCCACGCCGTTCGAGCCGCCGTCGCCGGGGTCGTCGGTCACTGCCTCGTCCAGTCGCACACGGTCGCTGCCGTCCAGCGCCACGGCGTAGAGGTCGCCCACGCCGGACGATTCAGGATGCTCCAGCACGAGCAGCCGATCCAGCCCCGGCACGACGTAGACCAGGGGCGTGTCGCTCTCGGCGCGGTAGACCGTCTCGCCGTTCTCGCCATTGGCGTCCACGCGGCGCAGTTCGTCGTCGAGCCAGTAGTAGATCGTGTCATTGGTGATGAACGGCGCGACTGACCCGGTTGACTCATCCAGCGCGGCCACACGCTGCGGCTGGCCATCGGGCAAAGTCACGGTCACCAGGTCATTGACCAGCCCCTCGTCATCGAGGCGCATGGCCAGCAGGCGGTTGCCGTCGCTGAAGAAGCCGGCGAAGACCAGGTCAGCCCACTGGCCGATCACCTCGCCGTCGCCGTCCACAGCCACCAGGGTGTAGGTCTCTTCGTCGTTGCTGTCGTCGCGGCGGGTGTAGGCGTAGGCGCTGCTGTCGGCGGCAAAGTTGCGCGCGTTGGCCCACAGGGTGTTGCCGGCGGCGAACACCTCCGCGCCGCCGTCGGCGGCTACCAGGCTCATCGCCACTGTGCCGTCGCCGTTGGAGCGGTTGATGGCCACCAGGCGGCCGTTGGGGGCCACGTCGGTGTAGCTGTCGCCCAGGCCGAAGTTGACCCACACGCCGTCGCGGTCAAAGGCCAGCTCGCTCTGGTCGCCGTCGCGGCCCAGGACGCCGACCGACTCGCCGACGATGCCGTTGTAAGCCTCTTCACTGAGGGTGTAGAGGGCGCGGTTGCCCGCCGCCGCGCCGGCCGCCGCGCCGCCGCCGCGCAGGAAGAAGAACCACACCGCGCCCAACGCCAGCAGCAAGACGGCCGCCAGCCCGGCCCACACCGGCCAGCCGGGCAAGCGGCGGCGATGGGCGGGCGGCTGCTCCGCGACGGGGGGCGCGAATGGCGCAGCGGGGGCCGGCTGGTTGGTGGCGGGCGGGCTGTAGACGGGCGGCCGGTAGACCGGTGCCGGCGGCACGGGCGGCGGCGCGGGGTCGGGGCGCGGCCGCACGAGTTGCGTCTCCGCCGCGGCGACAGACTTGGCCGGCGGGGGCGGCGCGGCCTCGATATTGTGCCCGCAGTGGGGGCAGAACTTGGCGTTGGGGCGTATCTCTTGCTGGCAGTTGGGACAGTTCATCATGGCTCCTCCGGCGCGGGGTCAGGGGGTCGGCGTGGGGAAGGGTTGGGCGGCGGCCGACAGGCTGTACTGGCCGGCCTCGCCGGTGTAGCTGCTGACGACGAGGGTGTAATAGCCGTCGTCGGGCAGGGTCAGATTGAGCAGCGGGTTGAGGTTGCCGCCGCTGTCGTCGTCGAAGGCGATCTGTTGGCCATCGGGGGCGTAGATGGTCAGGCGGGCGTCGAAGCCGGAGGTGCGACTCTCGACGCGCACGCCGAGCCGGTCGCCCGCGTCGCCGGCCACGCGCCACGCCTGCGCCCCGCCGCGCTCTACCAACCCCTGGGCCACGTCGCCCACGGCGATGAGTGTTGGCGGCGACTGGCGGGTCATCTGCGGGTCGAAGGCCAGTTCAAGAGCGTAAGCGCCGGCCGAGCCGCCCTGGTTGCTGGTCAGCCGCAACACGTACTGCCCGGCGGTGGGGACGACGTAGGCCAGGACGGCATCGAAGCCGCGCCCGTCGTCGTTGACGGCCACGCGGTTGCCGACCGGGTCGAGAAGCTCCAGGTAGGGGTCGAGAGCCGGGTCGGTGGCGCTCATGGCGGCGTAGACCACGTCGCCGGGCGCGGCGCTGAAGGTGAACTCGTCCACGTCGCTGGGCGGCGACAGCAGGCCGGGCAGCACCGTGCCCGGGGCCAGCGGCCCGCCCTCGGTGTCGCCGCTGATGCCACTGCTCAGCGACAGAGTGTAGGCCGACTCAGCGTCATCTACCACCAGTATCACGTAGCGGCCCGGCTCCAGTTCCAAGTTAGCGATGAGACCGGTGTCATCCACGAATTCCTCGACGCCGTTGCCTGTGATACCCAATGTGTTGATAGTCCCACCGGACTGCGGCCGGGCGTGGGCCGTGATGGACTGCGGTTCCGTCAGTTCAAACGTCCAGCCGCCCAACCCCGCGCCCCCCTCCCATGCCGGGTCGGGGACAAGCTCACCGGACACGCTGTCGCCCACGGCCAGAGAGCCGACGGTAGAGCCGGCTGTGGCCACGTAGGCCCCGGCCTCCAGGCTGACCGCTTCGCCAAACACCCACTGGCCGTTGGCCTCCGCCTCCCAGACGCCCGGCGTGGTCAGTGTGGCCGGGAAGCCGCCGCGACGGCGCGCACCAAGCCGCAACCCTTCAGCCAGGACGATAGGCTCGCCGTCCTCGGGGTCAATGTTCAGGTCGAGCCGCGCCACCCCGCTCCAGCGGAAGTTCTTGACCTCGACCGTGACCGAGCCACCGGGGGCGACGATGAGCGGCTCGACGGTGATGACCAGCGTGTTGTCGCTCTGGGCGGCAGCGGGCCGGGCCAGGGCCAGAAGCGTCAGAAGCGGCAGGAGCAGGAGGTGGAGGGGGCGATGTCGGCGCATGGTGGTAGCTCGGGTGCTAGGCGGCGCGTTGCAATGGGTAGCCGCAGGTGAGGCAGAAGGGGGCGTCGGGGGTGGGCGGGATCGCGCCGCACGACGGGCAGGGGGCGACGGCCGCCGCGCCCGGGTTGCCGCCCAGGCGCACGGTGGGCGGCTGGTTGGGGTCGGTGGGGCGCGACGGTGGGGCAGGCTGCGCGGGCTGGGCGGGCGGGGTGGGCGACGCGGCCAGCGGTTGGCCGCAATTGGCGCAGAAGCGCGCGCCGGCCTCCAGCGGGGCGTTGCACGTGGGGCAGGCGAAGGCCGGCGGGGCGGCCGGGGAGATGCCCGGCTGGCCGCAGTGCTGGCAGTAGCGCGCCCCGCCCGGCAGCGGGCCGTGGCCGGCCGGGCAGAGCAGCGCCCCGGCCGGCTCATAGGCGGCGAACGACGGCTCGACGAACTGCTCGGCGCGGATGCGCTCGATGTCGCTCTCCTTGCCGTTGACCAGGGCCAGCGCCGCCGCGGCCTGCTCGCAGACGGCGCGCAACTCCGGCGGGTCGATCTGGCCGCGCTGGTGCAGGTCGAAGGCGACACGGCCGACAAGGGCGATGCCCTTCTGCAACTCGTCGCGCAGGCCGCGCAGTTCCGCCTGGGCCGTGGTGACGCGCCGCAGCTTGTCGGCCTCGAAGGCGGCCTTGCCCGCGCCGGAGCGCATCTTGTCGAAGAAGTTGTTCATCGGCCGGCTCCGGCTACTGCGGGCGCTTGCCCTGGATGCTGCTGATGGCCTGCGAAGACAGGAAGTCGCCAGGCGCTTTCTTCTCCGAGGCGGCATCCATGATGGACCAGAGCTTCTTGATCAGGTTCTCGCCTGTGCGAACGACGCCCTTGGTCGTGTCGCTGACGGCTTTGACGGCGGTTGACTCGGCGCTCATCGTCACCTCCTGGAGCAATGTTCTCATAGAGGAAGCATCCACAGATTACGCAGATTACGCAGATTTCCAAGAGATCAATCCGTGAAATCTGTGTCATCTGTGGATGCTTTCTCCATCAGGTCTCGTCGGTATGGCCCTGCATGGATCGCCGGACGCGGTTGGGGTCGGGCGTCTCGGTCATGGGGCGCGGCACGTCGTTGATCTGGTCCATCGGCCGCCGGTCGAGAGGGGGGGCTTTGAGCGGCGGGTCATCGGGGTCGCGATACCACGCCGGCTTCGGCCGCTCGTCCCACTTCTTCAGGTCGTCCTGGACTTCCTGTTCCCGCCGCTCACGCTCCTGCTTCACCCAGTCGAGCGTGGCCTGGTCTTCCGGGCTGAGCGGTGGCGGGTCGGCGGGCGGGTCGGGTGGCGGGTCGGGTGGCGGGCCGACGGGCGGCGTTCCGGCGTCGTTGGTCGTCTGGCCCGGCGGCGGATTGGGGTCAACGGGCACGGGGCGGTAGGTGTACGGCTCCTTTTCTTTGCTGTGATACTTCTCAGTCATCTCCGTCGTCACAAGCCCGCCCTGGCCGTCGCTATAGAACTGGCCGAAGCCGCCACCTTCCATAGGGTAGTTCAAGTCGCCGGGCTTGGGCGCTTCCGGCTGGCCCTGGATGCCGGCTTTGGCCTCCGGCGAAAGGGACTTGGCCGGCTGGGGCGGCTCTTTGGACTCCGATGGTTCGGAGGGAGTGAATCGTTCGGACATGGGTTGGCTCCTGTGTTATGACCGCTGCTGCCGCTCCAGCGCCGCCGCCGTCCGCCGGGTGTTGTCGGCGATGTCGAGGATGACCCAGATGCCCTCGCCCAGCAGCCGCCAGTAGACCCAGCCCAACCCGCCGGCGACGGCTCCGGCGATCAGGCCACCGATGACGCCGCCAATGCCGTTGCCGAGCAGCCCAGACCCCAAGGCCCAGCCCCAGACCAGACCACCGAGGAAGCCCAGCACCAGCGAAACCCAGGCCAGGATATTGGCCAGCCCGGCGATGGTGCGCATGGCGACGAAGCGGTGGCCGCCGGCGGTCGGTTCGACGGCCGGGGCCGCGGGCTGGCCGCCGCCATAGGCGCCGGCTCCGGGCGTGTAGGCCGGGACGGGCGCGCCCGGCAGGGGGGCGCCGGCCGGCCGGGGCGGGGTGTAGACCGGCGTCGGCGGAGTATAAGCCGGCGGGGTGTAGGCTGCCTGCTCCTTGGCGCTCATCGGCGGTGTCGCCTCCCGCGCCGGCGTGGGCGGCGCGGGAGGGTAGGTCACGCCCGAATCGCCCAGGCCGCTCATGACTACCGTATCGGCCGACGGGTTCAACTTGTTGCCGCACTTGGCGCAGAACTTGGCCGAATCCACGTTCGGATGGCCGCAATTGGGACAGGAAACGATACTCATGACTCACGACTCCTTATCAGACCTGGACTAGACCACATCGAGGCGCTCGAAGGCGCGGATAAACTCGCGGCGCATGTGCTCAGTAAACGGGAAGTCAATCTCCTGGGCCAGAAAGCAGTAGGCAGCGTCGGGGTGGGGCGCTTTGGCCGCGGCGTCGGCAGCGCGGGCGGCCTCGGCGCAGACGCGGGCCACGGCGGCCCAGTTCTCCGGCCAGGCTGCCGGCTCCGGCCGCTCGTCGAAGCCCAACAGCGCGGCGCGAAAGCGTTCGTGGCGCTCCGGCTCGCGGGTCTGCGGCTCCATGATCTCCAGGAAGCGGCACGGGCTGCCACAGAAGCGGCAACCGTCGAAGGGCAGGTGGGCCGTCTGGTGGGCGGCGGTGAAGGGGGCCATGTGGGTGGCCACGTCGGCGTCGGTCGCCGGGCGGTCGAGTCCGGCGTCGTCCTTGTAGGGCGGAACCTGCATGAAGGTCGCCTTCTCCATGCCGGTCAGGAAGACGGCCGCCTCGCCCACGCCCAGCTTGCCCAGGTAGTCGCGCTGGGCGTCGTCCATGATCAGGGCGCGGGCGATGGCTTCGCGGTCTTTGGCGTCGCGCAACTGGTGGGCGATCTGCAAATTGGTGTTGCGCACGGCGTCGGGCAGCAGCTTCTCCGGGCTTTGGTCGGCGATGAGGATGCCCTCGCCATAGGCGCGCACCTCGGTCAGCAGGTCAGCGAAGGATTGCACCGCCTGCCCCTTGGTGTCGGCGGCCACTTCCGACGGGCCGCTGGCCTTGACGTTGCCCATGACGTTGTGGGCCTCTTCGATGACCGTAACGTGTTGCAGCGTGGCCGCCGGGTGCAGTTCGCGGTATTCGCGCACCAGCATCAGCAGGAACATCATCGTCAGGGCCTTGTCGTCGGCGCGCAGGTCGTTGAGTTCCAAAATGACCGGCCGTCGCAGCAGCACGTCCAGCGGATAGGAGCGCTGGGTGTTGAACATGCGGCCGTTGCTGCCGCGCAACAGCTCGCCGATGCGCCCGCCGACGGCGGCGCGGATGTTGTGATACGTCTCCCCGGCGTAGCCGCGCGACTCCGACACCTGGACAGCGGTGCGGAACAGGTCGCGCATCGTCGGGAAGGGGGCGTCCTTCTCGCCGCCCACGTCGGTGAAGCGCCAGCCCTTGTCCTCGTAGACGCGCTGGATACTCTCGGAGATGATGGACGGCAGAATGCCGAACTGGGGCAGGGCGGCGTCGAAGCAGGTGCGCAGGCGGCCGATGTGGGCCTCCAGCCGCACGCCAGGCAGCAGCTCGAACGGGTTGAGGCGGAAGGGCACGGTGCGCTCGTCGCCCAGGGTGAAGATGAGCAGCGCGTCGAAACCCGGCTGGCGCAACAGGCCGCGATACTCCTTCTTGGCCGACTCGATGACCAGGAAGGGCAGGTGGTGCCGCCGCCAGAGCTGGTCGAGCAGGTAGAGCATGGTGTTGGTCTTGCCTGCGCCGGTGAAGCCGGTGATGAGACCGTGGCGGGTGAGGGCCTTCAGCTTGACCGTGACCGCGCCGCCGCGCCGCAGCGTGCCCAGGTGCAACTCGTCGGCCGCCGCCGCCGCCAGGCGCGGGCCGGTCTCGAAGTCGGGCGGCGACTGGCGCACGGCAATGCCCGGCACGCCGCCGCGCACGCTGATGGGGAAGCGAAAGGCCGCCGCCGCCCCCTCCGCGCCGGCCAGATAGGGCAGGCGCGCCTTGCCCTCGGTGGCCCGCGTGGCCGCCCAGGGGCGATAGACGAGGGTGCTGAAGGCACGGCGAGCGGCAGCGGCCTCAGCCTCGTTGCGCGGGGCCACGACCTCGGCCGCGCTGGGCAGCCGCTCGGCCGCCGCCCGCCCGTCGCCGTCGCTGACTTCGGGCGGCGTGGTGACGGCCGCGCCCAGCCCGCGGGCCACCGTCCAGACGGTGTTGGCGTCCGGCCCGGCCACCTGGACGGCCAGCAGAAACGGCTCATCGAGTGACTTGCGGTAGGCGTTGTAGAGGCGGCCGACGAGTTCCGCGCCGGGGTCGCGCAGCCGCCGGGCCGACACGTCCGACATGGTGCGCCGCTCCAGGTCGGCCACCGTCTCGGCCAGGTGGGCGGCCTCGAACAGCCGCTGCCGCTCGTCGGGCGAGAGGTCGGTCGGCTCCAGGTAGATGCTGATCGCCGCCGGGTGGGGCTGGCGCAACAGGCTCTCGAACGGTTCCAGGAACGCGCCCCGCGGGGCGCGGTAGGGGTAGATGACGTAGGCCTCCTGATTGACCGTCAGCAGGGGCACCACGTCTTCGGCCTGGCGCATCTCGACGAGGATCGGCTGCGGGCCGAATGGGAAGAGGGCGTCGCGCAAGGCGTCGCCCGTCAGCGGTTCGGCCGGCAGGCGGTGGGTGGCCAGCAGGATGGCCAGGTCGCGGGCGGCCTGGGCGGCGGTGGGGCGGGTGCTGTCCGGCTGACCACAGAGGCGGCCGAGCAGATAGACGTCAATCTGGCCCCGCTCCGGCCGGGCGACGTAGCGCAGGGCGTAGGCGCTGTCGCGGTACTTGCGCAGCCCCAGCACGAAGCGCACCATCCGCCCCAGCGCCTCGGCCATGCGCTCCGGTGGGCGTTCGGCCAGCAGGGTGTTGTCGGCCAGGAAGTCGGGCAGGTAGGGCAGCCGATAGCCGAACAGGGCCGTCTCCAGCCCGCCGGCGTGGGTGCGGCCGGCGGTGGCGGGCAAGACCTGGATGCTGGGCAGGACGAGGGGCGTGGGCATGACGGGTCTCAGATGAGCCGCGGCCGGGAGCCGAAGGTGGCGCTATTCGACGGCGGCATGAGCGTGGTGGCGATGCCGATCTTGTCCAATGCCTGGCGCACCGTCTCTTCGACCGCTTTCTCCAGGGCCACGGTGTCGTCCTGCTGGAACTCGTTAGGGCGGCGGCGCAGGATGGCCAGCGCGTCCTTTTCGGTGAAGAACTTGTAGACGCTGTAGACGCTGCCCAGCAGCAGGGCCAGCGTATTGAGCATCCCCAGCGGCCCGACGAAGCACAGGAAAAAGGCCAGCCCGCCGAAGTCCACCGAAGGCAGGCCGAACATGCCGCCGCCGCCGACGGTGCTGCCGACGGCGTTGGTGAAGCCGAACATGAAGAACAACTGGAAGAGGATCATCAGCGCCAGAATGATGACGCGCAGGCTGCTGATGGGGCTTTTGACGTAGGTGACCTGGGAGATGTAGAGGTCGCGGCCGAACTGGGCGATGTAGAGGGCCACGGTGGTGATGCCGCGCTGGACGAAGTAGAACGGCCGCCGCTCGACGATGAGGCCCTGGGCCGTCAGTTGTTGCCAGCCCATCTGGGCGCTAGGCACGGCGCGCTGCTGGAAGCGCTCGGTGACGGCGGCGTGGAGGTCGCCCGCCTGGTGGCCAAGGTTGTCCAGCAGCCAGGAGACGTGGCGGCCGCGCGTGCCATAGCCGGCAAAGGGCGTCCAGATGTTGCCGGCGGCCGTGCCGCCCGTGCCAAGTTGGCCGATGGCCGCCGGTGGGGCGGGCATGGGGGGCAGGGGCGCGCCGGCCGGCCGGCCGGCGGGAGTGGCGGCGGGGATGGCCGCGGGGGCGGGCAGCGCCCCACCACAGCGCTGGCAGAAACGGGAGTCGGCGCGGTTGGCCTGGCCGCAGTTGGGACATTGCACGGTCATGGTGTAGCTCTCCTCGATCGGTTAGTCGGGTTGGCGGTGGCCGCAGGCGGCGCAGAACTTGGCCGTCGGCCGCAGCTCAGCGCCGCAATGGACGCAGAAGCGCGCCGCTTTCGCGGCGGGGGCGATGGCGGCCATGCCGGGCGCGGGCGGTGGCGGTGCGGGCGGCTCGGCTTGTGGCGCAGCCGGTGGCGGCGCGGGCGGTGCGACCGATGGCGGCAAGGTTGGCGCGTAGGGAGGCGACACAGGGGGCGGCAGAGCCGCCGGCGGTGGATAGTCCGACCAGGCCGGGGCCACGGCGGCCGTCTTGCGCCGGCGCAGCAGAAGCCAGGCCAACAGCCCGCCGCCAACGACGAGAGCCACGCCGATGAGGATGGGCACGAGGGGCAGGGCCGCCACGCCGCCGCGCTCGGTTAGCACGGCCTCCATCATCACCGATGGATTGACCCAGCTCACCGTGTCACCGCCGCTGACCGCGCCGTTGCTGGTGAGAATTTCGCCGCCGATGACGGTCAACGTCTGGGCGGCGGCGTCGAGAGCGGGCGTGGCGGTGAAGGTCAGTTGGCGTTGGCCGTCCTGCTCGGTGGCCACCACGTTCATGTCGCTGAAGGACACCCGGCGCAGGATGTCATAGCCGCGTCCACTGGCCTCGACGGTGTAGCTGATGCCGCTTTCGGTGTCGCTGCGTTCCCACTGCATCGCGCCGCCCTGGGCTTCGATCTCCTGTTGCAGCGCGTTCAGTTCGCTGTCCACCTGGCTGCCCAGAATGGCCGCGACCTCGGCGGGGAAGGAGAGGGTGGCGTCGGATTGCCAGCCTTCGTCGGCCAGGAAGGTGATGGTCTGGTCAATGGTGCCGGCGCAGGCGGCCAGGCAGGCCACCAGGAGTGGCAGCAAAAGAAGGAGCGCTCGTCTTAGTCGGGCCACGGTGAAAACCTCCTGTCGGTCAAGGCCCTGCTTCGCGACATGGCCGGCCGCGATCCCCATCTGTTGCCTGTCTATTGTAGAAGAAGTTGGCCCAGAACGCCACAATTGGCAGAACTGTAGCGCGATTTGCCAAATCGCCTGGCCGGGTTGTAGCGCGATTTGCCAAATCGCTCTACCGGCAGGTCTGTAACGCGATTTGCCAAATCGCTCTGCCGGCAGGTCTGTAGCGCGATTTGCCAGATCGCTCTACCGGCAGGTCTGTAACGCGATTTGCCAAATCGCTCTACCGGCAGGTCTGTAACGCGATTTGCCAAATCGCTCTGCCGGCAGGTCTGTAGCGCGATTTGCCAGATCGCTCTACCGGCAGGTCTGTAACGCGATTTGCCAAATCGCTCTACAGCCTGGTACTGCATGCACGCTTAAACACTCGTCGCAAATGCTGATGTATCGAGGCGAATATGTAAAATAGACAACTTGGTTATTGTAAAATAGGTTACACTATGCTATAGTACCTTTTACTTGGATCACCAAGCTGAAGTACCACATCACGAATAGTAGCCAGGGTCTCACTGCGAGAAGTGTGTTTGACCACACTGTCCGGCCGGGCATTGGTCTGTCGCCACAACGGCGCCGAAGCCAGCCATCCGCCGGGTTCGCTTTGTGCTGCCCTGGGCCAGAGACAGGAGAATAACCCGTGAAGACAGCAGTATCGTCTAACGGCATCGTCGTCGCAGCGTCTCAGGCCGCGCCCACCCAGGCGGTATGCCCCAAGTGCGGGGGCGTCGTCTTCCTGCGCGTTCGTCGCCTCATGGCCAACAGTGGCAATAGCTACTACTGGCAACACATGGACGGCGATCACCCCTGTGAGCGGCAGAAGCCCTTCATGCATTTTCGCCTCAGTTGAAACGGCCGCGGCGCGCCGTCATCTCTCCCCGATTGGCGGACGCCGGTCGGGTTGGTTCGCCATGGGCCGTGATAGAGCCGTGAAAAATGGGCGAAGAGGGCGTGACAAGGTCGTAATTTCGCCAATCGCATAGTCCGCCGACGGCCGTTCGGTGCTAGAATGCACGGTAGGCTCATGGGAGCATCATGCCGCCAGCGTTGCTGTGTGGTGTGCGCCGCCCGGAGCAACTTCCACGACACCGACTGGAGACGTATTCCATGAACGCAGGCCAGGCCATTCTCTTCACCGTCATCGGCGGGCTTGTCGCGTTGCTGGCGGCCGGCATCATCGCCGCCCTCATCGCGTCGGCTCTGCGCCGCTCTACCCAGCGCCAGTTCGACAACCAGCTCAAGGCGCAAAAAGACCTCTACGAAGAGCAGGTGCGGTCGCTGAGTTTGTCGCTACAGGGGCAGCAGGAGCAGCAGCAGGCAACGCTGACACGTTTCTTGCAAGAGCGTCCCGAACTCCCGCCGGCGGTGGCCGCGCCCGCTGCGCCGGCCGACAACGGCCAGGGGGCGGACATCGTGTCCTTGCGCGAGCGGCTGGCGGCCGACAAGAACGCCCGCGGCGCGAATTTGCGCCAGGCGGCGCTGCGCGGCTTCGACCTGACTGGGGCCGACTTGCGCGACGCCAACCTGCGGCAGGCTAACTTGCAGGAGGCCAACCTGAGCGGGGCCAATCTGTCCGGGGCCAATCTGTCCGGGGCCGACCTGAAGCGGGCCGCGCTGGTCGGGGCCAATCTGGCCGGGGCCGACCTGACCGGGGCCGACCTCAGCCACGCCATCGTCACCGGGGCCGACTTGTCCGGGGCCGACCTCAACCATGCCGACCTGGCGCGCATGGTTCTGGACGAGGCGACCCAGATTGACGTCAAGTGGCGCACGGCGTGGGAGATTGTCAACCAGGGCGCGGCCGGGCGCGACCTGAGCCGGGCCGACCTGCGCGACGCCGACTTGTGGGGGGCCGATTTGCGCGCCGCCCGCTTGTGGGAAACCGACCTGGCCGGGGCGCGGCTGACTCGGGCCGACTTGCGTCGCGCCAAGCTGGCCAAGGCGCGCATTGACGACCGCACCCAGCTCGACGACAAGTGGCGGCTGACGTGGGAGATCGTCAACCGCGGCGCGGCCGGGCGCGATCTGCGCGAGAGCGACCTGACCGAAGCCGACCTGAGCCGCTCCGATCTCAGCCGGGCCAGTCTGACCAAGGCCAACCTGTCCCGCTCTGACCTGTCGGCGGCCGACCTGAGCGGCGCGAACCTGAGCGGGGCCAACCTCAGCCGGGCCACGCTCATCGGCACCGACGCCCGCGAGGCCAACCTGAGTGGGGCCACGCTCAACGGGGCCGATATGACCAAGGCCGATTTCAGCCGGGCCAAGATGAGCTGGGCCGACCTGCGCAACACCGTCGTCTCCGAGCTGACCCAGATTGACCCCAAGTGGCGGCTGGTGTGGGAGATCGTCAATCAGGGGGCCATGCAGCGCGACCTGAGCCGGGCCGACCTGGCCGGGGCCAATTTGCGCGAGGCCAACCTGAACGGGGCCGACCTGCGCGCGGCCAAGCTGTGGCTGGCCGACCTGGGTGGGGCCGACTTGCGGCGGGCCAATCTGCGCAACACCGACCTGCGCGAGTCGAACCTTGTCGGCGCCGACCTGCGCGAGACGATTTTACAGGACACCAATCTGACCGGGGCGCGCTACGATAGCAACACGCGCTGGCCCAGCGGCTTCGACCCGCTCTCATCGGGTGCCCTGACCCGCGCCGCGCCCGCCCGCCCGGATGCTTTGCGCGAGCCTGTGGTGTAAAATAAGCGCGACGCGGAGAGACGCAGAGGAGCGCGGAGAGACGCGGAGTAGGAAACCTCTTTCTTCCTCCGCGTCTCTCTGCGCTTCTCTGCGTCTCTCCGCGTCCCTCTTATTCTTCTAAAAGGAGTAGTACCATGTGCGGACGATTTGCTCTGGTCGCCACCGGCGAAGAAGTGGCGGCGCATTACCAATTGGCCGAAGTGCCGTTCATCGCCCCGCGCTACAACATCGCCCCCACCCAGCCCGTGGCCGCCGTGCGGCTGGATCACGCCGGGGCGCGGCAACTCACTCACTTCCAATGGGGGCTGATCCCGTCGTGGTCGAAAGACCCGTCGCTCGGCTCCAAGATGATCAACGCCCGGGCCGAGACGGCGGCCGACAAGCCCGCCTTCCGTGCCGCCTTCAAGCGCCGCCGCTGCCTGATTCCGGCCAGCGGCTTCTACGAATGGCAGGCCACGGACGGCCGCAAGCAGCCGATGTACATCCACCCTGGCGGTGGCCACGCCGCCGCCGGTGGGCTGCTGTCGCTGGCCGGGCTGTGGGAGGTGTGGCATGCGCCCGACGGCGGCGAACTGGAGACGTGCACCATCCTGACGACGACGCCCAACACGCTGATGGAGCCGATCCACAACCGGATGCCGGTCATCCTCGACCCGGCCGACTACGGCCTGTGGCTCGATCCGACGACGGCGCAGGATCAGTTGAACCACCTGCTGCGGCCCTTCGCGCCGGAGATGCTGGCCGCCTACCCCGTCAGCACGGCCGTCAACCGCCCCGGCAACGACACCGCCGACTGCATCGCCCCCCTGGCGGAGTAAAATCTCACGCAGAGACGCAAAGAACGCCAAGCTCAGTCTGCTGAGCTTGGCGTTCTTTGCGTCTTGGCGTGAGATCTTCTTAGCGCCTTTGCGTGAGCCTCTTACCTTCTGCCCAACCTACCACCCCAGCCGCGCCCACACCGGGAAGTGATCACTGGCGCTGACCTCGCCCAGCACGCCCGCGTCCAGCACGGCGAAGCCGCGCGTGAAGAGGTGGTCGGCGGCCGAAGGGCGCAAGCCGTAGCGCGTCAGCGTTGGCCCTAGCCCCGGCGTGGCGTGGTCGAGGCCGCCGGCGGCGTACTGCTCGGCCAGCGTCGCCACCCCCTCGCCCGTCACCAGATTGAAGTCGCCACCGATGATGACCGCCGCCGCGTCGTCGGGCACGTCGGCCAGCACGGCGGCCATCTGGCCCACGCGCAACTCGACCGGCGCGGTGGCGATCTCGATGTGGGTGGAGTAGAGCAGCAGGTCTGTGTCGCCGACGCGCGCTGTGGCCCGCGTGGCCGTGCGCTGTTGGCCGCTGAGCGGGTGCAGACCGGGCAGGATGATCTTGCGCGCGTCGCTGAGGGGCCAGCGCGACAGGATGGCGTTGCCGAAGTCGTCTCCGTCTTCGGCCACCGAGGCCGGGGCGTAGACGTAGTCGTAGCCCAGCGCCCGCGCCAACGCCACCACGCCCGCCTCGTCCATCTCCTGCAAGAGGATGAAGTCGGCCGCCGGCAGCGGCTCAACCGTCTGGAAGGCGGCGATCGTCTTGCTGATGGCCTCGCCATAGCGCAGGTTGTAGGTGACGGCGACAAGCTCGTCGGGCGCGGGGGGCGGGGCGGGGGCAAAACGGCCGCTGACCAGGGGGCTGGCGGGGTCGCTATAGTTCTCGGTCTGCGGCAGTTGGGCGCGCAAGGCCAGCGCCGCTGGCACCGCGCCTGGGGCGGTTGTCAGAACCAGCGCCGCCATGACAGCCAGCGCGGCCAGCACAAGACCAATGAGCACGAGGAGCGCGACGGCGCGACG
>WBZP01002482.1_pt1 | contig 21157 bp, 14 predicted proteins | sample 5204301 | NCBI WGS metagenome assembly WBZP01 (sample SAMN12412401, study PRJNA552823) | activated sludge metagenome | isolation source: activated sludge from nitrification reactor of wastewater treatment plant... | place: USA: Pennsylvania | collected 2017
CGACGAAGCGTTCCGCGTCACCAAGATGAAGTTCGCCAAGACCAAGGACGCAAGCGGCAAGAGCGTCAACGACAAGACCACTGTCATCTACAACGAGCGGATCACCATCAAGAACATCCCGCTCGCCGCCTACGAATACGTCGTCAACGGCAAGCCCGCCCTCGAATGGGTCATGGAACGCCAAGCCGTCATCACCGACAAAGACAGCGGCATCGTCAACGACGCCAACCTCTGGGCCACCGAAACCATGGGCAACGCCCGCTACCCGCTGGAGCTGTTCCTCCGCGTCATCACCGTCAGCCTGGAAACGATGAAGATCGTGAACGCGCTACCGCCGCTCGGCGATCCGTCGGATTTGAGGTAGCGGCGGCTTCTTCGACTCAGGTCAACTTGGACTTACTTCTGGTCCTTGGGCTCGGTTACGCAGCCATTCGGCTGCGAAGTGAATTGTTTGGTTTAACATCTCACCCCGTCGAGAAAGCCGATCAGGCTTCCCCATTTCCGTCTGATCCATTCGGAGAGGTCTTGCCGCCTACAGTACAGCAGCCAAGCCGACAAGCACATAGCCTACTTCGGTGCGCTACATTACCAATCGTAGCGCGACGCGCTTACCACATCGACGAAAATATGCAAGGGGATCGATCGCTACAACAGGGCGCGAAGGGTACGCCTAAATTCAAAAATACAGCATGTACAGTGCGCGGCTACCGCACAACCTGTGTCTGTTCGATATGGGGAGTCTTAAGCCCGAGTTCGTCGGTTGCCATGAATACAGATCGCGGAGAGGCTAGTATAGAATATCCGCTGCCGTCATCCACTCGGGATTTGTTTGTAATTCTGCATGCTGAATTGAAAAATTAAAGCGATGAACATGACTGTTCTAGAAGTTTAACCTTGACGCACTGAACTCTGTTTGATGTGACACTTACCTCGATGTAATTATCAAGCATGGATTGAGCGGTGAGCCGATCTGCTGTTGGTAATATGAGAATCTGTCCGGTGTCGATCAAGTACAAATGGCGTTCATGTAATTGATTCCACGCAGCATCATCCATCAGTCGTACATTAAATTGAGGGTTGTGCAATTTCATTCTGTTGATTATTGTTTTAAATCCATGCCACTCAGAACTTGAGCGAAAATCCCCAACAATGACACTGAGGGTTGAATCATGCTTGATGAGGGACAGCAGGCGTTCTAGAAATGGTGAAAGAAAGGATGTTTTCACTTTTGATAGATAACGATCGGTCCAGATCGCAACACAACCGGGCGGGATTCGTGCGGCGAGCCATTCAGCGCGCTGCACGGGAGTTGACGAACGCTCAATGTCTGAGATTTGAATTAGTTTACTGCGATGAACGCCCATCGTTTCAACGAGAGCTGAGCGCTCATTTTTGACTTCGACAAAGGGAAATAGCCTATCATCTATTGTTTTTTTTGCTGAGCCAGTGACGCCAAGTAGATGGTGCAATCGTTCCTTTAGTTCGGGTTTATTGTTGCACCAAAGAGAGCTTGCTCTAAGTATTGTAACAGGATCCGCAGGATCCCTTCTGGTAAGTTTCCAGAAATCGTTGCTATCCTTTCCCACAGCGGACAAAATCGTCTTAAGAGTCAGTCTACGCGATCGGTCAGAGAATGACATGGAGCTAGATAAGACAGGAATTTCTGGCCCGATAATTAAAGCGAGCGCGCAGAATCCAATGCCATCGTGTTCTGATGCTCCAAAGCATAACTGCCCCAGTGAGATGTCTAGTTCTTCGCTTTGAGTATTTGAAAACAAACCGGGCAAGTGTTCAAAACAGACCAACCACTGTCGGGCGACAGTTGAGCCGCTTACACTCAGAATACCTGAAAACTCAGGCTTGGTCAAACATGACATTTGGCGATTATTCAGCTTGTCAAGTAAACGTAAAAGAGTTTGAGGCGAGATGTTTTTGCGAATATGTAAAACTCCCATATCCAACAACACGGCAGACCGGACTGCAATCTCATAAGCCCAATCCGTCCAACAAGGAGGGATCCCCTCGAGTAAAAGACTACCGCACTGAATGCTCTCTAAGACAAGAGCCTCTCCTAGATTATCGGATGGATCCTTATTCATGTTTTTTCTCAAGAGAACTCGGATTTATCCCACTAATCGCATTCATGGTCAATTCGCCGTTTACACCCAAAATGCCGTAGCGGATTCCCAAGCGGAGGGCTGAATCATCTAGTTGTCCCTGCATTCTGTTCGCCCAGTGCACAATCGCCATGGCAGCATCTGGGTGGTAACCATAAAAGCTGCGTAGCACTTCAATAACTTCTCGGTGAGCACTTTTATCCGAACGATCCGCTATCGCTGCTCTAACTAGATCCGATGTAGCGACAAATGGGACATCCGTAGAGTCCAGCCTTTCCGCTGAGGTCGCAAGCCAAGAGCAGGCCATACGCACCAAAAAGGGGTGCCCGCCATACATCTGCCACAGTTGGTCTATAGTCCGGTGATCACGGAAAGCTATGCCGCTTCGTTTGCCTAGACCACGCACTAGCCGGGCAATCTCATCTCGATCCATGGGGCGGACCGTGACGGCTTTCGCAAAACTATAGAGATAGTTCTCCCCACCGAAGAGAGATGAAGACTCTACTAACGACGTTGAGACCCCTGCAAAAACGAAGAGCAGTTCCAGACCATCCTCAAGCTCTTGCGAGAAGCCGCGTAATTCGAACAAAACACTTAATCGCTGTTGGCGGCGGTCGCTATCGCTTGATTTCCGAGCTGCGCTCGCCAGAGCGGCTCCTCGCGCTCCATCGCGAAATGGCTCAAGACATAAATCAGTTTCATCAAATAGAACAACACATCGACCACCAGCTTGCTGGATGATTTCTCGTGCGATAGGCTTAAGTTGCGTTAGCGTCAATCCATCGGACCAACTAGCGTTCCCTACACTCGGTGTTCTGTCTTTTGCAACAGAATTGCTTGCTTCTATCAATTTATTTGCGATTTCACCACGAAGCTCCTCTGGAGTTAATGAAATGTTTGAACTAAAGTCGAATATCGCACTGGCAATACCTCTTTTTCGAAGCCGCAATTTTGTCATCTGGAGCAAAGAGGATTTACCGGACTTTCTCAGTCCAAAGAGACCAACATTGTTTTGCTCGACCATCAATGTGTCTGTGATTTCCTCTAAAAGAGCCTCTCTTCCATAAAAATCATCCTCATTTTTCAGCACCTTAGAATATGAGAAATGATTGGCAGAGCGCAAAACTAAGTGAAATTCATCCCGAAGTGAGTAGTCACCAGCAATTATTCGGTTCGCCTCCAGTACAATTATTGGCCTAGAAGACTCAGCTGCAATAATTTTGGCATTCTTAATGTCGTTCGTAATAAGAAGTGCAAGGTCCTTATCGACATCGCTATTCCTGGCAAATCGATCTAAGTCTGCATGAAACTTCCGTGTCAGGGAAGACAAATTCATTATTAGGGGAACCGACAATGTGATCCCAAATTGTTCAGACAGTCGGCTGCCCAAAATTAGCTTAGCCCACCATGTGGGAACATCGCGATCACCTCGGTACTCACGATGGCTACTAGGTTGATTGAAAAAATCGATTGAGGCGCCTATCGGATCATTGGATGATAGACTCTCAGATGTAAGTCGGAACAATCTACGGAGCCCCGTCGCAAGTTTCTGTTGAGAACTCTCAAATTTATGCCAATGGGAAGTTGAGAAACTGTCTTTTTGTTCAGGCTCGGGTCGTTCATGGTGGCTCATGGTGCCGAGTATCTAGAATGCCCAAGTTATCGTCAAGTACAGGTAGTTTATCCTGCCCGCTGCTATCTACTCGAAACATAAATAGTACCCATCAAATTGCCCCTCCATCACCTGCACCATCTGCCCCCATAGAGCCACGGCAGTTCAGTATAGAACGTCTGCTGTCGTCTCCGATTCAGGCACCGTGCAGACGCCTAGCACTGCAAAGTCAGCTGTAAGTAGCTTGCGCTAGTTCTTCGATGGAGCCCGGGTTCCTTGTTCTCGGGCTGGTCGTGCCGTTTTGACGAGAAGTTAGCAGACTCAAACGTTGGATGACTGTGCTAGCTAGTTCCCATCCAAAAAGTCGTTCCAGTGAGACAGGGATGACGGCGACATAGCGAACGTGGCTTTATTGTGCGGATGGATGAGGTTGCTTTGAGAGGGCGCCCTTCGCTGTTGCGTCCGTTATTCGGCAGCTGAGCGGACAGAGTTCCCCCAACCCAGACTGGCCAGTCTGGCGCTCCCCCTTCCGAAGCTCGGCGGGGACTCCGTTAGCCGGTGCGCGCGACGGCTTGGATGCACGCGGTGACGATCACCGCCCACACATAGGCGTCGAATCCTTGGTCTCCTTTCCATCGACTTTCACGCATCTGCAGACTGCGCTTGAGCCAGGAAATGAGTCCCTCTGCTCCGGCTCGGAATCGTCTCAATTTCCGTCGGATACGGCGATTCCCACACGCCTTTTCGGTGTCGATTCCGCGGCCCTCTCCGAAGTCAACACGCTGCACTCCCAAGTCCTTTACATCGAGGACATTTTTCTTCGAGGCGAAGCCCCTGTCCATCGCGACATCGTGCGGAGTCTTTCCGGAATTGCTCTGCACTTGCTCAATCGCGCCAGTCGTCAGCGTCGAGTCCGCAGGATTCCCTCGCAGCACTTCCGCTGCGAGCACAAGACCCGTCTTTCCATCTGTCTGATCCACTACACACAGAGCACGCTCCGCGAACGCGCGAAGATCGATGCTCAGAAAGTAGGCTTTTGGATCGTTGATTCCTTCGAGATACGTCGCCGCAAACAGCGCAGCCTCGACGTAGAACTTGGTAACATCCATGAGGTCCGAGTACAGAGACTCGCGGTCTTCCTTTGAGACCTTGGGAGTCCGTAGGGCGGTGGTTCTGTGGGAGACTCTCCGACGATGATTCGGTATCTGAGTAGGAATCCACTTCTGAGCGCGTTTCAGGAGTCTTTCGAGCACACGAACGGAGTCCGAAAGAAGCGCAGAATCGAGCGGAGCGCGAATGGGAGCCGCGACCGAAGTGGTGTCTGTGCGCACCGCTGACACCGTCTCCAGCTTGTGCTCGACGGCATAGCGGACGACGTGAGTGTGGAGAGCCTGAAGCGTCTGTGGACGCAGCTTGGAAAGGTTACCTGCGATGGAAGCGCGCTTGGGAGGAGGGTCGTGGAGGCCGAGCAGACAGAAGGCCCGGTACGTCGGAGAATCGGCCAAATGAAACTCGAGCTGTTCGAAGGTCGTGCGCAGCATGGTGTACAAAACCATGAGGCGTAAGACCTGCTGAGCGGACAGTCCATCGCGACCAAAATCGGACCTGACACCGTCGGCAGTCAGATCGGAAAGGACTCTCTCCTCCAGCTCGGGCATGGCATCCAGAATCGCGGCCATCGAAGCGAGCATGCGCGCATGTTTGTGAGGAACGGAAGGAACCGGGAGAGACAACTGGCGACGGTGCGTGGTGCGCATAAGGACTCCTTTCCGAGCAAGTGGCAAGGAGTGAGGAAAACGGATCAACAGACTCATCCGTGAACGCGAAAGGAACTGCGCTCGATCCGCGCGACGCAAGACGCCAGCGCCGAGACGGACCGCGAATGGAGACTTATTGGATGGGAACTAGCTAAGCTAGGACCAGAGTTCTTGCCTCATCCCCGGCAGCTACGCAGTCGTACACAATGCGCACGTAACGATCCAGTCTGGTGAGAAGAAGCAGTTTGTGGTCGGCTACTCGAAGCGCTACCAACTCGACAAGTTGGAAAAACACATGGAAAGTGAAGGCTGGCACTTGGTGGAGGGCTTGTCTTACGGTCCCGACGACAAATTCTTGGCCACTGTCTTCAAACGCCACGATGTCAAGCCGAAAAGAAGGAGGCGGTCCAAGTGAATCGAGCACCGCCGTTGCCTTCTTGCACTGCGTGGCGTTAGTCGATTTGCCCTGGCCGAGCCCGACCTCTCGCCGCTTCAGCGTCCGTCGTGACCAATGTGAGAGGCGGCGCAGGCGCACCATCTGTCGGGGGCTCGGTTCTTCGAGACGGCGCAGAAACGCAAGGGAGGCCCGTTCAGAACCTCGCGTGGAAGCAGCGTCCGATTCCGTTCCGATTCACAGATTGGCTTCGATGAGTGCGGTGCGCTGTGTACTATCGCGACTGGAAATCCGGTGATGACGCCATCCTCTTCTTCTTCTCATGTCGAACGCGGAATGCTACGAGAGCTGGCCTGGCTTTTTCTCCGTCTGGGAGGGACTTCATTTGGTGGACCCGCCGCCCACATTGCGATGATGGAAGAGGAAGTGGTCCACCGTCGCGCTTGGCTCTCCCGGCAAGAGTTTTTGGATCTGCTTAGCGCTACGAACCTGATACCCGGTCCAAGCTCCACAGAGCTGGCGATTCATATCGGACATCGTCGCGCAGGCTGGCCAGGTCTGCTGGTCGCAGGTGTCTGCTTCATCGTTCCCGCAGTGCTAATCGTGACGGTCCTTGCGTGGATCTATGTTCGCTTCGGGACACTTCCTGCTGCGGCTAGGATTCTGTTAGGAATCAAGCCCGTCATCATCGCGATTGTCCTACAAGCACTGTGGGGCTTGGGCCGTACTGCGCTCAAGAGTCTATCGCTGATTGTGGTCGGAATCCTATCCCTTGGCGTAACGCTCCTGGGTGTTCATGAGCTGCTTGTCTTGTTAGGAGCAGGTCTGCTGATGGTTGTAGTCCACGCGATACGGAGTCCTACTGGGACAGACTCTACAGCGAGTGCGCTGCTGCTGTTTGCATCACCAGCTGCGCTGCATTCCACACTCACTCCACTAGCGGTGGGAGCGACTCCCTTTGGGCTCTGTTCGCTGCTCCTGTTCTTTCTAAAGGTGGGCTCTGTTCTGTTTGGGAGTGGCTACGTACTGCTGGCATTTCTGCGTGCGGATCTGGTCGAGCGCTTTCACTGGCTCACAGAGGCTCAGCTACTTGACGCGATTGCCGTCGGACAGTTTACGCCGGGTCCGGTGTTCACCACCGCGACGTTCATCGGATTTCTCTTGAACGGAATGACCGGAGCGCTGGTTGCAACAATCGGGATCTTTCTGCCAGCATTTGTGTTTGTAGCGATCAGTTCACCGCTGATTCCGCTGCTGCGCAGCTCACGTCTTGCCAGTGCGATGCTGGACGGAGTCAATGTCGCATCGCTGGCGCTGATGCTTGCGACCACTTGTCATCTGGGACGATCCGCGATCTCTGGCGGATGGACGCTGGGCTTGACGATCCTCAGCCTGCTCGTGCTGATCCGCCTTCAGACAAACTCGGCGTGGCTGGTGCTCGGCGGTGCGCTGCTCGGCTTGCTGTGCTCGTAAGTCCTATTGAGCAGACAGCGATGGACTACCTTCTTCCTTCGCCCACGGACAGGTCATCTCCTCGGTGCTCTCGTCCTGCTGCACATCCGTCAAGACAGGCAGTCTGTGTACGCTCTGTTTGTCGGTCGCAATGCCTTCGTGCGCAAGCTCGCCCTGTAGCCACGGAGTCATCAGCGAAGCCAGGGTGAGATAAAAAGAATGACGGCTTCTTTCGGTCAGTCGCTGTGCAAACAGGGCAGCAAATCCTCCCAAATGTTCTTGTAGCAAGGTCTTGCGGACTTCGCAGACCGTACGCAGCGCCACCATCGCATCTTCAGAATCCTCAGCGGTGTAGAGCGCTTCCTTTAGGCACAGGAATGCCAAAAACTCCAGCTCTACACCGATGTGATCGGCTGTCTCGTGCTCGCTGCCACCTGTGCGAACTCCAAAGCAGCCATACAGCGCGGCGAGCTGACCCAGCAAGACTCCTTTGTCGATGAGCGCATAGCTACTTTGGTGCGGACTGACCGCGACACTCTGCGAAAAGAGCCGATTGTGTTCGGCAGTCAGTGATTCATCGACGCAAGGAAGGAGAGCACGCGACCACGCATGCAGTCGCTCTCCTTCTTCTTGGGACTCTGCAAGAGCTGCGTGAAGCAAGTCCCCTTCTGGATAGCGTAGCATGGTTGCCATGAATCGGTAGGACTCTGCTCGCTCAAGTGCTACCTGCTGCGCTTCCGTTAGCGACTCACTCTTCATGGAAGCACCACCTTCACAAACGAAGCCCAGTGCTTACGGCCTCCGACGTTTTGGTTGCTTCCATCCCACAGAGCGAATGCCATGGCCGTGGTCATACCGGAAGCAAGGCTTGGGTTTTCCTTATCTGCGGTCTGACGCGGAACAGAGACGACGACCGACCACTTGCCATTTTCCCACACTCCTTTGCCCTGCGCATCTTGGAAGTTGTGGTCTGCGAGCGAGCCAAACCCTTCGGCATGTAGCTCCTCTACCGGCCATTTTCGGTACAGCTTTGCGATCGGATTCCCAGCCGAAGTGGCAGCAAAGTAGCGACGAGCATTGTCACTCTGGAAGGACTCCGAGACATCGTACGGATATCTTCCTTCCACAAACGGATATGGGTCCGCCCAGTAGCCAGGATGGTATTCCTGAACGTCGGCGTGATGCCCGACATCGACATCCTTTTGCCACGCTGCTTTCCAGTGAAGGATGTAGACCGGATACTCTGCACTGCCCATCATCGGGTTGGTCTTCTGCGGCTCTCTGATCGGCATTTCGATGGCGATGGCATCTGTGAACTTGTCCACTTCCAGCTTGTCGTCACGCTGCCGATCATCCCACTCCAGTCGTACAGCCAGCCACTGGTCATCCAGCAGCGCGCGCACACGCAGGCTTGTCACAGACTGCTTGCCGAGCAGCGGATAGACAATGCTCTGCGGCATCAGCGCCACTTTGGTTTCCTGCGCGCCGTTCCATAATGCAGAGCGCGGATCTGTGCTCGGAGCAGACGCGGTCTTGGCTACTTTCAATTCGCTGCTTCCGACGAATTTCTCATCTCCGCTGCCCCAACATCCACCCTGCGCCAGCATGGTCAAGACCGCCAGCGACAGCATCGGTAGAGCTGTTGTGTGTCGCATGTTTCGACTCCTTCCCCCCCCGTGCTTTTTACGAGATGTTGTGGCGATACACTTGATACTTCTTGTCGAAGAAGTCGCGCTGGAAAAAGGGTTCAGTAAACGGCACGCGAACCGCTTCCTGAAACATTCCGTCAAAGCCCACCGCATCTTCCTTTTCGATCGCGTAGCGATGGATGATCTTGGGTGTATTCCCAAACATCAAGAGCGCAGCTAGCAGCTTCTTATCGCGTGGTGCGCTGCGATAGGCCGCGATGGCTTCTTCCACACCGGGCCCAAACATCTGCTTGAGGAACAGTCGCGGCACATGAACCGGCGGAATGTAGTACACGTTCGGCTCCGTCCCAAACTGCGGATAGAGCGGCAAGGCCAGCTTGCGAATCCGAATCAGATAGTCGAGTGGATTGTCTTCCTTTTCCTCTCCCGGATTGCTTAGGAAGCCTTGCAAGCGGATCTTCCCGATGCAGGTCTTGACGCACTGCGGCTGTTCTCCTTGCTCGATGAGCGGAAAGCAGCCGATGCACTTTTCCGAGACCCTCGTCACCATGTTGTAGAAAATCTTCTTGTACGGACAGGCTTTGACGCACTCTCGGTAGCCACGACAGCGAGACTGATCGACTAGGACGATGCCATCTTCAGGACGCTTGTAGATGGCTTTCCGAGGACACGCTGCCAGACAGCCAGGATACGTGCAGTGGTTACAGATTCGCGCCATGTAGAACATCCAAACGTTGTGGATGTTGTGGAAGAAGGCTCCTTGCGGAACCGCTCCTGCGCTGATGTCTTCCCCGAGGTTGGGCGATGCATAGTCTTCTTCTTCAGGAAGGAATCCCAGCGCGCGCTCCCCCGGAGGAGCAGCTTCAAAGATGGTCTTTCCGTTGTACGTTCCACCGCCATCCCACTCACCGGGACCAAGCATCTCCAGTAGCTTCACATCCCAGCCATGTGGATAGAAGCCGTACGGCTTGGTTTCCACGTTGTTAAAGAACGTGTGCTCTTGTCCTTTTCCGCTGGTCCACGTTGTCTTGCAGGCCACGGTACAAGTCTGGCAAGCGATGCACTTGTTGGTGTCGAAGATATAGGCAATTTGCCGACGCGGACGAGACTCCTCATAGGGGTACTCCATCTCGCGGTTTAGCTGAACGTTTTTGACCTTGCTCATGGACGATCCCCGCTTGCTACTTGGTGGTGATAAACTCGCCGCGAAGGAATCTCTGCATCGCTTCGCTCTCTGCCCCTGGAGTGAGTCCCTTTTGAACAGGACGCCACTTTCCTTGCCCTCCAATTCCGCCAGGCTGCGCACGCGTGATGCGGACAAACGACTCGCGCGGAGCACCTGTTGGACAGTGAACATCCACTTCAAACCCTTGTCCGAGCTGCTGCGTCATGTTGTTTTTCCGCACCAAGCTATCGGTCATATGAGTCGGCTTCAGATAGCCGCGCGTACAGCTCTGATGGCCGCCGTAACGGAATAGCGCCTGGTAGCCAGTCTCTTCGTTTCGTGCCAGTCCGTTCGGATTGGACTCGTGTCCTTGTACAGACCCACGCGTAGCGCCATACATGTTGTGCCACGTCCGCGTTACACCACGCGGAGTCCCCGGATAATAACGGAGTCGCACCAGCAAGCGAGCGACCTTGTAGTCATCTGGTCGTGCTTGCCAGCCTCGGAATGGACGGTCGGCGGGATCTGCATCTACATAGACATAATCGCCGTCCTCACAGCCCAGCTCCTTTGCATCTTCGGGATTCACTTCGATGTATCCCTCTGTCACAAACGGAGTGCGCGGATCATGTCGGAGCAGATCTCCAAATGGACCGAACCAGACCGCTACGATGTCTGTGTCCACCGGTGTGGTGTGCGCACCGTGACGATACTTGGGAGTATGAAAGATGAAGCGATAGTTGGGATCCTGCTGCATGAGCGGATGCTTGGTTTTCGCTACCTCTTCCCAGCTCTTTACGACGTTCCGACCTTGGCGATTCTCACTGGTGATCTCACCGGGATCGACTCCGTATTCGGCTGGACCTTTGGGATGAATCGCAGGATGCGGCTTGGCCACGATCACGTTCGGCTCAAAGAACGTAGAGTCGATTGGCTCGCGATGTATCGGCAGATTTTCTCCGGCATCGCGGAACTCCTTCTCATCACGATACAGTTCCACTCGACCTGTTCGTGTATACCAAGGACGATCTTCGTATGCCTGTTCCCAGCCGATGACTTTCGGATACGTTCTAGACTGGATCAGCGTCGGAATTCCCTTCTTTGCATCCGACTCTGCCTTGGCAACAGACAGTCCTTTTGCCATGGTCGATGCATCAAAGATTCGCTGAAGGTAGGCATCGACTTTGTCATCGTAGACAAACTGCCACATCTTGCGGAAGCGATCGTCTCCTGTCTGCTTGGCCAGTGCCGCGGCAACACCGGCTGCGCACTCTATGTCGGATCGCGTGTTGAAGATCCGCGCCAGCGGAGTCCGTGGAAAGATCGAGATGAACGGATTGGTCACGCTTGCGGTCGCATCGGGATGCTTAAACTCTGCCCAGCTATCGACGGGAAAGACCACGTCTGCATACTCACACGATGCAGTCCACCACCACTCGTTGACCACCAGCATATCCACACGCGGCAGCGCATTAAACACCGTTTCATAGTGACCCTTCGCATTCCCAATCAGCGAGTTCGAGTTACAGACCCAGATGGCCTTGGTCGGAGTCGGAATGTGAGAGGAGCCCGTCACTCGCTCCTTTCCCATGTGCAGGATGTGATCGCCGTGGTTCCAGTAGTGGACCGATTCATAGCGAACAAACGACTTGGGACGCGCCGGTTTCTGTGGGTCCAGCTCGATGTCGAACGGATTTTCAAACGCATACTGCGGCAGTCCGTTAAAGTACGCCGTTCGGTAGTTTCCTGAATACGAACCGACGTTGCCACCAATGAACCCGATGTTGCGAGTCAGCGCAGCCAGCAGGAACACCGTTCGATCTTTCAGATCGTTATTGAAGAACTGATTCGGACCCATTCCGCACGCAAACAGAGTGGACTCTTTGTTCTCTGCGATCTCACGCGCGATGGTTCGGATTCCTTCTTCAGGAGCCCAGGTAATCGCAGCAGTCTGTGCGGGCGAAAAGTTCGCTCCTACGTATTCCCGAATCAGATCCAGAACAGGGCGACACCGTACGGTCTTTCCGTCGGACAGCTTCACCTCAAAATCGCCCTGGAGCGCCGCTGTCACATTGCGCTTCTTCCACTTGTGTCCAATGTCTTCTCTGGTGACAGACACTGGCTTGCGCGCGCGCTCATCCCACACCACAAACGGCTGAAGACGATCTTCTACTTGCTCTGGAACAATCTGCTGGGTCTGTTGCGGTGCTGGCGGAGCTTTTTCCCCTTTTCGCAGCACCTGCGCAGCAATCCCTCCTGCGGCTTGCAACCCAGCCACATCGCGCGCAGACAAGCGCTCCAGCGTATCCATTCGCACCAGTGAGCTTAGGTCGGTGTATTCACGGATGTACTCTGGATCGTAGAGCTTTTCGCTCAAGATCACGCCCGCCAGTCCAAGCGCTAGCGCCGGAGTAGTTCCCGGTCGAACAACCAGTCCCATGTCCGCTTTGTTCATGGTGGCGGAATACTCTGCAGCGATCACCACCACCTTGGTTCCTTTGAGCCGCGCTTCTGTCAGCCAGTGCGCATCCGGCATCTTGGTGGTGATCCAGTTCATGCCCCACACCACCAGGAGCTTGGCGTGCTCTGCCATCGCCAAGTCAAAGTCTACCGCCTGTTGTCCCGTCACCATCGGATGACCAGGAGGCAAGTCTGTATGCCAGGTGTAGTTGTCCCAGCCGCGCGCTCCCAGCGCTTTGTCCGGTCCTACTTTGCGAACGTGCGCATCCAACAGTGCCAGCGTGTTGGCGATGCGATACTGACCAAAGATCCGCGTGATTCCGAGCAGCGGCATGCCACCGCGTAGCTTGATGTGCTGGGTCCCGACTCCCTGCGCGGCTTCGATCATCTCGTGATCGTAGTGCTGTGCGGTCAGCCAGCGCTTACCTTGCTCTCCTCCGTACGAAGTCGCAACGTTTAGGAGTCCCTTGGCAACCAGTGCGAAGGCCTCCTCCCACGTCACCCGTACAAATGGATCCTGACCTCGCTTTAGGTACTTGGGATCCACCTGTCCGGTATTCGGATCCCGAGGAAATCCAGCGGTAGCCCACTCATGAAAGCCTTTGCGGATGAGCGGATACTTGCAGCGCCGCTCGCCGTAAAAGCGTCGCACCAGCGCCAGTCCCTTTTGACAGCAGCGCGGGTCCCAGCGATGGGAGGCCTTGGCACCACTCTCATCCACTGCTTGGCCATAGCCAAACGTCGGACCGATGCGGACAATGGTCCCACTGCGAACATAGGCGCGCAGCAGACAGTTGTGCGTATCGTTTGGCGCGCACGTAAACGTAAACGTGGAATCGTACGCATACAGGTCGCGATAGATCCGCTCCCAGCCACGGTTGGGATACATCCGCAGTGGATTTTCTACGCTGACTGGCTCTAGGAAGTTAAACGCCCAGCCTTTGCTGGCCACTGCTGCGACTCCTCCTGCGCTCAGTAGCCCAAGAAACGAACGGCGATTTACAGTCGACACAAGTCACCTCCAGTCAGTCCACGCGACACCAGCCCCAACGCAGCGGTGCGCAATCACAAGCCAACGTACCTGCTACTTTCCGAGACTTCGGATGTGTAGCCGCAGGGCCGTGACAATCTCTTTTCGTTCCGCCAAGTCCGCATTGGGAGGCATCGTTGCGCTCTTTCCGACCGCTGGACCCCCAAGCACGATGATCTTGTCGATCGAATCGTCGCTGGCTTCCGTTTGCCAGGCCCGGTCCCGAAGGTTACGAGGCTTGGGAGTCAGTCCAGCAGCACCCGGTCCATCTCCGGTTCCCTCTACACCATGACAGGCTGCACAGCGGGTTGAAAAGATCTCGCGCGCTTCCTGCTGCGCTGCCGCCGAAGGACCAGCGGCACTCCCACCCTTGTTACATCCAAAGAGAGGCGACAAAAGAACCAGCGAGAGCGCAGCGATCAATTTCCTATCCATGGGACACCTTGATGGTCTGTAGAGCCGCAGACATCGACTCTGGGAATCGAGAGTCAGACATCCTGGCTCTCTGCTACCCCCAGAGCATTGCAAGATCATTGCCATCGCTACGAGCCACGGAATCACCGCTCCGAATGTCAGCGCTCCCCGCCGCACCTCGACGAGCCTGCTGCCGATACAGCTTGCCCTGCCGTGCTCAGTCACTCGTTACGTTGTGAAAATAACAACGATCGTTGTCATAGTGACAACGGTAGCGCAGCAACGGAGCGGAACGGGAACGGGAATGGGAATGGGAATGATTCTGGGGAGACACAGGAGGACCGATGCAGGACGACAGAGGGAGGAAACAGAGCGCGCAAGCAGGAGCGTGGCGTGCTCAGCCACCGATGGCAACCATCAGACGGCGAGGACGACCGCAGCCGATGGCAGTAAAGGAGTGACCCACTCGCTTGTCCTGTAGCGCTCTGCGTACGGCGCTCACGACGGCATCGGACCGCTCTCCGCAGTCTGCTGGAGCAGCGCGCAGCGCCTTCGCCAGATCCACCGCCGCGTCGTACCCAAGGCATGTGTGAAGCTGTCCTGACGCGGACAAGCGCACGCGATCACAGCTATCGCAAAATGGCTCACTGACGGCAGCGATGATGCCAATGCGGCGCAGGGTGTCGCCATCTTGTACGCCAACGTAGCGCGCCGGACCCGTTCCTGGTAACGCAGCCAGCGTCGGATCAAGCGCACACAGCGGACCCAGCTCGGCAGCCAGCTTGATGCGAATCGCTGCCGCAGACAGAAAGCCACCGACGGAACAAGCGACTCCTTCGCCAATCGGCATCAGCTCAATGAAGCGAGGCGTCATATCCCGAGCAAACGCAAAGCGACAGATGTCTGAAAGCTCATCAGCGTTAAAGCCCGCCAGCGCCACCGTGTTGAGCTTGATGTGACGAAAGCCCGCAGCCTGAGCCGCGCCGATTCCCGCCAGCACACGATCCAGGCTTCCGTGTCGCGTAAGCTGCGCAAAGCGGTGGTGCCGCAGCGAATCGAGGCTGATGTTAAGCCGCGACAGACCGGCCTTGCGCAGTGGCTCTGCCAGCTCGACCAGTCGCTCGCCATTGGTCGATAGCGTGACCTCTTCCAGCCCGAGTCCCGCAAGTCGCTCCACGATGCGGACCAGCTCGCGCCGCACCGTGGGCTCTCCGCCGGTCAGTCGCACTCGCTTCAACCCGACGGGAATTAGCGCGGACACGATCGCGACCAGCTCGTCTTCACCCAGCAGATCTTCGGAACAGATGTGACTCCGTAGCGAGTCCTCACTCGGCATACAGTAGGAACACCTGTAGCTACAGCGATCCGTCAGCGAGATCCGCAAGTAGCTCATGCGGCGAAGGAATCCATCCTCAAGGAGCTGCGACTTCGTACAGGAGTCCATACCGCACAGAGACAGCAAGCGGTGTGCCGCGATGAACAGAGTGCGACCGCTTGCATATGGTTCTCTTCGCGGCGATTAGGAAAGCAGTCCCAGACGCTGCGCCATGCGATGTAGGTTGCCGCGATCGATCCCGAGCAGACGGGCGGCAGACGCCCAGTTCCCGCCAGCCTTTTCGACCGCTCTCCGGATCATCTGACGACGGAATAGATCCACCGACTCTGCCAAGTTGCCGATCTCTGGACCGTCGTCACTGGCCGCGCTCTTGGCTGCTGTCTCTTCCGATTTCACCGGCAGCACCACGACATCAATTCCCAGATGCTCGGCATCGATCAGAACGTCCTGACGACGACTTCCTTCGGCGGCCCGCAGCGTGGCACGAAGCATCTGGTGTTCCAGCTCTCGCACATTGCCCGGCCAGTCGTAGGCCACCAGCCTGGCTCGTGCGGCTTGGGTCAGCTTGACCTGTCCGACGCCCAGCTTGCTACGCGCCAGATCCAGGAAATAGCCCGCCAGCAGCAAGACATCTTCGACGCGATCGCGCAGCGGAGGCACGAACAGCGGATAGACACTCAGCCGGTGATATAGGTCGGCGCGAAAGTGACCGAGTCGCACCTCTTCGCGCAGATCCCGATTGGTTGCGGCCAGAACGCGCACATCGACATGAATGCTGCGATCCGATCCCACGCGCTGCACTTCTCCCGTCTGAAGCGCACGCAAGAGCTTCGGCTGCACACTAAGAGGCAGCTCGCCCAGCTCATCGAGAAACAGGGTTCCACCATCTGCCGCTTCAAACTTTCCAGCCCGCTTGTCGGTTGCACCAGTGAACGCGCCGCGAACATGACCAAACAGCTCGCTCTCTGCCACTCCTTCCGGCAGCGCCGCGCAGTTTACGTAGATAAGCGGCTGCTGCGCGCGACCAGACTGCGAGTGAATCGCCCGCGCGACGACTTCCTTGCCGACGCCCGTCTCCCCCGTGATAAGCGCCGTCAGATCCGATCGCGCAATGATCGAGATCTCATCCCGCAGCCTTCGCGCGATGATGCTGGTGCCCAGCACTTCATCCCCGATTCGGCGACGCGCATCAATTTGCAAGTGCTCTGCCACCAGAGACTTGTGCGCCAGGACTCGCTCCAGTGACTCGACCAGACCCGTCGTCCGCATCGCCGCTCCCGCCAGTGCTGCCACCGTGGCCAGCGTGTCTTCACAGACGCCATCAAACGCTCTGGGATCTAGCGCATCGACGGCAATCACGCCAACCACCTTGCCTTCCAAGATAAGCGGACAGCCCATACAAGCATGAACCCGCGAGAGGTGACAGCCGCCCGCGATGAGCCCATCAAACGGATCAGGCAGCGTGCTGTCGCGAAAACGCACCGGCCCACTGGCTTGCAAGATCTTCTGTAGCCGAGGGTGCTCCTCTGGAATGAAGCGACGACCAATCGTATCGGGCAGCAGTCCGTCGCCCACCACGGGAACCAGAACGCCACCATCCAAACGCATGATGGCGGTCGAGTCGCAAGGAATCAGCCGTCGCACCGCCGCAGCAAGCCGACGGTAACGATCCTCTGCAGCCAGGTTTGCGCACAGATCAAGTGCGATGTCCAAGAAGGGCTCTCTCATGCAGCATCCACGCTAGCCAGTCGTTGTTATTTTCACAACAGTTTACGTGTTGTCCCGTTCACAACAGGCTCCCACAACAAAAGCTCCTGTTCCGTCTTGCCTCTTTGCGCTGAGTCTGGCTTGGTTTGGATCGTGCTGGCACGAGAGCGAAACATGGACGCGAGGGAGAGGAACAGGCGATGAGCCGCCCCATGGCTGTCAGTGAAACGCAAGAGCCTCTCTCTGCTTGGGAACCCCGTCCGCTGGCCCTGCTCGTGGAGCACATCGTGGAGCAGTATCATCTGCCGCTGCGCGCGCTGGTGAGCGATCTGCACAGCCTGCTGCATCGACCGCGCTCGGCCTCATCGCAGCAGAAGCTACGCCCGCTGGTTCACTGCTTCGAGACGTTTCGCGAAGAGTTGCTGCTGGATATCGGAAAAGAAGAAGACGTGCTCTTTCCGTGGATTCGGGCCGAGCGTGGCGCCTCCGCAGTCGTCTCGATCGCGATGATGCAGCAGGACCACGCGCGCATCGCAGCACTCGTCTCGGAGCTAGGCGTCCATGGTCGCTCCCACCTGGCGACGATTTCTCAGGGCAGCGACGCTCTTTCTTCGATCTACATGGAGCGACTGCTGACGGCACTGGCGGACTTGATGCGCAGACACCTTCAGCTTGAAGAACTGCTGTTCGTCCGCGCGCTCCTTTCCTAAGCGAGGCTGCCGCACTGGCGCAAAGCCAGCCAGCGATGGACTCACGGATGGCATCGCCCACGTTGTCCTATTCACAACGGTTGTCTACTACACAACACCAGCCGCCAAGCTCCGCCCCCTGTGGTGCCCAGGACTCCAGCCCGACGCCACGGGCAACGCGGACACTCTCTGACAGGGATGCGTAGACCTGCGACCCGGCTCGGCGTGCCGTTTGCTGGATGGTTCTTCCATGGACACGATCATGACTTGGACTGTGCAGCGATTCCGACAGCTCTTGCTGCTTGTGGTGGTGCTTGGCTCCTTCTCTGTGCTGCTGTATGCCGGACATCGCATCCAGCAGGAAGCTGCGCCGATCCCACAGCGCGTAGTGTCCGATGATGGCGTCACGCTGATCTCTGCAGGTGAAATCGAAGAAGGGCAAACGGTCTGGCAAGCCATGGGCGGCATGCAAGTAGGCTCTGTCTGGGGACACGGGAGCTACGTTGCGCCGGACTGGACCGCCGACTACTTGCACCGTGAAGCGCGCAGCATCCTAGAACAGTACGCGCAGCAGCAGAGCGGCATCCGCTACGACGCACTGCCGACCCAGACACAAGCCGCGCTGCGCGAGCGACTGCGCCTGCTGATCCGTCCGAACACGTATGAACCACACACCGGAACGCTCCGCGTTTCCGCAGAGAGAGCCCGCGCGTTCTCCTCGCTCACAGCCTATTACAGCCAGCTCTTTCAGGAAGGTCGCCGCGAGTTTGCAATTCCTGCCGGAGCACTTCGCGATCCGCACAAGCTGCATCTACTCACCGCGTTTTTCTTTTGGTCTTCATGGGCAGCCAGCACCGATCGACCTGGTACGCCGGGTGTCTCCTATACAAACAACTGGCCGCATGAGCCGCTTGTACAGAACCGACTCACAGGTGATGCGGTGGTCTGGACCGGAGTCAGCATCATTGTCCTTTTGGCTGGAATTGCCGCGATGGTGTGGTGGCGAGCTGCACAGGCACCAGAAGACACCCGAAAGGAACCAGCCAGCGATGATCCACTCCTACGCGCACAGCTTACGCCATCACAAAGAGCCTCTCTGCTGTACTTCGGAGTGGTGGTCGTTCTGTTCCTTCTCCAGATTGTGGTTGGCGTCATCACTGCACACTTCGGAGTCGAAGGAGATGGCTTTTACGGAGTCCCCCTTTCACGCTGGCTTCCCTATGTAATCACCCGGACTTGGCACACGCAGCTTGGTATCTTCTGGATCGCAACCGCATGGCTGGCCGCCGGTCTGTTCGTTGCGCCCAGCATCGGTGGCGGCGATCCAAAAGGCCAAGCCGTGCTGGTGTATGTCCTGCTTGGAGCCCTGTTTCTGGTGGTTGGAGGCTCGATGGCGGGTCAGTGGCTCAGCGTGATGCATCGCTTTTCGGATGACACCGCGCGCTTTTACTTTGGCCACAGCGGCTATGAGTACATTGACCTGGGACGAGCCTTTCAGATCGCGCTGTTGCTGGGATTGTTTCTGTGGGTCGCGCTGGTTCTACGGGCGGTGCTTCCCGCACTGCGTCGTCCCGATGCACAGCGAGGTCTGCTGATCCTGTTCTGTCTGTCTGCGCTGGCGATTGCAGGCTTTTACGGAGCCGCGCTGGGCTACGGTCATCACACCCATCTTGCCGTTGCGGAGTACTGGCGCTGGTGGGTCGTTCACCTGTGGGTGGAAGGCTTCTTCGAGGTCTTCGCCACCGTCGTCTTTGCCTTCCTCTTTGCGCGACTGGGACTGCTGGATCCGAAGTCCACCGAGCGCGCCGTGATTCTGTCCTCCACCATCTTCTTGTCAGGAGGAATCATCGGCACGCTGCATCACCTCTACTTTAGCTCGTCGCCCACAATGATTATGGCGCTGGGATCGGTGTTTAGCGCGCTGGAGGTCGTTCCGTTGGTCTTTATCGGCTACGAAGCGTGGGAACACCTTCGTATGTCGCAGCATCAGGGGTGGGTCCAAAAGTACCGCTATCCGATCTACTTTTTCGTCGCTGTAGCGTTCTGGAACGCGGTGGGAGCAGGACTGTTTGGCTTTATGATCAATCCGCCTGTCGCGCTGTACTTTATGCAAGGACTAAACACCACTCCGGTGCATGGTCATGCGGCTCTGTTTGGGGTGTACGGAATGCTTGGACTGGCGCTCACGCTGTTCTGTATGCGCGCGGCTGCGCCGGAGCGAATCTGGAATGAGCGGCCTCTGCGTGCATCGTTCTGGCTGATGAATGTCGGCCTGTTGCTGATGCTGTTGCTGAGTCTGTTGCCCGTTGGTCTGCTCCAGACCAAAGCATCGGTGGAAGTGGGTTACTGGTACGCACGCAGCCCGGAGTTTATGCAGACCCCGCTGATGAACACACTGCGCTGGCTGCGCGTTGTCGGAGACACTCTGTTTGGGTTGGGAGCGCTCGCGTTTGTCGCCTTCTCGATCGGACTGCTGCGCGCTCAGAGACAAACGTAGCGGACAGCAGTAGCCAGCACAGAGACTGCGTGCTGGTACCTTCCTTCATCCCGCTCGCGCAGCGGTGTCAGGCTGAGTATTGGATCACAAAATTTCCGTCGAGAAATAGCCGTTCGTCATTGCCTTGCGGAAGTACGCGGGAAACCGCTATGTACTCCGAATCTCCTCGGAATCTGAGCTAGACCCACATCGCGATCGCAGCTTGTGCAGCAGAGATTCTAGCTCATCTATGCCGAGATGATTTAGTAATCCATCTAACTCTATCTCAGGACGCTTCGACTCTCTGGCCAGGATCGCTGCGACTCGGCTCGACTCGCTGTTGCTGACGCTGGATGCGCTGGCGCAGTGGGTCTTGGTCATCTCGAAGCTGCCGTGACCGAGCGCTTTGGCCACTGCGTCCCCTGTTGCGCCCCCTTCCAGCGCGAGGGTCGCATGCATTCCTCGCAGGCTGTGCGGACAGACCACCGGAACCCCAGCAAGACGGCAGAGCCGAGCGAGCTGCGCCCAGTAGTAGTTCCGATGGTGAATCTTGTGGCTCGATGGATACAGGAGCGGTTCATCAGGCTGCATTCCCTCAACCCGCTTCAGAATCAAGGAACGAAGCTGCTCGGGAATTTTGAGCCGCCGTCGTGCATTCTTGGTCTTTCCCGACGGAATCCAGAGCACGCGACCCTCGTCATCAATGTCGCGCGCAACCCTCGCTGCAACCTCTCCTTGCCGCAGTCCCAAGTACAACATCAGGAGGATTCCCAGCGCAGGGACATCACCGCTCTGCGCGCGCTGCATCGCCACCGCTTCGAGCTTTCTCGTCTCATCAATCCGAAGCTGCGGCTTTCCTACGTTCGCCTTTCCGACCTTGCGAACCTTCATCCAAGGGT
>WBZP01002483.1_pt1 | contig 21153 bp, 22 predicted proteins | sample 5204301 | NCBI WGS metagenome assembly WBZP01 (sample SAMN12412401, study PRJNA552823) | activated sludge metagenome | isolation source: activated sludge from nitrification reactor of wastewater treatment plant... | place: USA: Pennsylvania | collected 2017
AAACCATGCAGGCCGCCGGGATACCTGTCGTCCCCTCGGCTTCCTGCGCCGCTGCGCTGTGCTGCTGGACGAAGCCCGCCGCGCCGGTCTGAGGGATGCGCGTGGGCTGCGGTGAGGCCGACAACGGTGCCGGCGTGTTGTTGGCCGATCCGGTAAACGGGATGGGGCCGGGCGTGAGCCCCATCTGCCGCTCGAGCTGTTTCATGATGGCATCTGACAGGCCGCCGGGCCGCCCGCTGAGCTGCGTTGCGAGCTGCGCATCCAGCATCTCGGTGCCCATCTGGGTGCCCGAGTTGTCCAGCATCCCCGACTGCAGTGTCGAAGCGCGCATGCTCTTGACCAGTTCCTGCATGAACAGCGATTCGAGCTGCTTGGCCGCATCCCGCACCGCGCCCTTGGGGTCGGTGTTGGCGCGCAGTTTCAGCGAGGCCAGATTGCGGGCGTCGATGGCCAGGCCGGCCTGCGAGCCGGCAGAACCGGCCAAGTTGGTGGAGCTCGGAATCGCTGCCATCAATCCACCTCGATCTCTGCGTGCAGCGCACCGGCGCTCTTCATCGCCTGCAGGATGGCCAGCAGGTCCATCGGCGTAGCACCCATGGCGTTGAGCGCCTTGACGACGTCGGTCAGCCTGGCACCGGCGGGCATGTTGACCAGAGCGCCGCCCTGCTGGGCAATCGCGATGTCGCTCTTTTCGACCGTCGTCGTCGTGCCCTGGGCCAACGCATTGGGCTGGCTGACCATGGGTGTGGTGCTGATGGTCACCGAAAGGCTGCCATGCGCCACCGCGCAGGCGCTCAGCGTGACGGCGTCGTTCATCACCACCGAGCCGGTGCGCGCGTTGAAGACCACCCGCGCCGCAGGTTTGGCCAGTAACAGGGGAAGGTTCTCGATGTCGGCCAGGAAGGCCACGCGCTGGTCGTCGTCGGCCGGCATGCGCACCCGCACGCTGCGCCCGTCCAGTGCGGCGGCGGTGCCCGCGCCCTTGGCGCCGTTGATGGCCTCGGCCACGGCGCGCGCGGTGTTGTAGTCGTTCGCCTGCAGGCCGAGCTGGATGGTCTCGCCCTGCAGCGCGGGTGTGGGCACGGCGCGCTCCACGGTGGCCCCGTCCGGGATGCGGCCCGCCGACAGGTGGTTGATCTGCACCTTGGAGCCGTTGGCCGAAGCCCCGGCACCGCCGACGATCAGGTTGCCTTGCGCCAGTGCGTAGACCTGGCCGTCGGCGCCCTTGAGCGGCGTGGCGATCAGCGTGCCGCCGCGCAGGCTCTTGGCATTGCCCATCGAAGACACGTTCACGTCGATGGCCTGGCCCGGCTGGGCAAAGGGCGGCAGCTGCGCCGTGATCATCACCGCGGCCACGTTGCGCAGCTGCATGCTGGTACCGGCCGGGACGGTGACACCCATCTGCTGCAGCATCGCGTTGAGGCTCTGCGTGGTGAACGGCGTCTGCGTGGTCTGGTCACCCGTGCCGTCCAGCCCCACCACCAGACCATAACCCACCAGCTGGTTGGCGCGCACGCCTAGCACGGCAGCGACCTCCTTGATGCGCGCGCTGGCCACTGCCGCGGCCGGTGCAGGCCACCACAATGCCGCGCTGGCCAACAACACGGTCAACACCAGCAGCCAGCGCATCCGGCGTTCGGGGGCGGTGTTCATGATGACGCTCAGATCGGCAGGACACTGAGGAAGACGCGCGACAGCCAACCGATGGCCTGGGCCTCGGCCTGCGCACCGCGGCCACGGTGTTCCAGGCGCACATTGGCGATCTGCGCGCTGGGTACGGTGTTGCCGGCCTGGATGGTCCGTGGGTCGACCTGGCCGGAGAAACGCAGCACGTCGACATTGGTGTTGACGCCGATCTGCTTCTCGCCGGCGATCAGCAGGTGCCCGTTGGGCAGCACGCCGCGCACGATGACGGTGATGGTGCCGCTGAAGTCGTTGCTGCTTTCGGTGGCGCCCTTGCCGGCAAAGGTGTTGGCGGAGTTCGCATCGGCGCTGGCCCTTGCGAAGGCCGCCGGCTTGACACCCGGCAGCGCCGTGATGCCGGCCGACAGGGTGCCGGACTTGTCGATGGAACTGGTGCTCTTCTGGCTGGCGCTGACCTTTTCGGCAATCTGCACCACCAGCGTGTCGCCGATGTGGCGCGCGCGGTGGTCCTCGAACAGCGGACGGTAGCTGCCGGCCTGGTAGATCGAACCATTGGCCGGCGGCGTCGTCGCCAGGCCTGGCTGCGGTACAGGCGCCGTGTCGGCCACCTGCACACGCGGAAACAGTACGTCGCAGCCGGCCAGGCCCAGCAGGGCCAGCAGCAGGACGGCGCGCCAGGCACGGGTCATCACAGCTGCCCCAGGCGCTGCAGCATCTGGTCCGAGGTCTGGATGGCCTTGGAGTTGAGCTCGTAGGCACGCTGCGTGGCGATCATCGAGACGAGTTCCTCGACAACGTTGACGTTGCTGCCTTCGACAAAACCCTGCTGCAACCCGCCCAGGCCGCTGCTGCCCGGTGCCCCGGCGTTGGGCGTGCCGGAGGCCGCAGTCTCGCCATAGACGTTGCCGCCACGCGGCTCCAGGCCGGCCGGGTTGATGAAGGCGGCCAGCTGTAGCTGACCCAGCGTCTGCGCTGCCGCCTGGCCCGAGATGCTGGCGCTGACCGTGCCGTCGGCCGCGATGGTCACCGCGGTGGCACCGGCCGGCACGGTGATACCCGGCTGGACCGTGTAGCCTGCCGCCGTGACCAGCGCGCCGTTGCCATCCACCTGGAAGGCACCGTCGCGGGTGTAGCCGGTGCTGCCGTCGGGCAACTGCACCTGGAAGAAGCCCTGCCCCTTGATCGCCACGTCCAGGTTGTTGCCGGTCTGCTGCAGGCTGCCTTGCGCGAAGTTGCGCGAGGTGGCCGCCACGCGCACACCCAGGCCCACCTGCAAGCCCGTGGGCAACTGGCTTTGTTCGCTGGTGGCCGAACCTGCCGGGCGCAGGTTCTGGTACATCAGGTCCTCGAAGACCACGCCAGCGCGCTTGTAGCCGTTGGTGCCGACGTTGGCCAGGTTGCTGGAGATGGCGTCCAGCTTGGTCTGCTGGCCTTCCATGCCGGTCTTGGCAATCCACAGGGAGCGGATCATGGTGCGGGCCCTCGCTTGGTCATGGCTTCATCTTCGCGCGGACTGCAGGCCTGCAAGCGGCAGATAAGCCCGGGCTTGGGGCGGCATATCTCGGCAGCCGGCAAGCGGCGACAGCGACGGACGCCGCTACTGCGGAGCGAGCAGCTTGGTGGCTGCCTGTTCGCGCTGTTCGGCACCTTGCAGCGACTTCATCTGCTGCTCGAACTGGCGCGCCGCGGCGATCATCGCGATCATGGTCTCGATGGGCGAGACGTTGGAGCCTTCCAGCGCCCCACCCTGCACCCGGGCCGTGGGATCGGCAGCCAGATCACCGTCGGGCCCGCGGAACAGACCGTCGGCGCCACGCTGCAGCGCCGTCTCCGGCGTCACCAGCTTGAGCCGGCCGACCTGCTGCGGTCGGGCACTGCCCACCGTCGTGGTGATGCTGCCGTCGGCGGCGATCTCCACCATGGCGTTGTTCGGCAGCGTGATCGGGCCGCCATCGCCCAACACGGGCAGGCCGGTGGGCGTGACCAATTGGCCTTCGGGGTCGATCTGCAAGGACCCGGCGCGCGTGTAGGCTTCGGTACCGTCCAGTGACTGCACGGCCAGCCAGGCGTTGCCTTGCATGGCCACGTCCAGCGCGCGGCCGGTGGTCTGCACCGGCCCGGCGCGCATGTCGGCGCCGACGGTCGATTCCAGCGCGTAGACCCGTGTGCCGGCGCCGTCGCCGCGCACCGGCACGGCGCGAAAGGCCTGCATCTCGGCGCGAAAACCGGTTGTGGACGCATTGGCCAGATTGTTGGCCAGCGTGTCCTGACGCTGCAGCGTGGCCTTGGCACCGGCCATCGACAGATAGACAAGGCGGTCCACGGCACGCGCCCTTCAACTAGCGCAGATTGACCAGCGTCTGCAGGACCTGGTCCTGCGTCTTGATGGTCTGTGCGTTGGCCTGGTAGACGCGCTGCGCGGTGATCATGCTGACGAGCTCGGCGGTCAGGTCGATGTTGCTTTCTTCCAGCGCCCCGGACTGCAGCACACCCAGACCCGCGTCGTCAGGCATGCCGGTGATGGGGTCGCCGGACGAGAAGGTGCGGGCCCAGCCGTTGTCGCCGATGGGCTGCAGGCCTTGCACATTGCGGAAGGTGGCCAGTTCGACTTGTCCCGCCGGGCGCGATTGACCATTGGAATAGCGCGCCATCACGATGCCGTTGGATTCGACCATGATGGAGGTCAGTTCGCCGGCCGAGAAGCCGTCCTGGCGCTGATCGGTGACGCCGAAGCCGGATCCGAACTGCGTGGCCGTGCTGAGATCCAACGTCAGGCTCAGCGTATCGGCCGGCGCCACGTTGTTGGGCAGCAGGATGTCAAAGGGCACCGGGGCGGCCGGCGCGGTAGGAGCGCTGCCATCTGCGGCGAAGGTGATGGTGGTGATGGGCTGCGGATCCAGCGGGTCGGCGCTGATCGCCGTGCCGTTGGCCGTGGCAAAGACGTTCCAGCTGTCGGTGGCCGTCTTCTGGAAATAGTAGGTCACCGGCACCTCCTGGCCCTTGGCGTCGTACACCGTCAGCGAGGTGGCGTTGTTGTAGGTCGAGGCGTCGGCGAAGTCGATCAGCGGTGGGGCTCCCGGCAGGGTGACCGCCTTGCGCGAGTCCAGGTTCATCTCCAGCACCACGGAAGTGGTGGCGGCCGGGTCGACGCCGCTGGTCGGCAGCTGCAGGGTCACGGCCTGCCCGGGCTGGATGACGCCCTCGCTGTCTGCCGCATAACCGATCAGCTTGAGGCCGCTGTTGCTGACCACGTAGCCCTCGCGGTCGACCTTGAACTGGCCGTTGCGCGTGTAGACGATGGGGCTCTGGCTGTCGGTCAGCTGGAAGAAGCCGTTGCCCTTGATGGCCAGGTCCATCGGGTTTTCGGTGGTCGAGATGTTGCCCTGGGTGAACTGCTGCGCCACGGCGGCCAGGTTGGTGCCGATGCCGATGTTGCTGGTGCCGCCTCCGCCGATGGCGCTGGCGTACATGTCCGAAAACTCGGCCCGCGCCACCTTGGCGCCGAAGGTGTTGGCGTTGGCGATGTTGTTGCCGATGACCTCCAGGTTCTTGCTGGTGGCGTTGAGTCCGGATAGTCCTTGCTGGAAGCTCATGATGGGTCCTTGGAGGGGGTCAGTTGAAGGCCTTCACGTCGCTGTAGGCGACGGATCCGCTGTACCGGGTCTGCAGCACCAGCGTGCCCCCGTCGGCGCTGACGGCCTGCACGTGGTCGCGCATCAGAGGCGTGCTGTCGACAGCCACCGTGCCGGTCTTGGCCGTCACGCGAAAGCCGTAGCCTTCAGTGTCCTTGAGCTTGGAGGCGTCCCAGGTGAAGCCGTGGCGGCCGGCAGCCTGGGTACCCAGGTCCAGCGTGTCCACTACCTGGCCGCCGGGGCTCAGGATTTCGACTTTCACGCTCTCGGCGGTAGCGGCCAGCTCGACGCCACCCACGCCGACACCGTCCTGGATGGACAGGCGGTGGCCGGCCAGCGTGACGTCGTGGCCGACCAGCGAAGCGCCAGCCAGGGCCTGCAACTGCACGAACTGGCCATTCAGGCCGGAGACGGTGGTATTGAGCTTCTCGATCCCGCTGACGGTGCTGATCTGCGCCATCTGGCTCGTGATCTGCGCGTTGTCCATCGGGTTGAGCGGATCCTGGTTCTTCATCTGCGTCACCAGCAGCTTCAGAAAGCGGTCCGCGGCGGCCGACTCGTTGGCCGTGGCCGCTGTGCTGCCCCCACCCGAAAGCGCGGCGTAGGGGTTGACGGCCGTGGTGCTGCTCATGGTGGGCCTTCCTGGCGTGCTACGGCTTCTACTGGCCGAGCTGCAGCGTCTTGAGCAACAGGCTGCGCGCCGTGCTCATGACTTCGATGTTGTTCTGGTAGGAACGCGAGGCGGAGATCATGTTGACCATCTCCTCCACCGCGTTGACGTTGCTGTAGGTCACGTAGCCTTCGGCGTCGGCGCTGGGGTGCTTGGGGTCATGCACGCGGCGGCCGGGGCTCTGGTCCTCGCTGACCGTGGACACCCGCACACCGGCAGTGCCGTCGCGTGGCGTGCCAAAGCCGGCCGCGCCCATCAGGGCGGTCTGGAACACCACCTGGCGCGCCTTGTAGGCCGTGCCGTCCGGGCTGGCCACGGTGTCGGCATTGGCCAGGTTGGAAGCGACCACGTTGAGCCGCTGGCTCTGGGCGCTGACCGCGCTGCTGGCGACGTCGAGGATCTTGAGCATGCTCATGGCGACTCCGTCTCAAGCCGTCAGGCCTGGTTGTGGCTCTTCATCGCATCGAGCATCGTGCGCAGATTGCCGTTGATGAAGCGCAGCGTGGATTCGTACTTGAAGGCGTTTTCCATGAAGGCTGCGCGTTCGCGATCCATGTCGACGGTGTTGCTATCCAGGTTGGTCTGCGTGGGTTGGGCGTACTGCAGTTCGGGCGTGGGGCGACCGGCGCGGCCCATCACGCTGCCGGCGATGCCCTCCCCCACGCCAAGGCTGCCGGTCGCGGCGCGCAAGGCCACCGCGAAGTCGAAGTCGCGCGCCTGGTAGCCGGGTGTGTCGGCGTTGGCGATGTTGCTGGCGATGACCCGCTGGCGCTCGGCACGCAAGGACAGCGCCTGGCTGTGGAAATCGAGGCTGGTGCTCAGCTGGGGGATCATCGGCAACTCCTAGGGTGGCACGCTCGCAGGCCACGATGTGCATTCTGGGCAGCCGCGATGCCGGCATGAGTTCGATAAGGGGCCCTTAGCACCCGCTATTCCACGCCGCCGCCGCACTGGCTGGGCCTAGAGTGCGGGCTGTGAACTCGCGCCCTGCCCCGCTCACCCCGATCGCCCTGATCGCCCTGATCGCCATGACTGCCCTGTTGGCCAGCCTGGCCGGCAGCTCTGCCGCGCACGCTCAGCCGCTGGCGGCTTCCGGCCTGCCGGCGCACGCGGTGCAACAGGCGCTGCAGCTGGCCAGCCAGGCTGCCCAGACCCTGGCCCCGCCGGGCACGCGCATCCTGGCCAGACCCGGCGCACTGGACCCGCGCCTGCAGTTGGCTCCCTGCAACCGGATCGAACCGGCATTGAGCCCCGGCCAACCCCCCTGGGGCAGAACGCGGGTCGGCCTGCGCTGCCTGGAAGGCAGCAGCCGCTGGAGCGTAAGCCTGCCCCTGACCATCGAGGTCTGGGCCCCGGCGGCGGTATTGGCCGCAGCGCTGCCTGCGGGTGCCACGCTGGACGCCACCGCCTTGACCCTGGCCGAGGTGGACTGGGGCGCGGCCGGCGGCGCGCCGTTTGCCGACCCGCGGGTGCTGTCGGGCCGGGTACTGGCGCGACCGCTCGCAGCCGGCCAGGCACCACGCAGTGCGGACCTGCTGGCACGCAAGTGGTTCGTCGCTGGCGAAACGGTACAGATCGTCGCCCGCGGGACGGGATTTGCAGTCAGCGCCGAAGGCCAGGCGTTGACCCAGGGTCTGGAAGGCCAGCCAGCCCGCGTGCGCACGGAAAGCGGCCGGGTGATCGTGGGCCGCCCGGTGGCCGAGCGCCGGCTGGAGGTGCAGCTGTGAGCCGCAAGGCCTGGCGACCTCCGCACTTCTTCGGGACCCCCCTGAACCAGGGGGAATGGGTAAGAATCTGTGCCTGCGGGCTAAAGTCCGCCCGCCGCCAGTCCGATACACCACGCATGTCGTCGGATCGGTCCATCTGCCGCGGTCCTGACAGGAGTCCATCATGAAGATCGGTCACATCGAACCCAAAGCTGTCACACCCGCCACGTCGGCAGAAGTCAAGCCCGGCAAGGGCCCGGCAGCAGGAGGTGCAGAGTCCAGCGCCCAGGTCGACCTGTCGGCCACCGCCTCGCTGCTTTCCGGCGTTGGCTCCGATGCCACCTTCGACGGCGCCAAGGTCGAACGCATCGCCCAGGCCATCCGCGACGGGCAGTTCACGATCAACGCCGACGCGATCACCGACAAGCTCATCGCCAACGCCGCGGAGCTGCTCGGGCGCAACAACGGCTGAAGGCACCTACACCATGATCACCGCCAACGAGGAGTTCAAGGCCGTGCAACGCACCGTGGCCGATCTGGAGCGGCCTTTGCAGAGCGTCGAAGAGCATCTCGAGGCGCTGGGTCTTGCCCTGCACCGGCAGGACGCCGAGGCAGTGGACCGCGTTGCTGCCGATTTGCACGCTGCGTTGGCCGAGGCGGTGGACGACTTCGGCCGTGCCGCCCGCACCGGCGGTGTGCCACCGCTGCTGCGCAGCCGGCTGGCGCGCGTCGGTGGCCAGGTGGCGGCGCAGCGCGAAGCCCTGGCACGGGCCACCGCATCGCTGGACCGCGCCATCGACGTTCTGATCCCACGCTGGCAACCGGCCAGCCTCTACTCCGCCAGCGGCACTTCAGAGCGCAGCAGCAACACGGGTGGCATGCTGGCCTGAACAGGCGCCCTGCGGCGCACATCAGGCGCCCGTACCTGTCAACCCGAAGCGGGCTTGTTCGAAGGGGTCTGCCCACTGGCCTTGCCCCTTTCCAGTTCCAGGGCCTGGGCCAGCGCCTGGCAGTCGATCAGCGTGGCCGGGGGTCTGGCCACCTCCTCGCGCCACTGGCGCAAGCGGGCAATCGCCCCATCTAGCACCGGGTGTCCGGGCTTGAAACCGGCTACCAGCGCTGCGTCGCGCCAGGCCTGCCGCGTGTCGGCGTAAGCATCCACCACGCTGGCGCGGCAAGCCGCCAGGGCTGCTCCTTCCAGCATCGGGTCCGGCCCCGTGGCCGCCGATTGCAGCGCCGCGGCTTGCTGCTTCTCCTGCGCCAGGGCGCCGGCGAGTTGCCGGCAGCTTGCCAGGCTCTGGCTCTCGCGAGCCAGGTCGGGCCGCAACTCGTCCAGCCGCTTGAGCGCAAGCTGGGCCTGGGCAGCCTGCGCCGGCCGCGTCGATGAAGCCTGGGCTGCGCCGTCCAACGCCAACAGCGTGTCGCGCAGGGTCAGTGCGTTGGCTTGCATGCACTCGGCCACCTGCGGGTCCGCTCCGGCCATGCGAGCCAGGCGTTCGTGTTCAGCGGCCAGGTTCTGGCCCAGTTGCTCGCACTCCGGCAGGTTGCGCAGCTCGCGCCCCAGCCGGGCACGCAGGGGCTGCAACTCGGCATCCAGCGTCTGCAGACGCGTCACCATCACCGGGTTGGCCCGATGGCGGGCCTGGCTGGCGACCAGGGCCTGGTTCAGCTCGACAACCTGTTCGCGAAGGGCGGCTGCGCAACGCGTGAGCGCGGGATCGGGCGAGCGTGCAGTCTGCGCTTGCGCCGCGCCCACCACGCTGCCCACCACGATGCCCACCACGATGCCAATTGCCGCATGCCGCCGACCGTCGCTGCCCATCGTCGCCCTGCCTTGCCTTGCCGCAAATGTAGCCGTGAATCCGCGACCCCACCTCCAGCTGATTTCGGGTCGGGGCGGCCGGGTGGCGCGCGGTTCAGAACTTGAAGGCCAGCCGCAAGCCACCCCAATGCCGCCCCGCCACGACGATGGGCGCGGCCACTTCCTTCATCACGATGAAGCTGCCACCGCCCATGTCGCGCCGGTAGGTCTGCAACAGGAAGGGTCGCCGGCTGCGGGCCGAGGCCAGTCCCGTGCGGTCGTTGAAGATGCGACGATTGCGGCAGTGCGCGGTATTCCACACGACGTCACCAGGTCGCTGCGGCTGGTTGTACTGCTTGTTGTGGCAGGCGATGTAGCCGTTGCGATCGGCGGCAATACAGTAGACGATCTTGTCCGAGAGCTTCAGCACAGGCTCCTGCAGGGCCGGAAATCGCTGCTCCGCCAGCGCCACGAAACGTGTGCTGTGCTGGGCGGGATTGCTGCCGACGATCGGCCGATAGGCTTCGTCGAACAGATCGTCGGCCTTGATGGCCCCGCTGCGCAGGGCCTCCTCCAGCGTGGCGGCAATGCGGGCGGCCGTCTGCTGGGCAGCCTCGATGAACGGGGAATCCTCGGTTCGCAGCCCACTCTCGGCCACCGTCTCGATCATCTGCTCGGAAAACTCCAGGAAGCTCTCGGTACGGCCCAGGGCCGTGTTCAGCGCCTTGGTGGTGCGCTGCATCTCGGTCTCGATCTCGTGCATCTGGTGGTCCAGCCCCTGGCACAGCGTGCGACTGTGCGCGCTGGCCTCGTTGATGCGCCGCACGCCCTGATCCACGCCCACCAGTGCCCGGTGGACCGCCCCCTGGTGTGCTGGGTCATCGTTGCGCCGGATCTCGCGCGACAGCGCATCGACCCTGGCATCCAGTTGGCCCATGGTGCCCATGATCTGCTTGGACGAGCTTTCCACCCGCGCAGCCAGGTCCTTGACCGCATCGGCCACCACACCAAATCCCCGCCCGGCTTCACCCGCGCGTTTGGCCTCCACCGAGGCATTGAACGCCACAAGCCTCGTCTGCACGGCGATCTGGGTGATCTGCCCGGCTGCCTCAGCGACCTGGTGCAGCGTCTCGATGATGCCGCCAACTTCGGTGCCCACGGCTTGCACCGCGTCACCCACCACGGCAACGGCCTTCAATCCGTGACCGGCTTCTTCGGCAATGGCGGCCTGCGCCTGCACCACCTCCTGCAGCTGCTTGACCAGTGCCAACACCGCCGCCGCCTGGCTGGTGGCGGTCTTGTGCGTGTCGTCAAGCACGCCGCGTACCTCGGCAGCTTCGCGGCCGAGACGGGATGCCCGCCGGCCGAGCTCGGCGACGATGCCCACGTAGTCGACACCGCCGCTCTTGACCTCTGCGGGAGGTGACGGATCTGGCCGTCGGAACGCTTTCAACATGAACGCCACCTCTGGGTTTGATATCGGGAATCTGGGCTCACCAGGCGCGCAAGCGGGTCCGCAGACGGGCGATGGACTGGCTGTGCAACTGGCAGACACGGCTTTCGGTGACACCCAGCACGGCGGCGATCTCCTTGAGGTTCATGTCGTGCTCGTAGTACATGCTCATCACGTACTGCTCGCGCTCGGGCAGGTTCTTGATGGCTTGCACCAGCGCTTCACGCATCCTCTGGTCCTGCAGGCGGGCGATGGGGTTGGAGTCGTTGTCCAGGATGTGCCGGTCCAGGTAGTCGTCGTCACCTTCGTCGCCGCTCATGTCCTCCAGGTAGATCAGCTGGGTGCCGCGCACCTTGCCCAGCAGATCCTGGTAGTCGGCCAGGCTCAGGCCCATCTCCTTGGCGATTTCGCCTTCGCTGGGCGGGCGGCCCAGGCGCTGTTCGAGCTTGTGCACCGCCGCCTCGATGCTGCGCTGGTGGCGGCGGTCGCCGCGGCTCATCCAGTCGTTGCCCCGCAGTTCGTCGAGCATGGCGCCCCGGATGCGCTGCGTGGCGAAGGTCTCGAACTGCACGCCCTGGCTGGCGTCGAAGCGCGCCAGCGCATCGCTGAGCCCCATCATGCCGACCTGGATCAGGTCGTCCAGCTCAACGTTGGCTGGCAGCTTGGCGATCATCTGGTGGGCCAGTCGTCGTACCAGCGGGCAGTATTGCTTGAGCAGGACGCCGGCATCGAGTTGTCCCTTGGCGGTGTACATGGCGGTCCTCTATCTCGGAACGGTTCGGTTAGGGGTCTGGGCTGGCAGCGGCGGTGTTGGAAAGGCACCCAGGCCGCGTGTTCTGTCGTCCAGCATCAGCTGCGCGGCCAGCAGCGGGGACAGGGCTTCGTCCGGCGGTTCGCCTGGATCGCCGGCCGGGTCCACCAGCGCGGTGTGCAGCAGCGTGGCACCCAGGAAGTTGTCGGCACAGTCGGCCAGGCTCTGCGCGATGGGCACGGCCCGCGGCGAGCTGGGCGCTGCGGCCAGCAGCAGGTCGAAGCTCATCAGCGCGCAGCGCTGCACCAGCAGCTTGCAGGCGACGTAGGCGTGCTTGATGCTTTCCGGGTGGTCCGCCCCGAGCAGGATGGGGCGTGCGGCACGCCGCTTGAACAGGCGCGCCAGGTCCAGCGCATCGGCGTGCAGCAGGATCACCTCGGCCTGCGGCGCGGCGGCCTGCAGGGCGTCGATGAAACTGCCGGCCGAGCCGCGCGTGTCGACGTAGGCGCGGGGCAGACCACGGGCCGGCAGGTAGCTGACGCGGGCCGACAAGGGCTCGATGCCGGCGGCCAGGTCCAGCATCGCCAGCTCCTTGGGCGGTGGCGAGCCCATGCTGGCATCCACCACCAGAACGGGCCTGCCCGTCGCCGCATACACGGCGGCCAGGCGGTCCAGCACCACGCCGCTGAAGGCGACATGCGGATTGGCCGCCAACGGCAGCAGGTGCTGGGTACGCCCGGCAAACAGCCGGCGCAGACCGTAAGCCTGGTCCAGCGGCGCCGGCTGCGAAGGGACGTAGAAATCGCGCATCATGCTGTGGGCAAAGAGCCGTCTCAGATGGTGGCCTGGGCGCCGGCCCGGGTCAGTGCGGAAGCCGGCAAACCGGCGAACACCAGGTTCATGTCGCCCTCGTCCAGACGCCAGGCAGGGCCCGCCGTGCCCTTGAGCGCGCGCTGCACCAGCGCGTTGGCGGACAGGCGGTGCCAGTCTTCGGGCACGCGCTGGCCATTGGCCACGGCCAGCACCTTGAGCTTGTGGCGGATCATCGCGTCAAGCGCCGGGCCCAGTTTGACGGCTTCGTCCAGCTTGGACAGCACCACGCCACGGCAACCACCGGCGCCGTAGGCCGCAAGCTGATCCTCGATAGTCTCGCCCTGGGCCGATGCGTTGACGACGAGCAGCCGGCTCACCGAGCGGTGCGAGATCATCTCCAGCAGCTCCCCGGTGCGGCTGTCGCGCTGCGCCATGCCGGCGGTGTCGATCAGCACCAGGCGCTTGCCCGACAGCAGGTCCAGCAGGTCCTCCAGCGACGCCCGATCGTGTGCGGTGTGCACCGGCACGCCCAGGATGCGGCCGTAGGTACGCAACTGCTCGTGCGCGGCCACGCGGTAGGCGTCCAAGGTGATCAGGCCCAGGTTGGCCGCACCGTGCTTGGTGGCAAAGGCCGCCGCCAGCTTGGCCGTGCTGGTGGTCTTGCCGACACCGGTGGCACCGATCAATGCATAGATCCCGCCCACGTCTTCGAGCGCGCTGTCGCGTTCGGCGGTCGGCAGGTTGCGCTCCAGCACACCGGTGGCCCAGGCCATCTCGTCCAGGTCCATCGGCAGGCTTTCCACCAGCTTGCGGATCAGGGCCGGCGAAAACCCGGCGTCCAGCAGCTTCTGCGAGAGCAGAGCCTGGCGCGGGTGGCGCTGCAGCTTTTCCATGAAGGCCAGCGCACCGAAGCGCTGCTCGATCAGGCCGCGCATGCTGCGCAGCTCACTCATCATCTCGATCTGGTCGTTGTGCGCAGCCAGGATCTGCGCTGCGCTGCCGGCAGCGGCTGGGTCGGCCGGGGCCTGGCTGCCCACCGCGGCGCGTGTCTGCGTGGCCACGTGATGCAGCTCGGGCAGGCGCACTTCCTCGCGCAGCACGGGCACTTCGCGTGCCGGCGCCGGTGCAGCCGTCCTGGCAGGGGCCGCGGCTGCCTCGCGCTGCGCCGCGGCGTGGCGGGCGCGGGCCGCTTCAATGGGAGCCACCACCGGTGGCGCAAGGGGCAGCGGATCGGCCAGGGCGTCGGCGGCAAGCTGCGCTTCGCGACGCTTGAGCATGCGCTGACGCACGTAGTCCTGGAAGGACAGCGTGCTCATCTGCAGCGCGGCCACGTCCTCGGCCACACCGCTGGGCTCGCGGGCCGGCTCCAGCGTCGGCTCGCGCCGGCCTTCCGAAGGGCTGGCAGCACGGGCTGGCGGGCGCAGCGCAGCGGCGGGCTCCGGTCGCACCTCGGGCCGGTGCTCGGGGCGCCCTGGCACACGCGCAGCGGGTGCACGCGCCGGCTCGGCCGTTGCACTGACCTTCTCGAGCTGCAGCACGCTTTCAGGTGCCATTGCCAGCACCTCCACGCCTTCGGCGCAGGGGCGGGTCGACATCACCACGGCATCGTCACCGAAGGCCTGGCGCACCAGGGCCAGTGCGTCACGCGAAGTGCGGGCGGTGAAGCGCTTCAGGTTCATGAGGTTGCTCCGATGATCGAGCCGATGCGGATGGAGTGGGTCTCAGGGATCTCGCTGTGGCCCAGCACCTTCAGGCGCGGGGCGGCACGCTTGAGCAGCCGGGCCATCGGCGCGCGGATGTGGTCCGGCACCAGCAGGCAGGCCGGCAGGCCCAGGTCTTCCTGGCGGCGGGCGGTGTCGGCGGCGCTGCGGGTCAGGGTATCGGCCACGCCGGGGTCCAGCGCGGCGCCGTGGGGGCTGGTGAGGGCTTGCGTGACCAGGCGCTCCAGGTCGGGCTCCAGCGCGATCACATCCAGCTCCTTCACCGCACCGTAGATCTGCTGCACGATGGCCGGCGCCAGGTGGGTGCGGATGCGACGGGCCAGCTCGCCGGGGTCGGTCACCGTGGCGGCATGTTCGGCCAGGCACTCGACGATCGAGCGCATGTCGCGGATGTGCACGCCTTCTTCCAGCAGGAGCTGCAGCACACGCTGCAGGGTGGCGATTCCGACCATCTTGGGGACCACGTCCTCGATCAGTTTGGGGGCCAGTTTGGTGACGTGCTCGACGAGGTTCTGGGTTTCCACCCGGCCCAGCAGCCGTGCCGCGTTCACCTGCATCAAGTGTGAAAGATGGGTGGCCACGACGGTGGCGCAATCAACCACCGTAAACCCCGCCATTTGGGCCATTTCCTTGTGGCGCTCTTCGATCCACACCGCCGGCAGGCCGAAGGCCGGGTCGGTGGTGCGCGAACCGGGCAGCTGCTGGGTGGCACCACCGGGGTTGATGGCCAGCAGCATGCCGGGCATGGCCTCGGCCTCGCCCACCACGGCACCGCGCAGCGTGACGCGGTACTGGCTGGGCTTGAGCTCGACCAGGTTGTCGCGGATGTGCACCGGAGGCGGCAGGAAGCCCACGTCCTGCGCGAATTTCTTGCGCACGCCCTTGATGCGCGTGAGCAGGTCGCCCTGCCGCGCCTTGTCCACCAGCGCGATCAGGCGGTAGCCCACTTCCAGGCCCAGCGTGTCCACCGGCGTCAGATCGTCCCAGCTGGCTTCGGCGTTGGCCACGGCCGCGTCGACCCCCGCGCTGCGTTCGGGCTGGGCCGCGGCGCGGCGGCGTTGGCGGCTTAGCTGCCAGGCCAGGCCACCCAGGCCGGCAGCGACGATCAGGAATACCAGGTGCGGCATGCCCGGGATCAAGCCCAGCAGCGTCACCACACCGGCAGCCACGCCCAGGGCCTGCGGCGAGTCGAACACCTGGCCACGGATCTGCGTGCCGATGTCCTGCTCCTTGCCCACCCGCGAGACCACCATCGCGCTGGCCACGCTGATCAGCAGTGCCGGGATCTGCGCCACCAGCGCATCGCCCACGGCCAGCGTAATGTAGCTGGAGGCGGCTTGTCCCGCGTTCATGCCGTGCATGGCCAGACCGATGATGAAGCCGCCGACGATGGTGATGAACAGGATCAGAAGACCCGCCATCGCGTCGCCGCGCACGAACTTGCTGGCGCCGTCCATGCTGCCGAAGAAGTCGGCCTCTTCGGCCACTTCAGCGCGGCGCACACGTGCCATCTTCTCGTCGATCAGGCCGGCGTTGAGGTCTGCATCGATGGCCATCTGCTTGCCGGGCATGGCGTCCAGCGCGAACCGTGCGCCGACCTCGGCGATGCGCTCCGCGCCCTTGGTGACAACGACGAAGTTGATGACGACCAGGATGGCGAACACGATCAGGCCCACCGCGAAGTTGCCGCCGATCAGGAAGTGGCCGAAGGCCTCGATCACCTTGCCGGCCGCGCCGGGCCCGGTGTGGCCCTCCAAGAGCACGACCCGGGTCGAAGCGACATTCAGCGACAGGCGCAGCAAGGTAGTGACCAGCAGCACGGTGGGCAGCGCGGCGAAGTCTAGCGGCTTGACCATCTGCGCGCTGACCATCATCACGGTCAGGGCCAGCGCGATGTTGAAGGTGAACAGCAGGTCCAGCACGAAGGGCGGCAGCGGCAGCACCATCATGGCCAGCATCATCACCACGAAGGCGGGCAGCACCAGCGCCTTGGCGGTGCCCGCCTGCGGACCGAACCAGGCATTGAAGCGTGCGATCAGCGGGTTCATTCAGGGCTCCCGGCGGGTGCGCGAAGAGTGTCCATGTCGGCCGGCACCTCGGGCACGGGCGGAAGCCCGGGCGCGGGGCGGCCCCGGGCCAGGGCGTCGCGCACCTGGTAGACCCAGGCCAGGACCTGGGCCACGGCACTGAACAGCCGAGCCGGGATCTCCTGGTCGACTTCGGTGTGCGCATACAACGCGCGAGCCAGCGGGGGGGCCTGCAGCACCGGCACCCGGGCCTCGCGCGCCAGATCGCGGATCTTCAGCGCCAGCAGGTCGGCGCCCTTGGCCACCACGCGCGGCGCGGCCATCTTCGTCTCGTCGTAGCGCAGGGCCACCGCGTAGTGGCTCGGGTTCATCACCACCAGGTCGGCCAGCGGCACGGCGGCCAGCATGCGCCGGCTGGAGATTTCGCGCATGCGCCGGCGCTGCCGACCCTTGACCTCGGCATTGCCTTCCAGCTCCTTGAATTCCTTCTTCAACTCCTCCACGCTCATGCGCAGGCGCCGCAGCAGCAACTGGCGTTGCAGCGGCACATCCACCAGCGCGAAGGCGGCCAGCACGGCCGCCAGCAGCAGCAGACCGCCCAGGATCAGATCCCCACCGCTGGCCAGCGCAGCCGGCAGCGGCATGGCCAGCAGTTCCACGTGTCGCGACCAGTTCTGCTGCAGGTAGACGGCCCCCACGCTGCCCAGCACGATGGCCATCAGGCAGGCCTTGAGGGTGTTGAGGAGCTGGTCGACCGAAAACACGCGCCGCAGCCCGGACAGGGGCCCCACGCGGGTGAAGTCCGGTTGCACAGGCTGCAGCGTGAAGTTCCAGCCATCACTGAGCACGCCCGCGGCCGCCGCCACCAGCAGCACTGCACCCAGCAGCGGCATGAGCAGGGTCAGCAGCATCTGCAGGCCGGCGCCGGACAGGCGCTCGATCAAGGCCGCAGGCCGCATCACCGTGGCGGCGTCGAAGCGCAGGCTCTCCACCAGCAGCCGCTGCGCACTGCGTGTCAGTTCCGGGGCGAACCAGGTCAGCAGCGCGACGCCGGTCCCGATCACACCGCAGTGACCCAGGTCGCGCGAGCGCGCCACCTGCCCCTTTTCGCGGGACTTCTCGATCTTGCGCTGTGAGGCGGGTAGGCTGCGGTCTTGTGCGGAGTCGGCCATGGCAAAAGGGCTCCCTCAAGGAGCCCTGCCATGGTGCCGACGCGCTGCACCGGTTTGAGCGGGATAAGCGGGCGAAAGGCGAAGGTGTTCAGGCCACCGCGCCCCGTTGGGCCGGGGTCAGAAGCCCAGGCTGGCCAGCAGGTCGTCGACCTCGCCCTGGTTGGACACCACGTCGGTGCGGCCCGCGGCATCGACCACCGGGCCATGCAGCACGTTGGGATCGACCTTCTCGCGCTGGTCGAGCGGCACCACCTGGACCAGCAACTTGACCAGGCTGTCCTCCAGGTCGTTGGCCAGCGTCACGACCTTAGCCACCACCTGTCCGGTGAGGTCGTGGAAGTCCTGCGCCATCATGATGTCCGTCAGGTGCGCGTCGATCGCCGCGGTGCGCTGCTCCACGTCCTGCACGAAGTTCATCACCGCGCCGCTGGCCACCGCCCGCACCGGGTCGGCCACGATGGCCTGTGCGATGTCACGCGTGGACTGGCTGATCGCCGCATGATCCAGCTTGGCCTGGTCGACCGAGTTGAGCACCTTGTTGGCAGCGTCCGCGGTCTTGCTGGCGATGTAGTTCAGCCGGCTGCGGGCGTCGGGCAGGCCATCGGCGGCCACCTGCAGCTTGGGCATCACGCCCAGTTGCTGCATCGTGTCGTGCAGCAGACGGGTGATCGATCCGATCTGCTGGAAGACCTCCGGCGAGACCATCATCGGGTCCGAAGGCAGCATCATTTCCTGGGTATCCATCTTCATGACCGTGGCTCCATCAGGCGGTGGCGGCAAGCTTCTGCAGGATCTTTTGCACCTTCTCCTCCAGCGTCGCCTTGGTAAAGGGCTTGACGATGTAGCCCGAGGCCCCGCTCTGTGCAGCCAGCACGATGTCCTCCTTGCGTGCCTCCGCCGTCACCATCAGCACCGGCAGGTGCTTGAGCGCGTCATCGGCCTTGACCGCCTTGAGCAGGTCGAAGCCGTTCATGTTGGGCATGTTGATGTCCGACACCACGAAGTCGTAGCGCGCGTTCTTCAGCATGTTCAGCGCCACGGCGCCGTCTTCGGCCTCGTCGGCGTTGTTGCAGCCCATTTCCTTGAGCAGCCCGCGGACGATGCGGCGCATCGTGGAGAAATCGTCGACGATCAGGAACTTCAGCTCGGATGGGGTGCTCATGAGGCGATCCTCGGGGCAAGGGACTGTTGGGTTTATCGGTGAGCGCCGTGCGGACTTGAGGCCGCCGGCGTCGGCATGCGTGCTTCCTGTACTGCGGGCGACTCAGGCGTCGACTCCGACGCGGCCGGCTCGACGGCAGCCATGGGCTGCGCGGCCGGCGTGGCGGAGAAGACGCGCTCCTCGGCTTCACGCGTCATCACGATGATGCTGATGCGACGGTTGGCAGGGGCAGCCGGGTCGCGCCGATCGAAGGGGTTGCTGGCCGCCAGGCCCTGCACCCTTAGCACCTGGTCTTCGGGCAGGCCCCCGGCCAGCAGTTCGCGGCGCGATGCGTTGGCACGGTCGGCGCTGAGCTCCCAGTTGCTGTAGCCACGCTCACCGCCACCAAAGGGCAAGGCATCGGTGTGGCCTTCCAGGGTCAGGCGGTTGGGCACATCGGTCAGCACGGCACCCAGGTCGCGCAGCAGATCGCGCATGGCGCTCTGCACCACCGCGCTGCCGCTGGTGAACATGGGACGCTGCTCGGCGTCGACGATCTGGATGCGCAGCCCGTCGGGCGTCATCTCCAGCTGGATCTGGCCCGCCATCGCCTTGAGCTTGGGGTTGGCCTCGATGCGCTCCTGCATCGCCTTCTTGAGGGCCTCCAGCCGCGAGATCTCGGCGCGCGCCTGTTCGGCCTTCAGCTGATGCACGTTGACACTCGAGCGGGCTGCCTCGAGGTCGCCGCGCTTGACCTGCCCGGTCATGCGCGTGAAGTCCTGCCCGCCACCCTTGACCACGTGTGACGAGTCGCCGCTGCCCGATGCTCCGCCCAGCAGAGAGACCTTCAGCGGCGCCGAGAAGAAGTCCGCCAGCCCCTTCTTGTCGCCTTCGGTGGTGCTGCCCAGCAGCCACATCAGCAGGAAGAAGGCCATCATGGCCGTCACGAAGTCGGCGTAGGCGATCTTCCACGCCCCACCATGCGCCGCGTGCCCACCCTTCTTGACACGCTTGATGATGATCGGCTGGAGCTTCTTGGCGTCACCAGCCATGGCAATGGCCCCCAGGCTTGTCGCTTCGCGCCTTCGCCACCCCCCAAGGGGGCTGAGTGCCGCGGCTCCAAGCCCGCCCGCGTGGGCTTGGACGGCACAAAGGCCCATCGCGTCTCGCGGTGGGCTCATGCGACGGCCCGGCAGGGCCGGATCCGTGCATGGCCTCGATCAATGCGGCGGCCGCAGCCATCACTTCTTGCCCTTCACGTGGCTCTCGAGCTCGGTGAAGCTCGGGCGGTCGCCGCTGAAGAGCACCTTGCGGCCGAACTCGATGGCCACCTGGGGCGCGTAGCCTTGCATGCTGGCCAGCAGCGTGGTCTTGATGCACTGCAGTTCCTTGCCGGCGTCTTCGACCTTCTGCTCCAGCAGGCCGCTCAGCGGCTCCGCAAAGCCGTAGGCCAGGAAGATGCCCAGGAAGGTACCCACCAGGGCCGAGCCGATCATGCCGCCGAGCACCGCCGGAGGTTGACCCACGCTGCCCATGGTGTTGACCACACCCAGCACGGCAGCCACGATGCCAAAGGCCGGCAAGGCGCCGGCCATGCGCTGCAGGGCTGCAACGGCAGCATGTTCTTCCTGGTGGTGGGTCTCGATCTCGCTGTCCATCAGGCTTTCGATCTCATGCGCATTGAGGTTTCCCGAGACCATCATGCGCAGGTAGTCGGTGATGAACTCGGTGACGTGGTGGTCCTTGCCGACGTTGGGGTACTTCTGGAACAGCGGCGAGTTGTGGGGCTCCTCGACGTCCTTCTCGATCGACATCAGGCCTTCCTTGCGCGCCTTCTGCAGGATGTCGTACAGCAGGGCCAGCAGCTCCATGTAGCGCGCCTTGCTGAACTTGCTGCCCTTGAAGCACTGGCTCACGCCGCGTGCGGTGGCTTTAACCACCTTCATCTGGTTGTTGGCCAGGAAGGCACCGATGGCGGCACCAAAGATGGTGATCATTTCGAAGGGCAAGGCGCGCAGGATCACGCCGATGTTGCCGCCGTGAACGATGAAGACACCGAACACGCAGGCCAACGCGACAACCCAACCGATGATGACGAACATAAGCGTGGTTCCGAGCGGGATTCCCTGTTGGCACCCCCGATTGGCCTGCACCGACGAGGGGCTTGCGTGGGTTATCGGCTTCGGTCTCCTCCGGTTGAGCATTCCGGCGTCGGCTGCACGGCATAGACCCAGACCGGGCGCCGGCCCGGCGCCTGCAGGCAGGCCTTCGGCGCTTGACCGGGCACCGCGAACTCCAGGCTCACCAGATGGGTTCCCGGGCGCATCTCGGCACTGGCCTTGGCCCAGGCCCGGGCCATGCTCTCCGGCCGCTGGAAGAGGTAGACCAGTTCGTGTGGGGCCCAGGATACGGCCCACATGTCGGCACGGTCGATGCGGGCGGCCTTGCAGCGCCACGCCGCGTAGCGGGCCAGCAGCGGGCTGCACTCCACGCCGTGCAGCCGGGCCTGGGGCCACAGCGCACGCAGCGCAGCCAGGCCGTGGCCCAGCCCACAACCGGCATCCAGCACACTGGATGGAGCCGGCACGATGCGGTCCAGGCCGATCAAGGCGTCGGCCGGGG
>WBZP01002484.1_pt1 | contig 21139 bp, 24 predicted proteins | sample 5204301 | NCBI WGS metagenome assembly WBZP01 (sample SAMN12412401, study PRJNA552823) | activated sludge metagenome | isolation source: activated sludge from nitrification reactor of wastewater treatment plant... | place: USA: Pennsylvania | collected 2017
CGGCAACGACGGCAATGATCCCGCCGCGCCTGGGAGTACCGCCCCCAGCACGCCGGCCCCGAGCACAAGTTCATCGACGCCGCCCTCCGAGAGCGAGATTGCCTCCGAGGCGGCGTCCGCCATGGTGCGGCAGTACTTCGAGACGGTCGGCCAGGTTCGGCAGGACCCGAAGCGTCCCGCTTCCGACCTCGACGCCGTTGCGTCGAGCACCCAGCTGCTCGCGCAGAAGAACCTGCTGAAGCGCCAACGAGCCGACGGGCTACACCAAACCGGCGTCACAGAAGTCGTGAAGCTCGACGTCCAGTCGGTCAGCCTGGATGATCCAGCTACTGCGGTGATCGACGTCTGCTGGGACGTCAGCGGCGTCGACGTCGTAGATCGCACGGGCAAGTCGGTCGTAACGCCGGAGCGCAAGGACGTCGGCTGGACGCGCTTCACTGTCACCAACGACAAGTGGGAAACGGCACCAACCAATGGCTGGAGGGTGTCAGGCGGATCCGATCTGGAGAAAGAGCCGTGCGTCGGCTCGTGACCCTAGCGGTCACCGTCGCAGCCCTCGCAAGCGGGCTGGTTGGGTTCATGCCGTCGCCGGCGTACGCCGACACGGTCTGCGGGCAGACGGACCCCGACACTGGCATTTGCCTGATCTGGGTCGAGGTGCCGGGCAACCCTGGCGATCCCGGCGAGCCTGGCGATGACGGGCCGCAGGACACTGGCTCCGGCGCCGCTTGTTACTGGGACGGCACCCCACAGGGAATCTCCAAACCGCCGCCTGGACCGGTTCCGTGCAGCTCGGAGTACGGCTACTGGTCGAACGCCTACCGCTGCTACATCCAGTTGCTCGATCCCCAACCGGCCGCAGGCGATCCGAGCTGGCAGGGGCACGATCCTGGGGACGGCGCTGTGTATCAGTGCTACCAGCCACAGACCGAGCTGCTGATCTGGGTCTGGTCAGCCGATCCGCCACCGAACTCCGGCACCGGACCAACGCCTCGTGAGGTAGCCCAACTCGCGATTGAGGATATGAAGCTCACGGCGATCAACATCGGTATCGCGCCGAAGGCCGAGGACGGCAGCATCGGCCTCGTCGGGATGCCTGTCTGGATGTGGGCAGCGAACCCGAACGAGCACACCTGGGGACCCGTCACGGCGTCTGCGAGCGCGGGCGGCATCAGCGTCACGGCCACCGCTCGGGTCCACCAGATCACCTGGGACATGGGTGACGGCAACAAGGTCACCTGCACGACCGCCGGGACGCCGTACAAGGCGGCGTACGGCAACAAGAAGTCGCCCGACTGCGGCCACGTCTACACCACATCCAGCTCGTCCGAGCCCGACCAGAAGTTCACGGTCACAGCGACGTCCGACTGGGTCATCGAGTGGGAGGGCGCAGGACAGAGGGGAACCATCCGGCTGAACGGACTCGTCCGGGAGGCGCAGATCGCCATAGGAGAAGCGCAGGTGCTCGTGCAGTAGCCGGCGAAGAGAGGCAGTGGGGTATGAGCAAGACGGCCACCCGGGACGACAGGACACGCGACCAGGAGTCGAGTCCCGCCGCGAGTCAGCCTGTGCCCCCGCCAAAGCTCCGACGACGGCCAGCGCTCCTCGCTGCCGCACTCCTAGCGATCTGCCTCGGCGCCTTGCTCGCTGCGTGGGCGTGGACGGCAACGACGACGACACAGGAGGTCCTCGTCGCCCGGCAGACGATCGAGCGCGGGGCGGTGATCCAGGCCGACGACCTCGCCCGGGTGCGAGTCAGCGCCGACCCCGCCCTCAAGCCTGTCTCGGCCAGCCAGTTCGACGAGGTTGTCGGCCAGCGCGCGGCGTACGACGTCGCGGCGGGCGCGATGCTCACGCCAGACTCGTTCACCCCAGACGTGGTCCCCAGCGGGAACAACTCCATTGTCGGCGTGGCACTTTCACCGGCCCAGGCACCGGGGTTGGGCCTCACCACGGGCGACCGAGTGAGGGTCGTGTTGACTCCGGCGCAGGGCGAAGAGCTGCCCACGGGCGGCCCACAGTTCAGCGAGGCGACTGTCGCCGGAGTCCACGTCTCAGAGGAGACAGGCGAGCTGATCGTCGACCTGCTGGTCCCTCACGCCGACGCCGCCGTCCTCGCCGCCCGCGCCGCCACCGGGAACGTCTCACTCGTCCTGGACTCGCGGGAGCGCTGATGGCTGTCATCGCGCTCACCTCCGCGTCCGGCTCACCCGGGGTCACCACCACCGCCCTCGGCATGGCACTTCTGTGGCCTCGACCAGTCCTGCTCGTCGAGGCGGACCCCACCGGCGGGTCGGGTCTGCTCGCCGGCTACTTCCGGGGGACGCGAGAGTACGTGACCGGGCTCATCGAGCTGGCGCTCACGTCGAGCAGCATCCACGATGGACTCGCCGAGGTGTCCGAACGCATCGAGGACACGACCGTCTCGTTCGTCGCCGGAACTCGATCGCACACCCAAGCACCCGCGCTCCGGGATCTCTGGCAGCCGCTCTCGGAGGAACTGGCGGATCTGGAGTCAACAGGCCAGGACGTCATCGTCGACGCCGGCCGGCTCGGACTCGTAGGTGCCCCCGAACCCCTGCTCGCGAACGCCGACCTGACGCTCATCGTCACCCGCACCACCCTCCCAGCCATCTCTGCGGTCCGGTCGTGGGCAGACTCGGTTCAGCGCGGGACGTTCGACTGGCAGCAGTCGGGAGTACTCGTCGTGGGCGAGAGGCAGCCGTACAGCTCCCGCGAAGTCGCCCACGCGCTGAACCTCCCCGTGGTCGCCACGTTGCCGGAGGACCCCGATTCGGCGGCGGTGTTCTCCCGCGGCGCGCAGCCACCCAAGCGGATCGATACTGGCGTACTCGCCCGTGGTCTCCATGCCGCCATCGCCTCGATCCACTCGACCGTCTCGCGCCGCCGCAGCGAGCTGCTGGAAGGAGCTCGCCCGTGACCAGCGAGAGCATCGACGACACGCCACCGGACCTGACATCGCTGCCCCTGTTCGCCAAGGCGATCCCCGCGAGCGGACCACGGGCGAGTTCCTTGCCGCGCCCGATCACGCCACTGCGGACGGCCTCCGACTCGCCCGTGGTCGACGTCGACTGGGCGCTCGTGGCGGCACTGCGGGCACAGGCATCCGAGCAACTCAGCCAAGCGGTCGCCGCAGATCGTGCGCGCCTCGACAAGGCTGCTCAGGAGGAGCTCGGTCGTTCGATCGTGCTAGACCTGATCGAGGCGACGGTGTCGGATCGGGTCAACGCCGGCGACAGAGCGTGGCCGCTTGCCCAACAGAACGTACTCGCACGTGCCGTGTTCGACTCGCTGTTCCGGCTCGGCCGACTTCAGCCGCTCGTCGACAACGACGAGGTCGAGAACATCATCATCGCGGGCCACGACAACGTGATGCTCGAACTGATCGACGGGTCGTTGGTGGAGGGGCCGCCCGTGGCGGACTCTGACCAGGAACTGATCGACTTCCTCGTCTTCCTGGCATCCCGTTCGGAGGTCAGCGCCCGCGGGTTCTCCGAGGCACAGCCTCGACTCCACCTGCGCCTCGACGGCGGCGCACGACTTGCGGCGGCGGCGTGGGTGACACCTCGACCCTCGGTCGTCATCAGGCGACACCGGTTGATGGAGGTGGCCCTCGACGATCTGGTCGAGCGGGACATGCTCACCCCGGTCGCGGCCTCGTTCCTGCGGGCGGCGGTGAGAGCACGCAAGAGCATCGTGGTCGCGGGCTGCCAGGGTGCTGGGAAGACCACGCTGGTTCGGGCGTTGTGTGCGGAGATCGACCCGCTGGAGGCGATCGGCACCTTCGAGACGGAGTACGAACTTCACCTCCACGAGCTCAAGCGACACAAGATCGTCCACCCGTGGGAGGCACGCCCCGGCTCCGGCGAGCGTGGGCCGGACGGTCGGATGGCCGGAGAGTTCACCCTCGACGACGCCCTCGTCGACTCGTTCCGATTCAACCTGTCCCGCCAGATCGTCGGCGAGGTCCGCGGTAAGGAGATCTGGGCGATGATCAAAGCGATGGAGTCCGGGACCGGGTCCATCTCCACGACCCACGCCTCGGATGCAGTCGCTGCGGTCCGGAAGCTGGTGACCTGCGCGATGGAGGCGGGGCCGCACGTCACCCACGAGCTGGCGACCTCCAAGCTCGCCGCCACCATCGACCTGATCGTCCAGCTCGACCTGCGAACCACCACGGTCAACGGGGGCTCCCACCGACGACGTCGGGTCGCCGAGATCATCGCTCTCGAACCAGGTGAGCGTGAGACCGGCTACGCAACGACTCACGTCTTCGCTCCCGACAGCGACGGCGCGGCCGTCCCCTCCGTGCTTCCGCACGAGTACCGCGCGCTCGCGTCGTACGGCTTCGACCTCGCCGCCTTCCTCATGCAGCAGGAGACCCGGCCATGATCGCGCTCGTCCCCGCCCTCGCCGGAGCTCTGATCGTCGGGGGCCTCATCGGCGTCGTCGCCGGGCTGCGCCCGGCGCCGGTTCGGGAGGGATGCCCCCGCTCTCGACGGACGCGTCGCCTCCAGAACCTCGACCACAGCACCCGGATGCTCCTGCTCGGCGGCGTCGGTGCGGGTGTTGTTGCGTGGCTGGTCACCGGCTGGACGCTCGCCGTCGTTGCTGTCCCGGTGGCGGCAATCGGGCTCCCGATGCTGTTGTCGGCGGGCTCAGCCGCCTCCCGCATCCAGCGGCTCGAAGCGATGGAGGAATGGACCCGGTCTCTCGCGGGGGTCCTCACCGTCGGCGTCGGCCTGGAGCAGGCCTTGGTGGCCACCCTGCGATCCACCCCTGCTCCCATCGCGCCGGAAGTCACCCGGCTTGTCGCCCGACTTCGTGCCCGCTGGGTCACCGAGGACGCTCTGCGTGCGTTCGCCGACGAACTGGACGACTCCACCGGCGACCTGATTGCCGCCAACCTCATCCTCGGCGCTCGGCGTCGCGGCGCGGGCCTGTCGAGCGTCCTCGAAGGGCTCGCCGAATCTGTGGCGGCCGACGTCCGTGCACGTCGTCAGGTCGAAGCGGACCGGGCCAAACCTCGCGCTACGGCCCGGTGGGTCACGCTCATCAGTGTGGGAGTGCTAGTGATCCTGGCAATCTCGGGCACCTACGTCGAGCCGTACAAGAGCCCGCTCGGGCAGGTCATCCTGATCGCCTTGCTGTCGGCCTACGTCGCGACTCTCGTCTGGATGAAACGCATGGCGCTGGGCCGCAACCTGCCCCGATTCCTCGACGCCCGAGGTGGCACGTCATGACCACCGGGCTCCAACTCGCACTCGTGGCCGGCGCGCTCGTCGCACTTGGAGTCGTGCTCCTGGTTATGCGTCTGATGCCTGCGGAACCGGATCTCGCAGACGCGCTGAGCCGGCTGACGCCCACACGCGGGCGAGCACGCTCGCCCGAACCCTCTTCTGCCGCGACGGGCAAGGAGAGGATCGGCCTCTGGGCAATGAAGGCACTCCCGCCCGCTTTGTGGGTGCGCACCCCGACCCGGGAGCTCGCGATCCTCAGAATCCCACGCGCACGGTTCTACGGCGACAAGCTGACCTTCGCCGGGCTCGGCCTGGTCATTCCTCCCCTCCTGGCGTGGTTCTTCGACCTCATCGGCCTGGGCTTCCCCGTCGCGATTCCAGCGTTGGCGTCGCTCGGACTGGCGGCCGTCATGTTCTTCATGCCCAACTACAACGCGGTCGACGACGCACGGAAGGCCCGGCTCGAGTTCTCCCGCGCTCTCGGGGCCTACATCGACCTCGTCGCCCTGGAGCGCAACAACGGCTCCGGCGTGCGACAGGCGATGGAGTCGGCGGCCGAAGTGGGCGATTCGTGGGTCTTCACCCGCCTGTCCGAGGAACTGACCCGGTCCCGCTGGTCAGGGCTCCCGCCATGGGACGCCCTGCACACGTTGGCCGACGAGCTGGGCCTGCCCGAACTGGACGACTTCGCCGACATCATGCGGCTCTCCGGGGAGGAGGGAGCCGCGGTATACGCCACCCTCCGCGCCCGCTCGTCGGCCATGCGCACGGCGATGCTCAACGACGAGATCGCCGAAGCCAATGCGGTCGGCGAGCGCATGACGATCCCGGGCTCCCTGCTCGGTGTGATCTTCATGGCCCTGCTGGTCGCCCCGTCGCTGCTGCGGATGTTCAGCAACACCTGACCTGTGGAGGAAAACCAACAACGGGAAGGAAACCCACCTGTGGAACGATTCATCGGAGCGCTGCTCGCGCTCACTTACGGACTGGAATCACGACTGTTGCGCCGTGACGAGCGTGGCTCGGTGACCACCGAGCACGTCCTCTGGGCGGTCGCAGTGATCGCCATCGTCGCCATTGTCGTCGCCGCGGTGAAGGCGTATGTCACAAGCCAGGCCGGGAACATCAAGTAGCCGTCGGCAGGACGAGCGTGGCTCGGCGACGATCGAGCTGATGATCCTCCTGCCCGCACTCTTCGCCGTGATGTTCCTCGGGATGCAGGCGGCGTTGTTCTATCACGCGCGGTCGGTGGCGATAGCCGCCGCGCAGGAAGGCGCCCGGGTTGCCGGTGGCGAGCACGGCAAGGAGTCCGACGGCGAACAGGCAGCCTCTGCGTTCATCGAGGACGCCGGTGGCGATGACGTGCTGTCCGGAGCCACCACCACTGCCAACCGCACCGCGACGACGGTCACGGTCGTTGTCCAAGGGCACTCGCTGAGCGTGATCCCCGGCTGGTCGCCCGTGGTCCGGCAGGTGGCGTCCGTGCCCGCGGAGAGGTTGACGGCCCCATGACTCGCCCGCCGTCGCGCGACGAGCGAGGATCGGGCTCCATCGAGGCCGCCATCGGCGTGCCTGCGTTCGTGCTGTTTGTCGGGCTGATCATTTTCGGTGGCAGGACCGCGACGACGCACCAGTCCGTGGAGACCGCTGCGGCCGACGCCGCCCGTGCCGCGTCGATCGAGCGCACCGGAAGCTCGGCGAAGACGCAGGCGATCTCGGCGGCGACCACGAGCCTGGCAAACCAGGGGGTCCATTGCCTCGACGTCGACGTCACCGTCGATGCGAGCCAGTTCAGCCGCACCGTCGGCGAGACGGCGACCGTCTCCGTGACAGTTCAGTGCCGTCTGGATCTCTCAGACCTGGCGGTGCCGGGAGTACCGGGAAGCCGTCTGATCAAAGCGACGATGACCAGCCCGATCGACACCTGGAGGGAGCGCGGATGAGGCGACGAACTCGCGACGAACGCGGCTCCATCTCGATCTGGATGGTGACCGCCAGCTTCGTGATGATGGTTCTCGTTGGCCTCGCCGTCGACCTCGGCGGCCAGGTCCACGCCAAGCAGCGCGCCCACAACATCGCCGCGGAAGCCCCCCGCACCGGAGGCGAGCAAGTCGAGGCGGCGCCTGCCATCGAAGGGCGCTACGTCAGCGTCGACACCGCCGCCGCACGCGCTGCGGCCGAGGAGTACCTCGCGGCCTCGGGCGTAACGGGGACGGTCACCGTGACCGGCGGAGACACGATCCACGTCGAGGTGACCGACACCTACACGCCGAAGTTCTTGAGCTTCATCGGCATCGGCGACCTCTCCGTCACATCCGACGCCTCGGCCCGAATCGTCCGCAGTCTGGGAGGAACCGAACAGTGACCGCACTAAACCGTCTCGCTGGACTGGGCGCGACACTGCTCATCCTCCTGCTCGTGGTCGGAACTCCGCTGCTGCTCGTCTCGATCGGAGCAACCCCGTGGCAGGAGAACCTCAGCGACCTCGGAACCCTCCTAACAAGCCCTGACGACGGCACCCTCGCCCTGCTCGTTATCAGCGCCGTGGCGTGGATCGCGTGGGTGGTCATGGCGATCTCGTTCGGCGTGGAGATCCTTGCGGCGGCCCGCGGTGTGCCCGCTCCGCGACTCCCGGGTCTGGGGCTCCCGCAAGGCCTCGCCGGTCGACTGGTCGCGGTAGCGGCTCTCCTCTTCGCGGTCGCTCCGAGCGTCGCGCCCGTGTTCGCCCCACAGCCGGCCCACGCCTCCCCGATGGCCGAGGCGCCACGGCTCGTCAGTCTGCCGAAGGCCGCGCCCTTGCCGTCGGTCGAGGCGCCCTCAAGGACGACGACCTCGGAGTCCGAGACGCCCACGGTCGAGTACACGGTGCGTCGAGGCGACAGCCTGTGGAAGATCGCCGAGGAACACCTTGGCGACGGGATGCGGTTCCGCGAGATCGTTGTGCTCAACGAGGAGGTACTCCACGGGCGGCCAAACTTCATCGACCCTGGGTTGGTGCTTCGGCTGCCGAGCGACGCCGACTCGGCTGTGGACGAGACCGAGGAGCCATGGGCCGAGGAGAAGTATGTCGTCGAGCCCGGCGACACCTTGTGGGACATCGCAGAGGAGAAGCTCGGCGAGGGTGAGCGCTACCCCGAGGTCTTCGAGGCGTCACGAGACACGGTGCAGTCGGACGGTCGGCACCTCACCGACCCGGATCTAATTCGTCCAGGCTGGGAGCTCACAGTCCCCGGGACTGTCGACCACCCGCCCGTGGTCGAGCCACCCGTGATCGGGGACCCGCGTCTGGCTCCCGGTGGCAAGCACCGCGAACCCAATCCGGTCGAGATCACCCCGCCGGCGGAGACGCCGGACGCGTCGACAAGGACCGCACAGCCGAGCGACTCGCCCGTGGAGTCGGAGTCTGACGCGACCGCCGACGAGGACGCCTCCGCCCCTTGGCTCCTCCCCGGACTGCTCGGCGCGGGCACACTCCTGGCCGGGTCGCTCCTGATCACCGTTCGCGCGCACCGGCGCACCCAGCAGCGCTACCGCCGGCCGGGCTTCACCCTCGCCTCACCGCCACCCCAGGTTCGGGACGTCGAGAAGACTGTCACGGCAACCGGCGGCCCGGCCGCCGAGTTCGTCGAACAGCTGGACAAGCTCCTGCACCACCTCGCAGCCACCACCGATCCACTGCCCAAACTGGAGTCGGTCGAGGTCGAAAAGAACGCGGTCACCCTGCACCTGGCCGAGCCGACCAGCCTGCCCGAGCCGTGGAGCGGATCGGACACGACGTGGACCGCCGACCTCGGCTCGCCCGTGGGCGAGGTGGACACGCTCTCGCCGTACCCGCTGCTTGCCAGCGTCGGCCAGGACGACCGGGGCCACCTCTGGTTGCTCGACCTGGAACACCTCGGCGTCGTCAGCCTGACCGGCGACGCCGAGCACGCCGAGGCGCTCGCACGACACCTCGCGGTCGAGCTGACGCTCAACCCCTGGTCGGTGATCGCCGAGATCAACACCATCGACCTCGCACCCGAACTTGAGCCGCTCGAATCGTGGCGCGTGGGCCACCACGCGGTCGACGACACCGACTTCCTCAGGGACATCCGCAAACAGACCGAGCCGGCCACGTACCACACGTACAGCGACCCCGAGCCCTACTACGCGGTGCTCTTGCCAGCGGCGTCGCGGGGCGACGACGTGACCGCTCTGGTCGACATCGTTCGCCGCCAGCAATCCCGCTCCGGGCTGGGCATCGTCACGGTCGGTCACGCCGAACCTGGGGACGTCATCCTCGAACTCACCGCAGGTGGCCGCCTGCGTATTCCTCACCTCGGGCTCAACCTCACTGCCGCCGGCCTAACGGTCGAGGAAGCCGCCGCGTGCGCCGCGATCGTCGACCTCACCTTTGACGCCGACGCGACCATCCCGATGCCCCGCCACGAAACGCCAACAGGGTGGAGAGCCCTCGCCGACCAGTCCGGAGCGCTCGTTGACGACCTCACCGAGCAACGCCCAGCGGGTGTGGCCGGTGCGACGTCCCTCCTCCCCGAAGCGACGCAGCGATACGAGGCCGTGGCCGCGGCAACCGCCGACGATGTCGCCACCCTGGCACCAGTCGTGCCGGAGACCACTCGCAAGCTTGTCGACGACGCCGACCCACAACTCGACGACGACCTCGCCGCGTGGCGCAACCCGGCCAGCTCTCTGCCGAAGCTGCGCCTCCTTGGCCCGGTCACCTTGGAGGCTGAAGCGGTCACGGAGAGACCGGCGTACTTCGCCGAGCTGGCAACCTACCTCGTTCTCCACCCAGCCGGCGTCTCCTCCGCACAGATCGAGGAAGCCCTCGGTGTCAGCAAGTCCCGCGCACGTACCGACCTTGCGCTTCTGCGCCGGTGGCTCGGCACCAATCCCCGCACCGGCGACCTACACCTGCCGACCGCGACGACGTCGCCAGCCCCCGCCAACGGAGGCACTGGCGGTTACCAGCTGCACGACGTGCTCGTCGACCTCGACCTCTTCCGCCGGCTCCGCGCTCGCGCCCAGGCCCACGGCAGTGACGGCATGCCGGACCTGGTCGCCGCACTCGAACTCCTCACGGGACCGCCGTTCAGCAGCCTGCGCAACCACGGCTGGAGCTGGCTCCTCGACGGCGAACGGCTGCACGAGATCGCCGCGTCCGCGGCCGTCGACGTCGCACACATCGTCGCCACCGACGCCATCTCCCGTGGCGACCTCACCCGAGCACGATTCGCCGCCGAGACCGGTTGCAAGGCCGCGCCGTATGACGACATTTGCCGCCTCGACCTCGCTAAAGTCGAGGAAGCGATCGGTCACCCCGACGTCGCCGAGCGAATTGTCGACAAGGACGTGTGCAACCGATCTGACGACCTGCTCCCGCCCATCGATCTACCCGAGCGGACCGCCGAGGTCATCAAGAACAACGACTGGGGCGGCGCGAAGCGGAGGCGTAACGGAGGCCAGCCCAAGCGGGCTTGACCTTGGGATTCCTAGGGCGATTCAGGGCGGATACCAGGACTGGGCTGTCACAGTGCGCTATTCGGCGTTAATATCGCCATATGGCGATGAGTGATGCGGCGAACCTCCACCAGCTCGACGAGTCTGCTGCGGCCAAAGCCGCAGCCTGCCTGTTCCGCGGGATGGCCGATCCTTCGCGCATGGCGATCCTGCGCCACCTCCTGCTCGGTGAGCACAACGTGACCGACCTGACCGAGCACCTCGGCCTGGCCCAGTCGACGGTCTCCAAGCACCTCGCCTGCCTGCGTGACTGCGGTCTCGTGGAGTCGCGACCCGTTGGGCGTTCCTCGATGTTCGCACTGACCCACCCCCATGCAGTGCTCAAGGTTTTCGCGGCAGCCGAGGAACTCCTCGCCGCCACCGGCGACGCCGTCGTGCTGTGCCCCATCTACGGCGAAGGAGCCGCTCAGTGAGCGCCCACGTCCACTCACGCACGTACGCCGTCGACCCCGGGCGCCGCGAGCAGCTCGGAAGGCAGGCTCAGCTCCTCGCGGCGGCGTCGGTGTCCTACAACCTCATCGAGGCGGTCATCGCCATCGCCGCAGGTCTCCTCGCTGGATCCATCGCCCTGGTCGGGTTCGGCCTCGACTCGATCGTCGAGGTCAGCAGCGGGCTGATCATCTTGTGGCAGTTCCGCCACCCACTCCCGGAAACACGGGAGCGCCAGGCGCTCCGGCTGATTGCCCTGTCGTTCTTCGCACTCGCCGCCTACGTGACGTTCGAGTCGCTGCGGACCCTGATCGGCGGACACGAGCCCGACGCGTCGCCGATTGGCATCGCACTGGCGGCGGCGTCTCTGGTGGTCATGCCCTTCCTATCCTGGGCGCAGCGGCGAACCGGCAAGCAGCTGGGATCCAACGCGGTCGTGGCGGACTCCACCCAGACCCTGCTGTGCACCTACCTCTCGGCGGTGCTGCTCGTCGGGCTCGTCCTCAACGCCACCCTCGGCTGGTCCTGGGCAGACCCGCTCGCCGGCCTGGTGATCGCCGCTGTCGCCGTACGCGAGGGCCTGGAGGCCTGGCGCGGCGAGGGCTGCGCCTGCGGTGCGGCACCGGTGGCCACGGACAGTCTTCCGTTCGCTGCCGAGCCGGGGTGCGCCGACCAATGCTGCGCTCCTGGGACTGGTCAGAGCAGCCCGACCAGATAGACGGCGACACCGAAGGCTGCGCACAACCCGAGCACAAGTACTACGCCCGCGACGTCAGAACGGTGCTCACGATCGACCAGAGGCCGGCGGCCGCGAAAGAGCTGCTATCCATCACACAGGTTCCTGCGGCCCAGGCAGGCCGCTCTGGGCAAGCGCCGCTCGGCTCGTCCTACTGCACACGTCGCCGAGGCGGTCGATTGTCGAGCTCATGACAAGCACAGCCGGAGGATTCGAGCGGCCTAGCGGGATCAGGCGGTGCTCCTCGACTCCAGCCGTGGACGGCCCTGCCGTCGAACAATCTTGAAATTCCTTCCCGGGCGGGGTTGACCTGCGGAAACGCCGTTCGACGGGGGCGGCGCAGGGCCCCGGGCGGGGCGCCCGTGGGCGGTGATTGGTGCGAGCCGCGATGCAGGGTCGTCGCCATGGACAACTCAGCACCGATGAAGGCGCCCGCACCACGGTGGAGTACGCAGCTGCCGACCGCCGTGTCCGGGGCCGCGGATCTCGCCAGCGCCTCCATGATGCTCGCCACCCGCGACATCCCGGTCTTCCCTTGCACGCCCGGCGGGAAGCAGCCACTGACCACTCACGGCTTCCACGAGGCCAGCGCCGACCTTGCGACGGTGAGGAACTGGTGGCAACGCTGGCCCGACGCCAACATCGGGATCCCGACTGGGACACCCTCGGGGGTGGATGTCGTAGATATCGACGTCCACGCCGGCGGCAACGGGTTCACGGCATTCGAGCGGGCCCGGTCGGCCGGCCACGCAGACGGGTGGGCGTGGCTCGTTCGCACGCCATCGGGCGGCGTCCACGCCTACTACCTCCGCGGCCTGGTCGAGGAACAACGGTCCTGGCAGGTCCCCGGTCAGCACGTCGACTTCCGGGGCGACGGCGGCTACATCATTGCTCCGCCGTCGCGGGTCGATGGTCGGGCCTACGAGCTGATCACCGTCGCCCAGCACCGGGCTGCGCCGGTCGACGCCGCGGCACTCCGTGCGTTGCTCGAACCGCCTCGGCCGACACGACCGCCGACGTCGATGCCCGCGGTCGGGTCTCGCCCTGACAAGTTGGCCGACTGGGTCGCTTCTCGACCCGAAGGGTCGCGCAACCACGGGCTCTTCTGGGCCGCCTGCCGGATGGTCGAGGAAGGGCACCCCTTTGACTCGACCGCCAACGTCCTCGGCGACGCCGCTCGCTCTGCCGGGCTCTCCGACCGAGAGGCCATGACGACGATTCGATCGGCGTACCGGATCGCGTCGCGTCTGGGGGCGACCGAGATCGCCCGCCCCACCCACGCGGCTGAGGTGGTGTCGCTGTGAACAACAACGACCACTACGAGCGACACGAGGACAGGGCCCTGCCCGAGCAGCCCACGCCCCAGCCGCAGACCCTCGACGCCGTCAACGCCCTCGCGTTGCACCGCGACCCGTCCGTCCCAGTCGCCAAGGAGCCCACCGAGCCAACCGCACAGCGAGGTATCGCCTGGGTGCGACCCAGCGAACTGCCGACGCTCGTCGGCTCGAAGTTGGCCAACCGTGGCATTGATCTCCAGTCCGAGTTGGTACGTCGGTCGAGGCGCGCCCCGGTCAAGGCAGCCAAGGCCGGGCGACGAATCAGCCGAACCGCTATCTCCCGTCCAGAGCGGGTCACCCGGACGGTGGGCTCGACCGAGGAGTTGGGGCTATGAGCGGCGCAGTCGATGAAGAGCTCCTGGACTTCACCACCACCGAAGGACTTCGGCTCATGCTGGTCCGGCTGCGCTACCGCTCTGACGGCTGGAGCCACGACCCTGAGGCGTCGGACCTCATGAGCTACGCAATGGAGAAGTACGGCGCACTGGCGCGCAAGTACGGGTACGAACCCGTCGAAGCAGCCATCGCGGCGTTCGAGGCCATGCACACCCGGGCCGTGCGCGTCGCAGAGGACCCGTGGGCCGTCGTGACGCGAGCGGTCGAGCTCACGCTCGTGTACGACCAACGGGCCGACGGGCTCCTGTGCTCGAACCATCAGGCACGACGCGAAGTGGACATCGAGCGCCACGACGCCGAACGCTTCAGCGACCGTGAGGCCGAGCTCGTCGAGTTCCACCCGGCATTCGCGATCCCCGCTCCCCAGGACTTTATCGACTTCGACTCGATCGCAGTACCCCAGAACGACGGGAACGAAGACGACGCCGACGACCCTGTCGTCCTTGGAGAAGAGGACGACGACGCGGACGAGCCCACGAATGCCTGGTTCGCGGTCGATGACGCGGTCGACGTGTTCGTCGCCCTGCGCTGGCCCGAGGACGTGACCCGAAACGCCATCGAGTACATCTGCACGAGGCTGATGCGCTCGGGCAACCGCAAGACGGCCTTCGAGGCGCTCCGTAGGGATCGGTACGCCCACGCACTGCTCGACGTCAACCAGCGCGCCTGGCTGGTGTTCCTCCGGGTGATCCTCGGCAACCAGCATCCCGATCGGCGGCACACGTCGGCAGGTCGAGGGATGCTGCTGCGGCTCGTCATCGGGGACACGCCCGAGGACCTGCTCGCCGACAAGGTGCTCGTCGCTGAGATCGCCAGCATCCGCCAACCCGTTCAGGTCCGGACCGCGGGGGGTCGCCGTGTCTGAGCACGACGGCCACATCGAGCTGGAACGCCGAGTCGACTCGATCATCGTCGGCGTCCGGCACCGACAGCACCCGGAAGACGGCATCGAGCCCCTGATGATGTCGATCCAGAAGCTGGGGCTCTTGCAGCCGGTGACCATCACCCCCGATGGCGTCCTGGTCTGCGGCGCCCGTCGGCTCGAAGCCGTGAAGCGGTTGGGCTGGCGCACCTTGAAGGTATGGGTACGGTCCTGGATCTCCGACGAGCTGAATCGCCTCCTCGCGCAGCAGGACGAGAACGAGCAGCGCAAGCCACTGACACCGTCGGAGCAGGCCGCTCTCTTTCGAGAACTTCGGAAGCTCATGGCCGAGGACGGCGCTCGCCGTCAGGAGGCCAGTCGGTTCGGAGCGGACGGCGACGCGGGGGAAGTGAACGGTGCCGGTGCCGCACCGGCACCGCGCGGCCACGGCGACAGTCGGCACCAGGCCGCTGTCGCCATCACCGGCAAGGCTTCCTACAGCATGTTGGAGCAGATCTCGGCGATCGAGCGGGTGGCGGCCGACCGGAGCCTTCCCGAGACGGTTCGCAAGATCGCCCAAGCCGAGCTTGAGGACATCGAGAACGGTGGGGACGTGAAGCCCGCCTACTTCCGAGTCCTCGCTGCGAAGGATCTGATCGGAGTCGACGACACCCCAATGCCCACCGGGCCGATCACCGCCGAGGAGATCGAGACCCTGACGAACGAAGCGACCGAGATCGTCAACCAGCGAAGCAAGCGCCGCGGCGGCAAGGGCAAGAAGAAGTCCGGCACCTCGCATCGAAGCCTTCGTGCCTTCCTGCTGACCTGGGGCGATCTCGACGGCTGGTCGCGCTACTACAACCCGAACGAGATCGCTGCCCAGCTCAAGAACGACGACTGGGAGATGTTCGAGCGGGTGCTCGCCGAGACCATCGCCTTCGCCGACGAGGTCCGGGCGTTGCGAGCGAGCCCCATCTCCGCGTAGCCGGAGCATCCCGCACACCTGCCTGCTGTCCCTGACCGCAGCCTCCGAGGTGCACCCATGCTCTACCCGACCACTTCCGACGACCTCCGCCGACGCCGCCTCATCGTCATCGGCGGCGCGATCGCTCTGTTGGCATCCGCCTTCATCGCGTACGCCGTGCTGGTCCACCATGCGCACTCCTCCGCGGGGAGCTCGCCCAGCCTCCCGGACGGAACTGTCGAGCTGACAACGATCGACACCCCGCCCGTGGTCACCGAACTCCCGACACTTCCGCCGATCTCGGACCCTGAGAGCTTCGCCCGCCAAGTTGCCGAGGCGCTGTTCGCGTGGGACACCGCCACGATCGTCAGCCGGACCGATCACATCGAGCAGCTGGTCGCGGTCGCCGACCCCACGGGCGAGTCCACGCCCGGGCTCGTGTCTGACCTCGACAACTACCTGCCCACCGAGGATGCGTGGGCCGAGCTGGCGAAGTACGAAACGCGCCAGTGGATCCTCATCGACTCAGTGACCACGCCGACGAGGTGGGCCGAGGCGCAGGCCCACGCAGGCGACGAGCTGCTGCCCGGCACGACCGCCCTGACCATTCGTGGCACGCGCCACCGCGCGGGCGTCTGGGAGGGCGACCCAGTCTCGTCCGAGCACGACGTTGCCTTCACCGTGTTCGCGGGGTGCGCGCCGTCGTACCCGGAGTGCCACCTGCTGCGGCTGTCGATGCTCGACAAGCCTCTGGAATGAGCGATGGCCAAGGCAATCGCGGCCGGAGCGGCTGCCCTTCTGCTGGCGCCCGCGAGCATCCTCCTCGGCCTCGGGGCACTGCTCAGTCCTGCGGCGCAGGCGCAATGCCTGCCCGCCACGTCCTCCGTCTCGACCGCACCCAATGCGGGGATCCCGGAGACGTCGCATGTCGTCTTCCCGCTTCCGGCCGCAACCTGGGTGCGAACCAGTGGCTTCGGAATGCGCGTGCACCCGATCACAGGCGAGCGCAAGCTGCACACCGGAGTTGACTTCGCCGCTCCCAGCCGGACGCACATCCTCGCCGCCGCTGATGGCCGCGTGGCGTTCGCCGGGCCGGCCACGGGCTACGGCCACCTCATCCTGATCGAGCACACAGTCGGCGGTCAGCGAGTTGCCACCGGCTACGCACACATGTACGCCAGCGGCATCCACGTCAGCGCCGGAGACTCAGTCACGGCCGGCCAGTACATCGCCGACGTCGGCAGCGACGGCTACTCCACAGGCGCGCACCTTCACTTCGAAGTCAGGCCCGGCGGAGCCGACGGCGCCCCAATCGACCCAGAGCCCTGGCTGGCCTCGTTGGGCGCGGCGAGCGTCGCGGGCGGTGCCGCTGAAAGTGAGGCGGGATGCGGCACCGGCGGAGGTCCGGCGTCCCCGTACGGCGGGGAGCACCCGGACAACCTCGTCGACGACCCGACGTCGGAGGGCCAGATCACCGAGCGAACCGCGCACGTCCTCGCCCAGGTCCAGAAGAACTTCCCCGACTCCCACTGGTCCTGCTGGTCCGAACGTCCAGGAACCAAGTCCGAGCACCCGCTCGGTCGCGCCTGCGACGGGACCTTCGGCAAGTCCATCGGCACCGCCGCAACCGGCCCCGCGCTCGACTTCGGTTGGACGGTCACCAACTGGCTCAAGTCGAACGCCGAAACGCTCGGTGTCGAGTACCTCATCTGGCAGGGCCGCATCTGGTCAGTTGCACGAGCCTCCGAAGGATGGCGTCCCTACGACGGCGGCGGGATGCACGAGCCCAACAGCGTGACCGGCGGCCACTACGACCATCTCCACTTCACAGTCGCCGCGAACTAGCCTTTGTTCCGCCGACATCTGATGTAAGCGGGGCACGACGAACACCTGCTGAGCGTGATGACGCTGCCCTACCTGCTTCCTCTGGTCGGCCCGGACTTTGGCGCGGTCGGCGGCTCCAGCCAACTCCGCGCCATCGTCGGCGCGCTGCTGACCTACGGCCTCATTGTGTCTGTGCTGATGGTCATCGCCTGCGCGGCGACCTGGGCGATCGGTTCCTCCAACGGGAGCTGGCAGACCGCGAGCAAAGGCAAGACTGGACTCTTTGTCGCACTTGGCGGAGCGGTACTCACGGGTGGCGCGCTCGCGTGGGCCAACTGGCTGCTCGACGTAGGTGCGACGCTGTGACTGAGGAGCAGCTCGCCTTCGACATCGAGGGCATGACCCATGAGGCGGCGGTCGAGGCCGCGCCCAAGTGGACCGGAGCTCCGCTGCACTTCACCACGGCGTACTGCCCGCCGGCCGAACTCGATGCCGCCTTCGAGCACTGGCAGTTCCTGCACGCCCACGACAAGACCCACATCAACAGCCGGATGTGGCACCGCTCCATGACCGTCCCCGAGAGCGACCAGGTCGCCGGACACGGATTCGTCCTCTACACGACCGACCTGCGCTGCGAGCCGTGGAAACACACCGACAAGCACGAGACCTGCCTGTGCGTCGGCGATCTGATGTACCAAGCAATCTGCGAGCCCTGCGAGTGGCGCGGGATCACCGACCGCGAGAACGACGCGGTCGAGATGTGGCACGACCACGCGCTACCCGGCTGGCGCGAGCTGCCGATCGTCCCCTCGCGGCTGCGCATGATGGACAAGGACGGCTTGTCGAAGGCCGCGAAGAAGTGGATCTCCGAGCACTACCCGAAGTCAATGCAGGTCCCCGGAGGCCCGATCATCACCGAGCGCCGTCCCTTTGGCACACGGCACGTCCCCTGCCGTTCGCCGTGGGGTGGCTACGACCTCTCCCATACTGCCGTCGATGCGGACCGCATCGTTGAGGGAGCGACGCCTGTTCGCCGTACCGACGCCTTCCCGCTGGAGCCAACGCGCTCCGTCACCGCACCCGGCGTCGGTCTCGGCGACTGAGTGGCACGAGGCGCACACCTGAGCGAGTGACCCACCATTCACTCAGGAGGAATCGTGATCAACCTCGGTCTACCCACCGCCGTCGTGTCGCTGTTGCCGCAGGACATCAACATCGGCCCGAACTCCAACGGCCTGCCGGGCATCGGCCAGCTCAAGTCCATCGTGGGCGCGTCCATGACCGTCGGGCTCATCCTCGCCGTGCTTGCGCTCATCGTCTCCGCGATCGTGTGGGCGCTCGGCGCGAACTCGTCCAACCCGCACCTGGCCGGGCGCGGCAAGTTCGGCGTCCTCGTCGGTCTGGGCGCCGCGATCATCACCGGCGCGTCCGTCGCCCTCGTCAACTTCTTCTGGAACGTCGGCCAGCAGGTCTGACCGAGCCGAGCACGAGAGGAGTACGACGATGGTCGACGTCTGCGACGTACCCGTCATCTCATCCGTGTGCGACGTCGCGGGCGACGCTTCCGGCTCCCTGGTGGCGGCGCCCTTTGACTGGCTCGCTCAGGGCATGGGCCACGCCGCGGGCTGGATGTTCGAGGCGGTCTGGACGGTCTTCGACTCGACCACGATGGTCGACGTCACCAGCAGTCAGTACACGAAGGTCTACAACATCCTGTTCGGCGTCGCGGTCTTCGTGATGCTCGGCTTCTTCATGCTTCAGGTCATCGGCGGCATGATCCGACGAGAACCCGCCGCGCTGTCGAGGGCCGCACTCGGACTGGCGAAGTCGATCCTCGGCTCCTTCGTCGCCCTCGCCCTGCTGGCAACCGCATTGGAGATCACCGACCAGCTCTGCATCGGCATCGTCAACGCGGCCGGAACCAACATGGAGCAAATGGGCGACCGGATCGCCCTCCTCGCAGGCGGACTGCTCACGCTGAACATCGCCGCACCCGGAGCCGGCGCCATCATCACCATGTTCATCGCGGGTCTCGCCATCGGCGCGGCCGTGATCGTGTGGATCAGCCTGCTCATCCGCAAAGCTCTGTTGCTGATCGCGATCGTCTTCGCGCCCATCGCGCTCGCTGGGTCGAGCTGGGACCACACGCGCGGTTGGGTGAGCAAGTGGGCGTCGTTCGTCATCGCCCTGATCGTCTCGAAAGTCGTCCTGGTCGTGATCTTCCTCCTCGCCACAGCCCAGGTCTCCGCACCCATCGACAGCGACCTCCAATCAGTCAGCGACCCGATCGCGGGCGTCGTGCTCATGCTCATCGCAGGCTTCGCGCCGTACCTCACCTACAAGGCGATCAGCTTCATGGGCTTCGACATTTACCACGCGATGTCAGCCGAGCAGGAGGCCAAGTCGGCGCTCAACCGTCCGTTGCCGATCCCGATGAGTCGGCGCCCAGGTGCCGAGCCGAGCAAGGTGCTGGATGGAGGATCGAGCGGGGGCGGTGCAGGCGGGGGCGGCGGGCCTTCATCCGCTCCCATGCCAGCAGGTTCATCCGGCGGTGGAGCAAGCGCCGCTGGAGGTGGATCGGCTGGCGGAGCGAGCGCCGGGGCTGGTGCCGCGGGCGGGGCTGTCGCAGGTGGCGTGCTCGTCGCCGCCCAGTCGTTCAAGGCCGGGGTTGGTACGGGGCGCTCTGTCGGCGGGAGCGCGTCCGGGCAGGCCGACGCCGCGAACCAGGTGCCACCATCAGCGGGTGCTCCGGTTCCGCCGCACGTTGCCGACTCCGTCCCTGCTCAACCGCGAAGCAAGAAGAGCTGATCCATGAGCGCCAATCCCTCGGTGCGCGACTACGAGCTCGCGCCAGTGAAGTTCTCCCGCCTCACCCGACGCGGCGTGCTCCTCGGCTTGTCCGGGTCGCAGCTCGTCGTCGTCGGCTTCGGTGCCATCGTCCTCGTGTTCGCGCTCTACTTCGGCGGCGGCTCCCTGATGTACGTCGTCCCGATCCTCCTACTCTGCGCTGCACTCGCGTTCGTGGGCATCGGCGGTCGCAAGATCGTCGAGTGGCTGCCGGTCGTGACCAAGTGGATGTGGCGCTCGACCGGCGGACAACTCCTATTCCGCCGCCACATCGTCAAGCCGCGCCCTGCGGGGACGCTGTCGTTGCCGGGAGACGCAGCGCGGCTGCGTCAGTGGTTCGACCCTGAGTCCGCAGCGGTGATGGTTCACGACCCTCACGCCGCGACGCTGACCGCCATCGTCGGCGTCACCCACCCAGCGTTCATCCTGCTCGATCCCGTCGAGCAACAGCGTCGCGTCACGAGTTGGGGACGGGTTCTTGCCACCGCCTGCCGCTCGGGACGCATCGCGTCCTTGCAGGTGATGGAGAGGACCCTGCCCGATTCCGGCAAGGGTCTGGCCGAGTGGTGGTCCCAGCACGGACATCAGGACGACTCGTGGACCTCGACAACGTACGGCGAGCTGATCAACCGTGCCGGGCCAGCCGGCGAACGGCACGCCAGCACGGTCTCGATCTCACTCGACATGAAGGCCGCGGGTCGGGCGATCCGCGCATCGGGCGGAGGCAACCGAGGAGCTGCGGCGGTGCTGCGCCAGGAGATGTCGACGATCACGGCCGCGCTGCGGGCGGCCGACCTCGCGCCGTCGAGCTGGCTGGAGCCCGGCGACCTCGCCGTGATCCTCCGCTCGGCGTACGACCCGACCGTCGCCGGTGCTCTCGAACGCCACGGCGACCTCGGCCGCGACCTCGCCACCGCCGGCCCAGTCGCCGTAACCGAGAACTGGTCGAGCGTGCGCTCC
>WBZP01002485.1_pt1 | contig 21137 bp, 20 predicted proteins | sample 5204301 | NCBI WGS metagenome assembly WBZP01 (sample SAMN12412401, study PRJNA552823) | activated sludge metagenome | isolation source: activated sludge from nitrification reactor of wastewater treatment plant... | place: USA: Pennsylvania | collected 2017
CCCATGGACTTGCTTGCTGCTATAGCCGGTCGCTTCTTCGGCGGCAGGATTGAATGACGTGATCAGGCCATGCGCATCAGTTGTGAACACCCCGCTGCTGATGCTGTTCACGATGTTCTCATGGAACGCTCGCAGACGATGGAGCCCTTGCTCTTTTTCTCGGAGCGATTGATCCGCCGTCCGCAATTGATCCGCAAGGGTACCACTCAGGAACCCGACGACCAGAAACGCCAGCGCATACACGCCGAACGCCTGAAGCGTTTCCGCGGCGCTCAGTCGGGTATGAGGAAGCCAACCCCAGGTCTCCGTAAGACCATACAGCTGTAAGTTAGTAAGAAGTCCAAACAGGATGATGCAGAGGCTTGCCGTCAACAGGCCGACTCGACGCCGTGGCACCAAGCTTGCCACGGTCACGCTGATGACGTAGAGCACAGCAAAGGGACTTTCGATTCCGCCTGTTCGTGCAATCAGTACAGACTCAACGATAAAATCTATGGCGATCTGCCCCCACGCAAACCGCACAAGTACTTCTGGACGAACGAGATGTTGCAGGATAAGGGCGTAGAGGATCGTGGCTCCATAGGTAAAGACGATCAAGGCATAGAACGTTTCGACGCGCTCGCCTTTCGTCACCTGGAATGCAAGAGACAGCCCTAACAGTAACGTAACAAGAACGACCCGCCAGCCCATCAACCAATAGATTCTGGTCTTGATCTCGTCCACGCAGTGATCACCTTCTAGTCAGGCCATTATCCTCCGTCGATTGAGCGACTCGACTGGGACGGCCATCGCCGCTGAAAGGCCTGTGGGCGGGAAGAATACCGCTAGGATTTACCGCAATAAGGATGGACAAACGTCTGACCAGCTTGACTCACGAGGTGGGCAGGAAGAATCACCCACCTCAGTGCATGCATTACCCGATCGCAGAGGCCATGGTGAAGATCGGCAAATACATCGCCACCACGATGAAGCCGACCGTGACTCCCAGGAACACCATCATCATCGGTTCCAAGAGTGCCGTGAGATTTCCAACAGCCTCGTCGACTTCGTCTTCGTAGAAATCCGCGATCTTCCCAAGCATGGTATCCAGCGCGCCTGTTGACTCTCCGACCGAGATCATATGCGTGACCATCTTCGGGAATGTGCCGCTTTTTGCGAGCGGCTCCGAAATCGTCTTCCCGCCGCTGATGCTGACTTTCGCTTCAAGCAGCGCCCCTTCGACCACCTTGTTGCCGGAGGTCTTGGCACAGATCGTCAGCGCCTCGAGCAATGGCACACCGCTTGCCAGCAAGGTCCCCAATGTCCTGGTGAACTTGGCCACCGACGCCTTACGAATCAAGTCCCCAAACACGGGCAGCTTCAGCAGGAACTTGTCGATGGCCAATCTCCCCTGTTTCGTTGCATAGTACTTTTTGATCCCCACCACCGACCCGATGATCACACCTAGCATGATATACCAATTCCCTTGCGCAAAATTACTCATATCAATGACGAGCTGGGTCGGGGCCGGAAGTCCCATTTTCCCGCCGGACATTTCCTTGAACATTTTCTCGAACACCGGGATGACCCAAATCATTAAGACGGTAATCACGATTGCGGCGATGCCCAAAATGGCGGCGGGATAGACCATAGCGCTCTTAATCTGCCCTTTTAACTTCATGGCCTTTTCGATATGCTTTGATAGTCGCCCAAGGATGGTATCCAGTAATCCTCCCACCTCACCGGCATGGACCATATTGACGTATAGGTCATCGAAGATTTTGGGATGTTTGCTGAGGGCGTCCGAAAACGTTGATCCACCTTCGACCCGTCCCTTGATCTCACCGACCGACTTTCTCAACACGGCATTCTCGGACTGTGTCGAGAGGATTTCGAGACATTGAATCAACGGCAACCCTGCATTGATCATCGTCCCGAATTGTCGGGTGAATACGACCAGGTCCTTTTCCTTCACCCCGCTTCCCAGCTGAAAACTGAACCCCTCTTTGGCCGCCTTCTCTTCGAGACTCGTGACGACGAGGTTCTGCTTGCGTAACTGCTCCGCAGCCTCATCTCTCGACTTGGCAACCAGCTCACCCTTCTTCACTACTCCGGACTTACTGCGTCCGATGTACGCAAATGTGGCCATAGGTTCTCGACCTGTTACGGCTCCGATGCCGGTTATCGAACAATTATGGGGACTACAGAAGGAGTCTACTGGCGACTCGAAACCCTGTCAAAAACAATTACATTATTTACCTGGTCCCACAGGCGAATCGTGAGGTTGAACAGGGGGACTTAGGTCAGTGGAGGGGCTGCATTCGCATCTCGATATCCTCGATACAGATAGTGGAATCCTGAGGCAAGCGTAAACCCAACCATTAAGACAACAAGCGGGGTAATCGTCGAGCGATCAACTCCACGCCATGTCAGCAGAATGGTTAGAAGAACATAGCTCAATTGAAACAGCGTCGTTCCTTTTCCTAGGAACGTCGGAGTGACATTGATCGGCGTACTCGTCACATGGGCAACCACCGTCCCCAGCAAGAGCATCAGATCTCGGCTCACAACCAGAATGACAAGCCACGACGGCACGAGATGGAGCACCGCGAGGGAAATGAAGCTTGATGTCAGCAGCAGCTTGTCCGCGAGCGGATCGAGCAACGTTCCCAATCGCGTTCTCTGATTAAGCTTACGTGCGAGGTAGCCATCAACCGCATCCGTAAGCCCGGCGAGAAGCAGAGTCAACAAGGCCAATCCATAGGAGCCATAGGTCATGAAGCCGATGAATACGGGAACCAAGAGAATACGAAGAATGGTCAGACTATTGGGAATATTCATGGAGTGGAGTTCGGACATGCCCCTGACTTGACGAGGCGAGGCATCATAGTAACCGATGGTGCGCTTGTCAACGAGTTGCAGGGAGGGGAGGACACCTCCTATAATCAACGCGGTGGTCTACTATCTCAACCGATGGCGAAGGGATACGGAAGTATGAGCACGTTACCGCTCCTGTTCAAGAAGGAAGGATTGGTCGAAAAACATCAAGTGGAAGGGGTGGATCCGAGTGACCGCTACTTTAACCGAGCCATCCTCGTGAATCGAACCTCGGCTGGCTACTCCACCAAAGTAATGTATGAAGCGTTGATCGTTGAGAGCCGATCGCACTCGACCATTATCGCTGCCGTAAAGGAATTGGTTGAAAAACTCCAAGATTTTGGGTTTACACGTCTGCGAACACGACCTAATTTTAAGGGCACCCGGTATCTCGCCGAGAAGGAAACCTGGATCGATTATCCAGACCGTTCTTGAGGTCAGGCAAAAAATTCCTGACTGACGAGGTCATGGATCACAGGACGGAACTCTCGAATCGCTTCATTACGACTAGAAGGATGAACGCGATTGGAAATCAACACGACCTCCAAACGCTGTACAGGATCAATCCAGATTGATGTTCCGGTATAGCCCAGGTGACCGAAGGACTGATCCGAGAAGCGACATCCAGCCGATGACGGCTTTGAGGGAGTATCCCACCCTAGAGCCCAGCTGGACACCTCCCCCCTCGCCTGCCTCTTGGTAAACTCCCGGACAAGATCACCATCGAGCATCGCCGGCTGCCCATGGTACGCCTTCAGCCACTCGCCTGTGATGGTCATGACCGCGTCAACATTTCCGAATAACCCCGCATGCCCCGCCTCTCCTCCCATTGCACCTGCATTCTGGTCATGCACCTCTCCGCATAATACCCGGCCTCGCCAAGAATCGTATTCAGTCGGAGCGACACCGGCCTTTGTTTCACGCATTCGCTCAAGAAATGCATCTCGCTCCTCGGGTAGGACAAATTGAATGGATGGCTTCCCCAGCCGATGCAGGATACGATCAGAGAAAAACTGATTCAATGATCGCCCGCTGGTCCGTTCAACGATCATCCCCAGCAACATGAACCCCAGATCGCTATAAAGGCTGCGAGCCCCACGCTCATAGACTAAGGGTTCCGATCGGATTAAGTTCAACAGCTTTTGCTTCGCTGAGCTCCTCCCTTCCCTTGATGACGGAACAGTTCCATCTGGACTGACCCGCTCATAATAACCTCGCCATCCAGGCAAGCCAGATTGATGAGTCAATAAGTCTCGAAGGGTTGCAGACCCGATTGGGCTCTCAGTGCATTCCTCAAGGTACTCAGCTAGATGGGCATCAAGCCGGCACTGGCCGTTCTGAACCAACAGAATGAGAGACGTCACGGTTGCCAGAGGTTTCGTTAAGGAAGCCAGATCATAGACGGTGGAGACAAGAACGGAGTCTCCTGGTGGATCTATCGATAACCGTCCGGCAGAAAATCGTGCGATCGGTCTGTCTCCCTGGCGCACCGCCAATACTGCTCCGGGGAAAACCCCATTCACAACAGCTCGGTCAAGTGCAATCTGAATTGCAGAAGGTTCGGGCATGGGGAGAGGCCTGATGTAAAACAACCGAAAGCAGTATTACAACTAAACCATCGGTTAGACGAGGAGATTCAACGAATCATCGCAGCGAGCTGGACTCTCCTTCCATTTTTTCCTCCGGCACAATGTGATGTTCTTGGTAGACCTCACTCGCTTCAACATCCAGCATTCGTTCGAACGTACTGAGCGTGGCTCGCATACGCTCCACCATCAGCAGGTGCTGCTTCTTCAGGACAGACAGATCCCGCTGGGTATTCCCAAGCTCAACCCTTGCTTGCCGAAAGAGTTCGCTGGCCTTCAATTCCGCTTCTTTCACAATCAGCTCAGCATCTCGTTGGGCGCTACGTTTGACGTCTTCAGCCAGCGATTGTGCTGAAACCAGGGTATTGGATAAAGTCGTCTCGGTCCGCTTCAGCTCTGTCACCTGTTGTTCGAGCGAATAAATTCGTTCGCGTAATGTGGCATTGTCTCGATTCAGGTACTCAACCGTCTGTGCAATCTCCTCCAGAAATCGGTTGACCTCCTCACGATCATAGCCACGAAGCTTGACCTGAAACACCATCTGTTGAATGTCGATCGGCGTGATCTTCATGCCATCCCCCATTGGTTGCGTCAATTCATCCGTGCCGCTATGTCCTTTACTGACTGGACAACCGCGATTTGCATAAACCAAATCGCCGCAATGACGATCAACGGGGAAAGGTCTATTCCCATCCCCAATCCAAGCCGCCGCCGAATCGGAGCCAGTATCGGTTCCGTCGCACGCGTGAGAAATTGGACGATTGGATTCCACGGATCCGGATTGACCCATGAAATGAGCGCCCGTGCAATAATAATCCAGCTATAGAACGACAAGGCATAGTCTAGCACCGTTGCCAGTCCTAACAAGGTATTTCCAACCACAAACATTAGTTTCCAAGCTCCTGAGATCGTCTTGTCGCAGCCTCAACTGCGTCCATTAATACAGCCCGCAGCCCCCCTTGCTCCAACCGATGCAATCCGGCGATCGTCGTCCCTCCGGGAGAAGCGACTTGGTCCTTCAGGCGTGCAGGATGCTGACCAGACTCTAGTACCATCCGAGCCGCACCCAACACCGTCTGCGCCGCCAGTATACTCGCCGTCTCTCGGGGTAAACCCATTTTGACTCCACCATCCGCCATCGCCTCGATAGCGAGAAAGATATACGCGGGGCCGCTTCCGCTTAAACCAGTCACAGCATCCATAAGACGCTCCTCAAGCAGAGCAACTTTGCCAACCGCTTCAAATATCTGCTGCACGCGGGCGACCGCCTCCGGTCCAACTCCTGGACCGACCGCCAATGCGGTCATCCCCGCGCCAACCATCGCCGGAGTGTTCGGCATGGCGCGAATAATTGACGTTTGAGGGCCAAGGAATTCCTGAATCCGACAGATGGGAACTCCGGCAGCCACCGACACGACGAGCCGATGGCCGACACCCGTTCCCATCCCCCTGAGCACGTCGGCAAGGACCTGCGGCTTAACGGCAAGCATGACGATATCACTTGCACGTACCACCTCATCATTCACGAGACTCACTTGAACCCCGTAATGTCTCTTGAGGTAATCCTGCCGTGTGACGTCTGGATCTGCTACACAGATTTTTCCCGGCTCAAACAACCTGGCAGTGAGCACACCGCTGATCAACGCTTCTGCCATACGCCCACCACCGATCAACCCAAGGGTATGCATAACGACTGCGTTAGACATGTCGCGCTCCAAAAATGGCGCTGCCGACACGAACAAGCGTTGCCCCTTCTTCTATGGCGACTTCATAGTCATTCGACATACCCATGGACAACTCGTCCATTTTCACTGATGGGAGATGTTGCGCATCAATCATCTTCGCTAACTCAGTAAGCTTTCTAAAATAAGGCCGGGCTGAACCAGGATCAATAGTTGGAGGCGGTATAGCCATCAATCCCTTGATACGGATATGGGAAAGTTGCGCCAACTCTGACACGGCTTGTCGTACATCGTCCGGACAAAACCCTGCTTTTGTGGGCTCGTTGCCGATATTGACCTCCAGCAGCACATCCTGTCGATGGCCGGCATCTCCTGCGCGTCGATCGATTTCTAGCGCCAGCTCCCGACTGTCGACTGAGTGAATCAGCTCAAACACACCGATCACGGATCGCACCTTCCTCCGCTGTAATTGCCCGATAAAATGCCACTGGACGGGACCAGGCTTGAAGGCAGGAATCTTGGAAAGCGCCTCTTGAACTCGATTCTCCCCCAAGATCGCCAAACCCGCCTGCACCCCTTCTGCGATCTTCTGGACAGGAACAGTCTTTGTCGCAGCCACGAGACGAACACTGCTGGCGGGACGGCCGGCCTTTTCTGCCGCCGATCGAATTTTGGCTAGTACCGACTGAACTCTGCTTTCGATTGTATCTTGGACGAGCGATTCCATCTACCCACTCACGAATCACAGCGCACCCTTCGGCACGCCTCCCATATTCTATCGGATTAGACTAGGAATTGGCAGAGACTGATTTATCGTCGCTTTGGTGGCAAGCCAATGGCACTAATCATAGTCCCGTTGACTTTTCCTTCTCGCCGATAGGAAAAAAATAGATCCTCATGACAAATCGTACAAAGATTCACGGTCGTGATGGCCTGTGGCGTGGCGCCATAGGCTAATGCTTGCTCTTTAATAAGGCCCTTCAAATCCAGTTTGGCCTTTCCCTCCCCCTGAAATCGAACGACCTTCTCCCAATTGCCCCCGCCCTGGCGAAGACGTTCAAGGACTGGGTCGTCCACTTCGTAACAACAAGCACCAGCCGATGGACCGATACTCAGCCGTACCTGCTTAGGATTTGACCCAAAACGTGCCTCCAACAGCGCCAGAGTCTTTGGGACGATCGCCTCTACAGCCCCTCGCCATCCAGCATGGATTGCCGCCACAACTCCATGGGTGGGATCATGCATGAGAATCGGAACACAATCGGCAGTCCTCACTGCCACCATAACTCCTGGCTGATCGGTCACCAAGGCATCCCACCCTCCCTCAAAGCGGTCGTCTGCTGACAGCGCACGATCCACTACCAGAGCCTCGGTCCCATGAACCTGTTTGACAGACAGCATCCAGGCTGAAGGCGCAGCTCCCTGGACGCCCTGCAGGGGTATGCCAATTTTCAGGTCGTGCTCTGCGGTGTGTTGCCTAGTTCCAAAAAAGTGGTGCGCCTGATTCACGGTATCTGTAAATGCCGGAACCGTTATCACGGATGCGCTTACCATCTCAATGCTCACCAGATCTCATGGACCCAGAATATTGCCCAACCCGAGACTAGTCGGCCTGCTTACGAAGAAAGGTCGGAACATCCCATTCATCCTCAGCCGTCATTGCCGTGCGGTCAGTTGAGTCTCGCATGTCCGTCATACGCCGTAGAAATGTCGGCCTGTCGAGATCTTTCATCGGGCGATCCGCCGCAAGGGATGCGACCATTCCTGCCAGAAGGGGCTGGATCGGCTTCGCAGGCCGATTCACTCCCCGATCGCCTGCTATGGGAGCCGCAGGCTGATCTTCTTCTCGTTCAAAGCCTGTTGCAATCACCGTAATAATGAGATCTTCACCCATGTCAGGATTAATCACCTGCCCGACAATGATGTTGGCCTCCGAGTCTGCCGTCTGCTGGATAATACTAGCCGCCTCCTCAACTTCATGCAGCGATAAGCTAGCCCCCCCGGTTATATTGAGGAGAACTCCTCGGGCTCCTTCCACACTACCCTCCTCAAGAAGTGGGCTGCACATCGCCTTCTGGGCGGCTTCAATCGCCCGGTTCGGGCCACGTGAGATGCCCATTCCCATGACGGCACGACCGGTATGTGACATCACCGTGCGGACATCGGCAAAATCGACATTCACATGTCCCGTCGTCGTAATCACATCGGCAATGCCTTGAATGGCCTGCCGCAGGACGTCATCGGCCACCTTGAACGCCTCTAACAGCGGAGTTGATTTATCAACGATTCCCAAGAGCCGTTGATTGGGGATGACCAACAATGTATCGACATGACGTCGCATGTCACGGATCCCCTCCTCGGCATGTTTATTTCTCCGTTGGCCTTCATACTGAAACGGCTTCGTCACCACCCCTACCGTCAAAATCCCCATTTCTCGAGCGATGCTGGCGACAATGGGGGCGGCTCCAGTCCCGGTTCCTCCCCCCATGCCGGCCGTGACAAAGACCATATCCGCCCCCTCGAGGCATTCACGGATATGCTCCTTACTTTCAAGCGCGGCATCCCGTCCGATTTCTGGTTTCGCGCCAGCGCCTAAGCCACGAGTCCGCTCCGGCCCAAGCTGGATTTTGTACGGGGCCAGGGAGCGATCCAGTGCCTGAAGATCGGTGTTACTGGCAATAAAGTCGACACGAGCGAGTCCCGAGGTGATCATCGTGTTGATTGCATTGCATCCGGCTCCGCCGATTCCAATCACCTTAATCCGGACAGGTGACAGCATATCTTCCTGAAATGAAAACATCGGAGCACCTCCTCGCATCACCCGCACACCGAGCGCCTGACGCCCGCAAGGGTTTTATAAGGTTAAAAGACCTCCAACACCCGTTTCGTCCAGCCGAACATTTTTTTTGCCCACGTCCCACCGTTTCGAAGCCCCGCAGTCTCCAATTCATCAACATGTCGCCGGGCATGAAGCAAGAGACCAACCCCGGTTGAGTGGCTGGGATGACCAACGATATCTCGGAGTCCGCCTACCCCTGATGGCAACCCCCGACGTGCCGGCAGATTCAAAACTTTCTCTGCGGCATCCGGCATCCCTTCCAACAACGACGTGCCCCCGGTAATCACGACACCGGCCCCCAACATGCCTTCGTATCCGGCACGCGTAATTTCTCTCCGAACAAGTTCAAACATCTCGTCGACACGTGGCTCCAAGATCTCCGCAATATCCCGTCGTGAAAACGTCCGAGGTGGACGGTCCCCTACCGAAGGCACCTGGACGACTTGATGACCACTCACCAATTCGGTTCTCGAGATGCCATGTTGGGTTTTGATCCTCTCTGCCTCGGTTTGCGACGTCAAGAGACCAATGGCCAGGTCCTTGGTCAAATTCTGGCCACCAATCGGAAGCACCGCCGAATGACGGATACTCCCATCTAAAAAAATGGCGAGGTCCGTCGTCCCACCTCCCAAATCCACCATCACCACACCGAGTTCACGTTCCTCCTGGCTCAGCACCGCTTCACTGGATGCAAGCGGCTGAAGGATGATGTCGACCACGTCCAGCCCGGCCCGATTTACACTCTTCACGATATTCTGCGCGGACGTCACCGCTCCGGTGATGACGTGCACATTGACTTCCAGCCGATTTCCAGAGAGACCCAATGGTTCCCGCACCCCTTCCTGACCATCGACCATGAATTCTCGAGGTAGCACGTGGAGGATCCTCCGCTCTTGCGGGATCACCGCGAGCGTACGGGCGCTTTCAATGGCTCGGTGGATATCTTCTCGAGTCACCTCCGCGCGTTTCAGCGCGACGACACCTTTGCAGTTTTCTGCCGCGATATGGCTGCCGGCGATGCCGGTGTACACGGAGTTGATCTGAACCGCCGCCATCAGCTCTGCTTCTTCAACTGCCTTCTTGATGGATTCAACGGTGCTTTCAATGTCGACCACGACTCCTTTGCGCAAACCACGTGAGGGGCTCATACCGACGCCGATAATGCTGAGACCTCCCGCATCGGTTATCTCTGCGACGATCGCGCAGATCTTTGTCGTCCCAATATCGAGTCCGACTAGGATTTGATCTCGCTTCGGCACCGCAATCACCCTCCTTCCCGTACGATAATTCGATTGTCGTACCGGAGATCTACCTCACTGATACCGCGCCCCGCTCCGTCAAAATTTAGTGATTTCAACGTTGGTTTGACGCGTTGGAACCGTTCCCACTGCTCCTCGACCGATTCTTCCCCAAATCGAAATCGAACGCCCTGGACGAGCGCTACGAGATTTGTTTGGCTTTCAGCCTGCACCCGCAATCTCCCATCGAAGGTGTGCCCGATGACTCTTGCGAGTTCGATGCCAGACATGATTGAGCGTCGCACCACATCGGTCCCTTTCAGCAACCCATCGAGATCAACTCCTGTTACCAGCGGAAAGGTATCATCATCAGCTTGCCCCAGCTTGGTCAGGATATGCCCCTCTTCATCACTCAGAAAGTTCTGCGACGCCGCTCTGACGATGGCGGCAGGCTTTCGCTCGATCACTGCGATCTTCAACTCATGGAACGGGACCCGCGAAACTTGAGCTTCCTTGATCCAGGGGTGAGCTTTGATCTGCTCCTCGACGGTTGCAGGCACAACCTGATGGAGCGGCGTCCCTTGTCGGATCTGAGCCAGCTCAATCACCTTCTGTTTATCAAGATGATGCACCCCTTCAACGGTGATCGTGTGGATCTCAAGCAACTCACGGACTATGCGACTGGAATACGTCACGGCCATCGTAATAAGCCACCCCAGTATCACCACACCCGTCACAAGAACCCCGAGCCGCACTGCAACCTGTCGCCTGGCCGTCCTCATCCGCCCGACCTTCATCACCGCCTTTTCCCCCGATGGATCCTTCCATTGATTCAGGCGCGGAGCGGCAGGTGCGGCTCGACGTTTTCTAAAAGAGACTCTCATGACACAGATTCCAGCTCGGCACGCTGAGCACATCGAGCGGCACGATCCAGCGCCGACCTTAAGATCCGCTCGACCAAGTCGTCGTACCCGATGCCAGCCTGTGCGGCAGCCATCGGTAGCAGACTCGTTGCGGTCATGCCAGGAACTGTATTGATTTCTAATACATAGGGCTGGCCTCGCGGCGTGATACGAAAGTCCACGCGTGCAGCCCCTTCGCAGCCCAGTATTTCGTAACTGCGAGAGGCCAACTCCTCTATTTTCTGCAGCACTTTTGGCGGAAGAGGAGCGGGGCAGAGATACTGTGTCTTACCCTTTTGGTATTTGGCCGAGAAATCATAAAAGCCTTCCGGAGCCACAATTTCTATGGCCGGCAGTACCTGTGCCTTGTTCATGGCCGTCCCAAGGATCGACACGGTCGCTTCGTGTCCAGGGATGTAGCCCTCCAACATCGCTTCAGAATCATAGCGATGAGCCACAGCAAGTGCTTCCTTCCACTGAGTGGCGCGACGCACGATGGTGACGCCGATCGTGGACCCCTGCGACACCGGCTTGACGACAATCGGCAACTGAAGCTTGGCCTTCTTCAGAACCTTTGCCAGTGAAGGCCTCTCCCCTTCACGGATGACCGTTCCAGAAGGAACTGGGATGCCATGTGCGGCCAACAATGTCTTCGTCATCACTTTGTGCATCCCCACAGCACTAGCCCGAACACCTGACCCTGTGTATGGAATGCCGATGGTCTCAAGAAACCCCTGGACCAAGCCGTCTTCGCCCCCCAACCCGTGAAGCGAGAGAAAGGCGATGGCAATTTCCTGTTCTTTCAAGTCTTGATACAATCGATCGCCGACGTCGATGGCTACCACATCATATCTTCGACGGAGCAGTGCCTGATGAACGGCTTGGCCCGTCCTCAGGGAAATCTCCCGTTCTGAAGATCGACCTCCCATCAGGACCGCAATGCGTTTATCCGTGATTCTGCCCATGGATATCAGTATGTCCCTAGGTTAAGCCTGGCCCACCAATTTCAGTTCCAGCTCCAACTTCACCCCGGTCTTCCGAGCGACCTGGGCACGAATCTTCTTGATAAGAGCGAGCACATCGGTGGCGCTCGCTCGTCCCTGGTTCACGATAAAGTTGGCATGTTTAGTCGAGACATAGGCATCTCCAACTGAGATACCTTTGAGCCCTGCCGCCTCAACAACCCGTCCCGCTGAATCATTAGCAGGATTCTTGAATACACACCCAGCACTGGGAAGCGTCAGTGGTTGAGTCTCTCGCCGATAGCGCAAATAATCCTTCACGACCTTCTCAATATCGGCCCGCACTCCCGGCCTCAGTTGGAGCCATACTCCGACCACAATTCCCACCGGCAATGATGCCCGCCGATACTCGAATGAGATCGATTCCGCCGGACAATCCAGCACCTCACCGCTTGTGCGCACAACGCGAACAGCTTTGACAGAATCCTTCATCTCGCCGAGTCTCGTCCCAGCATTCATCACGACGCACCCTGCCACCGTCCCAGGAATCCCGGCAGCCCATTCCAGCCCTGCCAACGAGCGACGGATGGCATGGCCAATCAATGTCGGCATCCCGACACCACCCTCGGCATAGAGCACCGACCCGGATTCCTCCTTGATCGCACGTAGCTTGGCCAAACTGACCACCACACCTCGAATCCCCTTGTCTCGAACCAGGAGATTGGTGCCTCCCAACACAAAGAGTGGAAGCTTCTGTTCATGCGTTTGCTTAACCAACCGAACGACATCCTCGACGTCCGCCGGTTCCACCAACACATCGGCTGGGCCGCCTATCCGAAAGGAAGTGTACTCGCTCAGCGGTGCACTGAAGCGAACCACCCCCCGAAGACCAGCCACAGCGGACCGGATCTTTCGCTGTAGCCTCGTATATTGCGCCGTCGTTCCATGCCTGCGAGATGTACGTTTCATGAATCATCACGTAGACTCAAGCCGTGCCAGAATTCCAGTACCAGCTTTCCAAATGTCCCCCGCGCCTAAGGTCAAGACGAGATCTCCTTCCCGAAGATGCGGCAAGACTTGATCCGGAAGGGTCTCCTTGCGTTCGATGAATGTCACTGCAGGATGGCCTGCCGCCTTCACCGTCTCAGCAAGCGCAGCTCCGGTCACCCCCGGTAGAGGTTGTTCTCCGGCCGCGTAGATGTCCGTCATGAACAAGACATCGGCATGGTCAAACGCCTGGGCGAAATCTCCAAGACAATCCCTCGTCCGGCTATATCGGTGGGGTTGAAAGAGAACGACCAATCGACGATCCCAGCCCTGCTTAGCCGCAGCCAGCGTCGCTTTGACTTCCGTAGGATGATGCCCATAGTCATCGACCACCATGATCCCACCAGCTTCGCCTCGCAAATGGAATCGACGCTCAACACCCGTAAAAGCCGCTAATCCTTTACGAATCAAATCGACCGGGACATCCATCTCCATCCCAATCGCAATGGCAACGAGTGCGTTCGAGACATTGTGAATCCCCGGCACCGTCAACCGGAACGGACCAAGGTTCTTCCCTCGAAAATGTGCACGGAAGTCGGCGCCCCACTGCTTGAGCACAATGTCGGTCGCGAGAAAATCAGGCGCCACTCCACCCCGCTCACGAAGCCCATACGTATAGTAGCGTTTAACAACGTGAGGGAGGAGCGACGCGAGGCGGTCATCGTCGGCACACAACACCGCCACCCCGTAGAACGGAATTTTATTGATAAACTCGAGGAAACTTTCGTTGATTCGTTCCATCGACCCATAATGATCCAGGTGCTCACGGTCCAAATTCGTCACAGCGACAATGGTGGGGGGAAGACGTAGAAAAGACCCGTCACTTTCATCTGCCTCGGCCACCAGGAGGTCGCCCCGACCAAGCCGTGCATGGCTTCCCAGTGCGTTCACCTTGCCACCGATCACCATCGTTGGATCAAGGTCGCCCTGCGCGAGCACGGTGGCCACCATCGACGTCGTAGTCGTTTTACCGTGGGCTCCGGCAATGGCGACTCCGAATTTCAGTCGCATAAGCTCTGCCAGCATTTCTGCCCGCGGGATCACAGGAATTTGCATCGCTTTAGCTTTCACCACCTCAGGGTTGCTTCCGGCTACAGCCGATGAAATGACCACAACCTGCGCCGAACCCACATTCGACTCCTGATGGCCGATGAAGATTCTCCCCCCAAGCTCTTCCAGGCGCCTGGTGGTCTCCGAGGCGTACAGATCTGATCCCGTCACGGTATACCCCATCGTGAGCAGTACTTCGGCGATGCCGCTCATACCGGCCCCGCCGATTCCAACAAGATGAATTTGTTCGACCTTACGAAACATTCCCATACGACTTACCCGTTGCCGGCCAGTAGAAGCGCGTGCCCCAAGCGTTGATCTGTCAATCGTCCTACCCTCCGGCCTTTCTAAAAGATTGGTTGATGTCATGATTTACTCCCATGATCGCATAACACTCATCGACAATACGTTCACCGGCGTCAATTCGTCGCATGGCTAAACTCCCACGATGCATACTGTCCCACCGCTTCGAGTCCGTAACGATCGTGTCCACCATCTCGCTCAATCTCGCCCCTGTCAGGTCTGACTGCGGTAGCACGACGGCACCACCAGCCCCTTCCATGGCTCGAGCGTTCTTCATTTGATGATCATAAATGGCCGTGGGTAGCGGAATCAGGATCGCGGGTTTCCCACAAGCCGTCAGCTCAGCGATCGTCATAGCTCCTGCCCGAGCCACCACCACATCCGCAGTCCGCAACGCAGTCGGCATGTCATACAGAAACGAGACCACGTTAGCTGAAATCCCCAGCGCCCTGTACCCTTCTCTGACCCGCTCATAGTCTCCCTCACCGGTTTGGTGTGTGATCGTCAGAGTAGGCACGCGCGCCATGAGCAAAGGCAGCGCTTCCAGAACCGCACTATTGATCGCCTGAGCCCCCTGACTTCCACCAAAGATCAGCAGGTGTCGTCCGTTCCCCTTGACCGTCCCCTGGCTTTCGGATTCCTGCCCGAGGAATTCCCGCCTGATGGGTGTGCCGACAACTTGGGCGTTCCGTGGATCAAAGAACATAGCCGCCGATTCGAACGCCAAAAAAACCCGTTGTGCGAGTGGACCCACCACTTTATTGGCCAAGCCAGGGTATGCATTTGGCTCTAAAATCACTCGGGGAATTCCCATCAGTGCAGCCGCCACCAGCACGGTCGGGCTCGTGTACCCACCGACGCCAATCACAAGATCAGCACGCCGCCGTCTCAGGACTTGCCATGATTGCCACATTCCCACTGGAAGCGACAGCATAGCCTGAACAACATCGAGTAATCCCTTCCCCATCACCGGTTTGGCCGTAATCAAGGCCAGCTCAAATCCTTCATGTGCGAGCACCCGAGACTCAACACCTCGACTCGTACCAATAAAGAGAATTTTCGTTGAAGAGTCCCGTCGCAGAAATTCTCTCGCCAAGGCAATGGCCGGATAAAGATGGCCCCCTGTGCCTCCTGCGGCAATAATGATTGTCATCGGTCACGTGCCCACCCGTGCCCACTCCGATGTTCCATCTCCCCTCGGCCCGCATGGCGATCCCTGGAGATGCTCAACAGCATTCCAACACCAGCCAAGCTGACAACAAGAGAGGAGCCTCCATAACTGACGAATGGCAACGTAAGTCCTTTTGTCGGTACGAGCCCGGTCACCACGCAGGCGTTGATTAACGCCTGAACCCCGATCAATGTCGTGATGCCGATTCCCAAATACCGCCCAAATGGAACCCGCGCGCGCGTCGAAATCTGAAACCCTCTGATCATGAAGAGCACAAACAACAGGATGATGACGCCGGTACCGACGAACCCCAGCTCTTCGCCGATGAGCGCCAAGACGAAATCCGTGTGTGCTTCCGGAAGAAAATACAGTTTCTGTTTCCCTTCGCCCAATCCTACGCCAAAGAGGCCGCCACTGCCGAACGCCAGAAATGATTGAGTGATCTGAAATCCTGTATCGGATGCATCGTTCCATGGCTGCAAGAACGCCATGAGTCGTTGGCGGCGATACTCGGTGGACAAGACAAGCGCCAGCCCAATCGGCACCGCACAGAGCACCAAGGTCGACAGATGTGACAGACTTGCGCCACCCACGAAGAGGAGGCTGCCCGTGACCAACCCCAGCACCACGACCGTCCCCAAATCCGGCTCCATCAGAACTAATCCGCTGAGGAATCCGACCACGAGCAGTGCCGGGAGCAGCCCGGTCTGAAAGTCTTGAATGCGGCGTTCTTTTTTTGTCAGATACGCGGCAAGATAGATCACCAACCCCAGCTTCAACATCTCGGCAGGTTGAATTGATATCGGCCCAACCCCCAGCCACCGTCTGGCTCCATTGGCTGCTATCCCCAACGAGGGAATCAGGACCATGGCCAGGAGTGTCGTCATGCCCCCGAGCAGCGGAAGGGACACCCGTTTCCACCAAACATAGTCGATACGAGACAGTACATGGAGAAGACTCAACCCCACCACCAACCAGACGCACTGCCGTTTGAGGTAGTACCAGGAATCGTGATACCGATTTCCTGCCAGTACCGCGCTCGCACTGAACACCATAATGAGGCCGACGATCGTCAGCATCACCGTTACCCATAACAAGACCTGATCCATGCCGACCCGCGGAGCACCCCGCGAGCCCTTCGTATCCCAAGGTAGAGCCAAGGTCCCAGCCGCTTTCTGTGGCATCGCCCAGTGTCAATGCTCCTCTGCGTTGTCGGCCGTCAGGCCGGCAAGGATTGCACCGCACCCTTAAATTGCCTCCCACGATCTTGATAGTCGGCAAACATATCAAAGCTCGCACAAGCCGGTGACATCAATACAACATCACCCGCGCTTGCGTTTGAAGCCGCTAGCTCGACCGCCTCCTGGAGGCTCTTCGGTCGATCGATGGCTTGATAGCCTTGCATCGCATCAGCAATTAATGGTGCTGCTTCTCCGATTAATAGGAGGCGTTTGACTCGCTGCTTGATCGCAGGAGCCAACCGAGAAAAATCTCCCCCCTTATCGCGTCCACCTGCAATCAGCCAAATTGGCTGATTAATACTGTGCAGTGCCTTCAACGTGGCGTCGACGTTGGTTCCTTTCGAGTCGTTGATAAAGCGAACACCTTGCCGGTCACGAACCACCTCCAAGGCATGCTCCAATCCTGGAAATTCCTTGAAGACTTGACGCACTGCGTCAAGAGGACACCCACTCAGCAGTGCATAGGTGGCCGCCGCCATGGCATTCTCGATATTGTGATCACCAATGATCCTAAGTTCGTGACGAGGACAGATCTCCTGTGTCTGACCATCAATGGCCGTCATGATGCGACCATGTTCGAGATAGGTTCCTCCTGCCAAGTCCGGGGGCAATGGTGGACGCCTCGTAAATCCGAACGTTCGAGCCTTCACACCATGCCGTAGTGCACTGACTCGTGGATCATCGATATTAAAGAGAGCAACATCCGATGATGTTTGATTCTCAAAAATTCTATTTTTCGCAGCGATATACTCTGCAATGGACTCATACCGATCCTGATGATCCACCGTCACATTAAGGATTCCGGCAATCCAGGGATGAAACTGCTCGACCGTCTCAAGCTGAAAGCTGGAAACTTCCACGACGGCAGCATCGTACGGACAAGCTCGTCCCTCCTGCATCGCTTGTAACGACTGGATAGCTGCTTCACTGAACGCCGTTCCAAGATTGCCGCCAACAAATACCCGCTTCCCGCTAGCCTGTAACATTTTCCCAATCATCGTGACCGTGGTGCTTTTCCCATTGGTACCGGTCAGTGCCAGAATCGGAGCGGGCATGAATCTGGACGCAAGGTCAAGCTCGCTGATCACCTTCACGCCTCGACGGCGGACGCGCTCCAATGCTTCCATCCGATAGGGCACGCCCGGACTAATGACTACCAACTCTGCCGTCGTCAGAGCCGTTTCATAACCGCTTCCCAGCACCACCTCAATCTCCAACTTCTCGACGGTATTGACGACGCCAAGCAATTCCGCTCGATCTTTCCGATCGGCAACGGTCACGACCGCACCGGCTGCCTGCAGAAGATGAGCGGCAGCCACTCCGCTCCGTGCTAGGCCGACGACAACCACCCGCTTCCCTTCAAGCTGTTTCGTATCCAGTCCTACCATATCGGACTACCTTAATTTGAGCGTGCTCAGGCTTAATAGCGCCAGTAAAATCGCGATAATCCAGAGACGGACGACCACCTTTGGCTCTTCCCAGCCTTTCATCTCAAAGTGATGGTGTATCGGCGCCATGAGAAAGATCCGCTTGCCTCGAGACTTGAATGAAACGACTTGAAAAATCACCGACACGGCCTCGATGACAAAGACCCCACCGACCATCAGCAGGAGCAACTCATGTTTACTGATCACCGCCACCGTCCCCAGTGCCGCCCCAAGCGGGAGAGACCCGACGTCTCCCATAAATACTGAGGCGGGATAGGTATTGAACCACAGAAAGCCGAGACTGGATCCCAAGATCGCGGCAGTAAAAACAGCCAACTCTCCGGCCCCTTCGATATGGGGAATCAACAAATACTCGGACATCAACCGGTGTCCGGTCACATACGCGACGACGGTGTAAGCTAGTGCCGTGATCATAATCGGCCCAACAGCCAACCCGTCGAGACCATCCGTAAGATTCACGGCATTGGAGCTGCCGACGATGACGGTGATGGCAAACACGATGTAAAACCAGCCCAAGTCCGGCGTGAAACTTTTGAAGAACGGCACGCTGAGCTTCGTGTTGTACTCCGGCAAACAATAGAGCACCACTGCGACAATGAGCGCCACCGCAATCTGGGCGGAAAATTTTTGCAGCGCAGAGAGCCCCTTCGATCGAGCCTTGATAAACTTGAGATAATCGTCGACAAACCCAATCGCACAAAACCCAAGCGTCGCGCCGAGTACCAGCCAGATATGAGGGCGTGAGATATCCGCCCACAGCAACGTGGACATCGTCACCGCAAAGATAATCAGGATGCCGCCCATCGTCGGGGTTCCGCTTTTGGCAAGATGCCGCTTCGGTCCGTCATCCCGTACCTGCTGACCCAACTTGATTTCTTGAAGCTTTCTGATTACCCACGGGGCCAGCACAAACGCGATCAGAAAGGCAGTGACCGCTGCATAGATAATACGAAAGCTCTGGTACCGAAAAACGTTCAGGAAGGAGAATTGTGTATGAAATGGATAGAGCCAGATATACAGCATGGTGTCCGTGAGCCCTACGAAGCTTTCTTTGGCGCACTCCCGTGCCCCTGGAGTGCGTCTGCCACAAGTTCTAATTTCATACCGCGTGATGCTTTGATCAACACCACATCTCCAGGCTTGGCGATAGCTTTTACAGCATCAGCAGCACCATGCGCATCCAAGACTTTCATAATGCAGGCTGGATCTTGCCCTGCAGCCCTCGCACCCTTAGCAAGGTGTTGCGCCAAGGGTCCACAGGCGATAAGTTGATCGATCCGGTGCCGTGCGACGAATTCACCAACGTCCTCATGCATCCGAGCGGCATTCGGACCAAGCTCGAGCATATCCCCCAATACGGCAATCTTCTTTCCCTTCGCCTTGACCTGGGCTAAGAGCTTGACAGCTGCGGTCATCGATGCCGGATTGGCGTTATAGCAGTCAATGATCAGCTTGACGCCGCGATACACAGAGACCTGAGACCTCATGGCAGCCGGTCGAAATTTCGAGAGCCCTTGAGCGATTGCCGATCCTGATAACCCCAGGACTGTGCCCACCGCTGCCGCTGCCAGCGCATTAGCGACATTATGTTCTCCTTGGACCCGGATATGGACAGCAGTACGACGTACATGTCCTGGAAGCAGGAGATAAAAGATCGTTCCATTGCGTTTATCCCTTGTGACATCCATTGCACGAACATCAGCCTTCGCTGACAGCCCAAAGGACACCACGCGGCATCGGGCTCGTGCTGCAAGATAGTCATAGTAGGAGTCATCGGCATTCAGGATTGCGGTTCCATTTTTTGGAAGACAATCAAGCAACTCCGCTTTCGCTTGAGCAGAAACGTCCATGGACCCAAAAAACTCAAGATGATCCGGTCCGATGTTCGTAATGATGCCAATTGTCGGGTCAGCGATCTCACACAACCTGGTCGTCTGCCCGACATTGTCCACTCCCATCTCGATGACCGCCCCTTGATGTTGTGCATTGAGGCGGAACATCGTTTGAGGAACCCCCAACCGATTATTGAGATTGCCCTCTGTCTTGAGGATCTTCCAACGATGCGCCATGACACTCGCCACCATTTCCTTGGTCGTCGTCTTGCCGTTACTGCCCGTAACGGCGACGACCGGAATGTGGAAGCGACGTCGAACATACGCGGCCAGCTGCTGGTAGGCATACAGTGGGTCAGGAACACCAAGAATCACCGGCCCTATTCGCCTGGAGAGAGGTTTTCCAGCACAGAGTGAGACGTCGTATGAGTCGAACACGATCGCCCCAACTGCGCCTCGCGCGAGCGCCGTTTCAACAAAATCATGTCCGTCGAATCGCTCGCCTCGTATCGCGACAAAGAGATCTCCTTGGCGAAGGGATCGAGTATCAAGACAGATACGCCGGACACGCTGTTTTCCCCAGTCGGCTCCGTCTCCGCGTAAGACTCGCCCTCCGATCACCTCCCGCACCTCTTCGCCGGAAAAGAGTGTCATGGCTGCATTTCCCCGCAGCGACCAATTTCTTCTGGTCTGTGTTAAGCGTGAAATTTGAGTCTTTCAATCGCATCGCGCGCCACTTCGCGATCGTCGAAGTGATGCTTCGTTGTGCCGATGATCTGATAATCCTCATGCCCCTTTCCGGCGATCAGGACGATATCCGCGGCTTGTGCTTCTCGTACGGCCGTCTCAATCGCTTCCCGCCGATCAGCGATCTTGCGATACTGCACGTGAGGCCGTTGTTGCAACGCCTTTACCACCCCTTGCTCCACTTGCTCTAGAATCGCGTACGGATCTTCCGTTCTTGGATTATCCGAGGTGAG
>WBZP01002486.1_pt1 | contig 21131 bp, 12 predicted proteins | sample 5204301 | NCBI WGS metagenome assembly WBZP01 (sample SAMN12412401, study PRJNA552823) | activated sludge metagenome | isolation source: activated sludge from nitrification reactor of wastewater treatment plant... | place: USA: Pennsylvania | collected 2017
CTGTTTATAACACTGTTGAAGTTGTATTTAAGAGTATTAACAATCCTGTCTTCTACAATATAGTGTGAACGCTTTCCGGCTACAGTATTACCCTGGATTCCATTGGCATTTTCAACCACATCATAACAACCGTAGTTTGCATTGTATAATGCATCCCAGTTGATCTGGCGTTTGTTCACATCATTCATCATTTCCTGTCTTACCTCATCGGCAAGTTCAGGGCTCAACTGGTAGCTGGGCAGGTAACGGTAGTAATCTGGTCTTGGATCAGCAGCATTGTACCAATCCAAACCGGTTGTACTCCTTTTGCCGAAGCTTACAGAAGCTGCTGTAACGAGGTTTGTTTTATCGGAAATTTTCCAGTCGTGGGTGAGAATACCGATCGGTTGGAAAGATTTTGCAACACTTGCATTCCTTTTTCTTCCGTTCTGGTAACCCCAGTATGGATTGTAAAAATTATTTCCTGCAATATCAACCATTTCCTGAACTGAAGCTCCCTGGCGGCCATTCTCTGTTGGAGTGGCGAAAGCTACAAAAGAAAGCAGGTTGCGATCGTTGATACGTTTGTCTATACCGGCATAAAAAGACCAGCCATCATAGTAAGTACCATCGGTAAAGCCTTCATCTGCCCAGCGACGTGATGCAGATAATGAAAATGCCCATCCTTTTTTATTTAAACCGGTTGAGTGGGTTAACATAAAACGATGAACATAGTTACGGTTTGAAAGCGCATAGCTCATGCTTGTCTGCTTACGCTGGTGTGAAGCCCGGGTATCGAATGAATTCATTCCACCCATATCACCATAAGCGAAAGTGGTTGGCGCAAGACCGATAGATGTTTCCCTGTTACGGAGTACATCGTTCAAACCACCCCATTGGCCGTAAGGAGTGAAACCGTTATCAAGGTTTTCCATAGGAACGCCATTGATATAAGTTCCGAACTGGTCAGCATCGTAACCTCTTACACGAAAACGCACTGCACTGAATTTGAAGGTAGCTGCATTCAGGAAAGGATCGCGACCGGCACTCAATTGAGATGATACATTTTGAGCACTTCCATCCTGGCCGTCATTTTCGTCCAACGAGATCACGGGAATATTATCCTGAAGGTTTTCTTTCAGTATTTCTACAATACTGTCCCTTGCAGGCAAGGTGTCTCTCTTCTGTTCTACCTGGGATAATGCCGAGGGCAAGCAACCGCCTGTCAGCAAAACCGCAAGTAAACATTGCTTAAGTCTTGGTGTCATAAAATTTCTCTTGTTAAAAAAGAGTGCAAATGTATAGATTAAAAGCCGAAGGACACAGAAAATAACCAACAATAACATATAATTTAAATTGGAAAATCGTTGAAATAAGCGGCATATGAATACCTTTGCCCTTCATGCTTTAATAATTATGACAAAATTTCTAGCTACGATCAGCCTTGCTTTGCTAACTTTCTCAGGTGCTTATGCACAGAAATCCAATTACCGTCCTTCGCTGATTGGTTTCTACAACCTTGAAAACCTGTACGATACGATCAATAATCCCAGTATTGATGACGAAGAATTTCTGCCCAGCAGTGAGCGGCACTACAATTCCCGTGTTTTTAATGACAAGATCGGGAGGCTCGCCTCTGTAATTTCACAGATGGGTGTTGATATAAATCCCGATGGTCTTACCATGCTTGGTGTAGCAGAGATCGAAAATGACACCGTACTGAATGCAATTGTAAATGATAAGGCGCTGAAAAGCAGAGGACTTAAGTTCATCCATTACAACTCACCCGATGTAAGGGGCGTTGATGTTGCCCTGTTCTACAATCCGAAATATTTCAAGCCGCTTCACAGCGAGCCACTGTTTGTTAAGCTCCCCGGAGGATCCAAAGATTCTTATTTTACCCGTGATGTGCTTTATGTAAAGGGACTGATGGATGGCGATACCGTACATGTAATGGTTAACCACTGGCCTTCCCGTTCGGGTGGTGAAGAAAGGTCAATTCCTGCCAGGGCCGCTGCTGCCGGTGTGGATAAAAGAATTGTGGATTCCCTGATGGCTATCAACCCGGATACAAAAATCCTGATCATGGGTGATCTGAATGATGATCCTGTTAGTCCGAGCCTTGCTAAAGTGCTCAATGCAAAAGGCAATAAAGAAGATGTTAAGCAATCAGGCCTTTTTAATCCATGGGTTAATTTTTACAAATCCGGGATTGGTACTATTGCTTACCAGGATGCCTGGGGACTATTTGACCAGATTGTTGTTTCCGAAGCGTGGCTTCACAAAGACCAGCCGGGTTATTTTTACAGGAATGCTACCATTTTCAACCGGCAGTTCCTCGTTCAGCCTACTGGCAAGTACAAAGGTTACCCAATGAGAACCTGGGATGGAACCACTTATAACTATGGCTACAGCGATCACTTCCCTGTTTTCATAACATTACTTAAGAAAGTGAATTAAAATATTTCTTATAGATTTTTCAAAGAGCTGATCTTAAAAGGTCAGCTCTTTGTTTTTACGAACTTCAGCAGAAAAACTGATATGGCCTCCCACTCTTACTTAAAATGAATGGATCTTTCGGTGGATATTTCAATACATTTTTCGGAAACATATCTTAAGTTTTAAAAGCTTATTGAATTAATTTTATCGTCTTAAACTTATGTCATGAAGAAGATCTTTACTTTACTGTTTTCCTCATTTATTTATTTAGCGGGTTTCGGCCAGTCCACTACGGTTACCATCAGCCAGGTGTATGCCGGTGGCGGAACCAGTACTGCAGGCGTAACCTACAAATACGATTATGTGGAGTTGCACAATGTGAGCAATACGTCCCAGGATCTAACCGGCTTTTCATTGCAATATGGTTCCGGTACAGGTAATTTTGGAAACAGTGCCACACAGATATACGGTTTTCAGCCCAATACAACCATTCCTTCAGGAGGCTACCTGCTCATACAATTAGGTGCTGCCGGTGGTGCCGGCGCTGATCTCCCGGTAACACCCGACCTTATATCAGCGAATGTAAACCTGGGAGGAACATCTGGAAAAATTGCACTGGCCAATGTGCAGACCGGTTTGGCATGTGGGGCTACTGCAACTCCATGTTCACTTCCATCAACAAATATCATTGACCTTGTTGCATGGGGCACATCCAATAATGGGGAGGGTGGCGTAACGGCAGGAACGGTAAGTATTTCAACGGGGGCTGTTCGTAAACAGAATGGTTGCCAGGATACTGATAATAATGCAACCGACTTTACAATTGTGAGCAACCCTGTTCCGAATAACAGTGTCTCTCCTGTAAATGTGTGCGGCGCACTCGGACCAATACTTTCTGCAACTCCGAATATCAATAATATTACAACAACTGTCGGCGTTGCATCTGCTGCACAGTCTTATAATTTATCAGGAACGAACCTTACAGGTTTTCCGGGAAACATTACTGTAACTGCTCCGGCCGGACTGGAAGTATCGCTTTCAAGTGGTTCCGGATTCGGAGCTACGGTATCAGTTCCTTTCGTTTCAGCTACACTGTCAAACACTCCTGTGTATGTACGCATAGCTGCTACTGCTCCACAGGGTGCCATCAGTGCAAACATCAGCAATGCAGGAGGCGGCGCTTCTACCGTTAATGTAACCGTAAGTGGAGCTGTATACCAGAATTTTTATAACACAAAAGCCAATCTTGGTTTAACAAATACAGGCACGTGGAGCAGCACACTTAATGGAAGCGGCTCATCACCCGTTGATTTTACGACAGGCTACCAGTTATTCAATATCGTTAACCAGGCTAATGCCAATTATACCGGCACCTGGAATGTAGCCGCATCAGGCAATACTGCAAGAATTGTGGTTGGTGATGGTACGAACCCAATGACATTTACCATTAAACCGGACATTGATTCCTTAACAGGCGCCACGAGGGTTGATGTGTTGAACAATGCAACGCTTGTTATCCAGAATAACCGTCGCCCATTCCTGAATAATCTTGCTACAGGTTCAACTGTAAACTTTGCACAAACTGGAACTACCGCAGCCGATACGATCCGCATACCTGCGATTTCATATTATAATCTTACACTCACCGGGGGACTTAAATATTTATCCGGAGGTACCACTACGGTAAGAGGAAACTTTCTTGCTGATGCTGTGTTCAGGATGAATGGATCCTCTCCTACATTCTCTACATTGAACCTGTTTGGGAATGCTACTTTTGCCAATGAAACTGTATTTGATAATTTCCCCGATGCATCTGCAGATGCAGGAAGGATAACTCTTGCTATGAATGGATCCGGAAGGCAGTCTATCAACGAGGTAAACAACAACAGTAAATATATTTTCCTGTTCAGGCTACAGCGTGACAGTACAAACACGAGTGATACCATCACATTAAATGCAGGCCTCTACCTGGGAAATCATGCCGGTGGTGGATTGAGATTGAACCAGGGTGCATCTACAAATACCATCCTTGATATTGAAGATTTCGCATTCCTTGCTTTGTGGAGAGGAGGTGTTTCAACACCAAGCGCCAACGGAAGAATTACATCATCAAGCGGTGGTGGCAGCATTCTCATCAACAGGTCAGATGCAGGATCTGCATCTTTGGGACAACTTAATTTTGTTCCCGGATCGGCCTTCAATACACTTAACATGAACTGCTATTCGCCTTTTGAATCAGATTCAATGATGCTTAATGGAAATATTTTCGTAACCGACAATCTGTATTTATATGGCGGCAGACTTGTATGCATGAACGGTACTGTAATTGAAACACCGGCAAGCTGCGATGTTGATCCCGGAAGCACATTTTCATTCATAGATGGAAAATTGCGCAGGGCACTCACAGCCGGCGGTGATTTCCCGGTAGGTAACGGAAGTATTTTTGCTCCTGTTCATATTGAGCCTACAGGTGCTGCCAATGACTACACAGTTCAATATTTCAAGAGCGGTTATGGAAATTATACAATTGACCCTGCGACATTAAGTTCATACCCGGGTTATGAAGTTTCTAAAAAAGAATATTGGGTAATTGACAGAGCTGCAGGCCTGTCTGCTGATATCAGTTTTTATTATACCAGTGATTCAAGTGGTATCATTACTCCTGCCCAGGTAAAAGTGGCGCATTTTGATGGCACCGATTGGAATGACCTGGGTGGCACTGCAGATCCGGGCAGTACAACTAACTCGGGCTTTGTAACAGTAAACGGAGTTACTACTTTCAGTCCATTCACTTTTGCGGCCAGGGTTGGTGGAGTTATCCCGGTACGAATGAGTTCATTTAATGTTCAGAAAATAAACAGGTCTGTAAAAATTTACTGGACAACAGAACAGGAGATCAACAGTAAAGAGTTTGTAATTGAACGTTCCGGCAATGGTCAAAACTGGGCTGCTATTAAAACTGTTCCGGCAGCTGGCAACAGCAGTAACAGGATCAATTATACCGCAACCGATGATCAGCCTTTAAAAGGTATTAATTTCTATCGCATCCGCCAGGTTGACCTGGATAGTCGTGCAGATTATTCTGTTACCCGTTCCGTTTTATTCAGAACAGACGCTGCAATTCTGGTTACACCGAACCCAGCCAGAGATCTGATACATGTATATGCCGATAATGCAAGCAAACAAATGAATATACAGGTAATTGATATGACCGGAAAAGTTGTTCGCCAGGTTACTTCTGCCGAACAGCATACCGTCATTAATACAGGTTCATTGGTGAGGGGTATATATCACGTTAAAATAACAGAAGGAAACAATGTAACAGTTTCAAAGATTCTGCTTCAATAAGATAATTGCTTACGAAAAGCCCCGATCATAAAATCGGGGCTTTTTTATTCTACAATGGTTATGTCTGAAGGATCTATTAACGGCATATTTTTAAACCGCATGATGATATTACCTGTTGCGATCACATCTTTTTGACAATAGACCGCAATACGTTTTAATGACACTTCTCTTTCAGCTTCATTTCCCTTCCAGTATAATTCTCCAACCATACTTCCATCAATGTCATCTTTGGGAGAAGGTACATTCATAGCAGCTGCAAGCAATTTAAGAGAAGTATAATTTTTGTAATCACCGAAACGCCAGTACTGAAATGTGTCGATGATATTAGTTTCCCAGGGTTTCATATTCTGGAAATCAAGATAAGCAGGAATTTTAAGTTGATTGATGAGTAATCTTCGGCAGATAAAAGGAATATCAAACTCTTTGATGTTATGACCGGCAAAACACCATTTACTGTTCATCCCGGCTACTTTATTGATGGTAGTGATAAAATCAGTCAGGATTTTCTTTTCATCATGGCCATAAAAAGATTTTACCCTCATGGTCATGCTTGTTTCTTTATTGAAGTAGGCAATGCTGATGCAAATGACTTTGGCGAACTCTGCCATTACACCGGCACGCATGGGATAAAATTCATCCGCAGTAACTCCATCAGGTAATTGTTTCAGCACCTTATCCTGCCACAACTCCTGCCAATCGTTATTCAGTTCTGCAAATGAAGCGTGTTCCGGTGCTGTTTCTATGTCAATGATTACGAGATTTTCGGGTTGTATATGGAGCATGAACAAGTTTTATTTCAAATTAAGTGCAGTGTTATGTAATGACAATGAAATATTACTGAAATGATTTCAGCAATACCGAATTTTATTTAGTTGTTGAACTTCGAATGTACATGGCCTTTTGAGAAGATGTATTCTCATCTTTTTAAAAGGTCAATCCAATAAACACCTGGATCGCCTGGTTATGCCAACGTTGCCTGTCGTCAACTGCATTGATATTGGTGATACCATATTTATATCTTGCCCCTATATTAACAAGAGGCAATTGAATCCACAATCCACCAATAGCACTCCATTCTGAATTTTTATAAAGGTTACCGCCGGCTTTAAGGCTGTCGACCTTTTGCTTTAATAACCCTCCGTAAGCCGGCCCTGCCTGCAACTTCACCCGCTTGCTCGGCCCTACGTTGATATTGAGCAAAACAGGCACTTCCAGGTAATTGAGTTTTGCATTACGCTGATCTCCTCCTAAAAACAGCCCATCATAAATATCTCCGGGATCATTGCTGAATTCCGAACTAGACTGCACAAAACTTACTTCAGGCTGCAGACCAAACCTGTTGCTGAAATTGAATTGCAAAAAAGCTCCCGCCTGGAAATTATAATTGAATCCTGATTTATACGATTGCCCGCTTATCTTATTCACATTAACCCCGGCCTTTACGCCAACCCTGAAAAAGTTCTCGTGGTCCATGTCCAGGCTTTTTTTATGTTGGGCTGTGCCCGTAAATGAAAAAGCAACCAGCAAAACAATCAAACCATATTTCATACAAATGGATTTTATATATTTTTAAATTTATCATTTACAAATACCATGTCGGGTATTGTAACAGAACGCAATTAAATTAAAACTAAGCTTTCCTGCCAAGATTATGCCACAAGCGTTTCAAAAAAAAGCCTGCAACATAAAAATGTTACAGGCCCTGATATGTGATGATAAAGAATGTTAAACTATCTCCAATGCCCCGGTATCCAAACCCATCCACCTCTTCTGTGTTTCCATCTTCCTTCAACCCAATGACTGCGACGTGGCGGTGGCACTGTCCAATATCCATCTACATAAACATAACGATCCGACCTCCATACATAGTCACCCGCTACCCAAACATGTCTTGGCCCGGGTGCTATCGGTCTTACTTTCATTACCGGCGGGTTTGGCCTTACTTTAATCACTATCTGTGCATTTGCTGAAAAAGCCAGCAGAAGAATCAAACTAAAGACGGATGAAAATTTTACAATATATTTTTTCATGATTATAATTATTAAGCCGTTTTGACTTCAATAATTACCGCAGGTTTAAAACAGTCTTTTATTGATTGTTAATTTTCGTGATAGACTTCCTATATTTTTTTGAGTTTCCAATTTCCTTTGCGAAACAAAATAAATGCTGCTATTGCAATAGCTGTTTCAGAAACAGGTATCGCTACAAATACACCCGTTGGACCAAACCCCAGGCTTTTCGCAAGTATGTAGGCAAAGGGCACCTGGAAAAACCAGAATCCAAATAGGTTGATAGCTGTTGGTGTTTTTGTATCTCCTGCTCCATTAAAAGCATTGGCCATTACCATCCCGATCCCATAGAAAACATAGCCAGCACTTACAATGCGTAGTGCATTTACGGCATATTCTTTAACTACCGCATCTTTGGTAAAGAAGGATATGATAAATTCAGCGAAACACAGGAATATCAGGGAAACAAACCCCATGAAGATGGCATTGTATTTTGCAGTTTGTTTTACCGACAACTCCGCCCTTTCGGGATGTCCTGCGCCAAGATTCTGACCCACGAGGGTTGCAGCAGCATTACTCATTCCCCATGCCGGAAGAATAAAGAAAAGTACTATACGGATAGCAATCTGGTATCCGGCTGAAGCATCACTATGACCCGTTTGAACAACAAGGCTTGCCAGTACGATCCAGCTTCCTGAACCAATCAGGAATTGCAAAGTAGCAGGCCATGCTATGTCAACCAAAGAGCGAATCAGTTTCCAGTCGGGCTGCAGGTGCTGCAACGTAAGCTTAACCAGGCGCTTGCCGTTAAAGAGGTGGTACAACTGGTAGCTGACACCAATGCCCCTGCCGATTGTTGTTGCCATCGCCGCTCCCTGTAATCCAAAAGCGGGAACAGGTCCAAGCCCCCGGATCAATAATGGACACAATATAATATTGCAGATATTGGCCAGCCAGAGACTTTTCATAGCCATCATCGCATCACCTGCTCCCCGAAATATACCGTTGATAAGAAATAACAGCATGATCACAAGGCTTCCTCCCATGATGATCCTGGTATAACCTGCCCCATTTTCAACTACCGCAGGCTCTGCACCCATAAAGCGCAGGATTTGCGGTGCGTAAATAAACCCCGGAATGCTCAGGCAGATTGTGATCAATAAAGAAACAACTATCGACTGCATCGCAGCTTTTGTTGCTCCTTCGGGATTTTTTTCTCCTACCCTTCGGGCCACCATGGCCGCTGCCGCCATACTTACACCCATTGCCAGCGAATAAACTATAGTGATCACCGATTCCGTTAGTCCTACTGTTGAAACAGCATGTTTACCCAGGTGACTGACAAAATATATATCAACAACAGCAAACACGCTTTCCATACACATCTCCAGCATCATGGGTATAGCGAGTAATATTACAGCACGTCGTATGCTTCCCTGTGTATAGTCGAGTATTTCCCCGTTAAGGGATTGCCTGATTAATAAAATAATACCTGATAATTTAGAAGTAGATTGTTCTGTATGCATAAAAATTCTTTGACCTGATCCGTGAAAAAAAATAATGAATGCGATAACAATTATCGCAGAGTGAGTGCCGGAAGTTTCGGTTCCTTATAGAGAGGAACCTGCAAAGAATTTCATGTTTCGTAGAATTTGCAGGGCACAAAGATTGGGAAAAATCATTGACGGTCAAAAAACTTTATTTAAATGGCATTAACCGTGATTGTTGAATCAGTATTCCCCGGTTGCCCCTCCTCCTCCAAAGTCGCCGCCTCCAAAACCGGTTTTATTATCAGTCTGACCTGTTGAAAATGTTTCAGAGATAATCAAAGCTTCGATATTCAGTTTTGCCATGTCATTATCTGCTGATGATTTTTTTGAAGTAAAACCGTACCTGGGTTCATGTAAATACCGGGTGAGTAAATACGATACCCCGATTATAATTATTCCGGCGATCGTCATGGCTGTTTCAGCAGAAAGAACTGCATGGTAAAACCGTATGGTAAATATCATAGCGGCAATGAGCAGCAATGCTATCCAGGTATGCAGCCTGTCTTTCTTCCATATTCCCCGAAACAGGAAAATGAATGGTATCACAACCGTCAGCATCCAGAACAGCCAACCCAAGGGCATTGTTGCCCCGGTTTCCAATCCTGCATAAAAAAAAGTATTATTAAATTCTTTTACAACAAAATAATTTCCCGAAGCATATAAGAAAATGATAGCTGACGACTCAAGTATAACAATGCAGTGTTGATAAAGAGCGAACCTGTTTGTATTTCTCCATTTATGAAAAATAAAATATGCTGCCAGGGAAAAAAACATGATTGCAAAAGGAGTAATAATCTTACCGGCAGCGCCCGCTTCCAGGCATAAAAAGAAAATAGCAGCGATCACAGCAACATACGACAGCAAGGCAATTAATCGATCTGCATAACGCAACAAACCATATATACCAATCACAAAGGCAATGATTGAATTGGTTAATCCACTGAAATTATGGGGCAGGACAATGCCCATGTAAATAAGTACGATAGCTCCCCAAAGAAGTCCTTCATCAATACCCGAACGAAAATAGTTTCTCGAACTGATCAATTTCTCCAGAAGCACAAAAAAAGCAATGCCTGCAACAACAGCTAAAACTCCTATTGTTTTAAAATCCGCATCCTGGAAAATGACTGCAAGTATTCCAAAAGAAAAAAAGACCACAATAAGTGTGAGTAACATTAAACCCACTGCTATAAAAAAGTTGGGTGTATAAAATCCAACAGGAAATCTTCCATAAGCAGCTTTTAATTCTGCTTCATTCATCAATCCTTCATCAAAGGCATTTTTACAAAATGAACGCCTTTCTTGATTCTTAATCCAGGTTTTGTTATAGGCTATCATTCGTTTTCAGTTTCTTGTTCATGCGTACCAGGAAGATCACAAATACAACAGCTGAGATAATAAAATACAGGAAGCCGGCATACAAAGCCTGTGTAGTATTTCCGATAAATCTGTCAATAAACCTGATAACCACATAAGCCATCGCAACATAGCTGTACAATACAGTTACCAGAATGATATAAAAAGATTTTTTTGATAATGCCCGGCGATAAAAGAAGTATGATATTCCTGCTATCAGCATCAGCCACAATAGGTATATCGATTCGTAATTGAACATACCAGACAGTGAGCTTACAAACAATAAATGCATCCCAAAATTGCTGTACGTAAACTCGAAATGCTTTTTGAAGTTATTTTTTACGGATATAAATGCAGCTATCATGAGCGCCAATCCTAAAAATATTCCTGTAAATATGATCGTATTACTATCAAAATCATTTACCCTGAGCAAGCGGAGTGGTGTAACTGCGATTCCGAGCCAGGCACCAAGATTGGTAATCGCAAGGCTTAGTACAGCAAGCTGATCGAAATAGTAGGCTGAAATGAAGAGCACCACCATTGGAACAAAAGTTGCCAGTCCGTACCGCTCCCCAAAAAAATGAAACTGGTATTGCACGTATCCTATGATCGTAATAAAACAGAGACAAGCAAGCAACAGTGCATAATCAAAAAAAGTATGAGGAGATTCTGTTTTATAACGTAAAAATCCTTTGCCGGTTTTTATGCAATAGAAAAAACATCCTGCGCACAATGATACCAGGAACAATAATATTGCCTGGTGACCAATGCTATCGATATTCCTGTAAACCAGTATCCCAAGTCCACCACTGAGTAAAATAACACCGAGGTAAAGCAGTGTTTTCAATTCCCAGTGTACTGAGAAAATACCTGCACTTTCATGCTGCAGGCATTTCGTGTATGATTTTTCTGAAAGTATACCTTCCTGGTGCAACTGGTCGAAGACTTCTTTCCTGGCCATATTCATACCTCCTAAATTAATCAATTAGCTGGCAAAGAATAAATTAGAAATCCGCTAAAAAAAAATTAAAAAAAAGCATGATATCCGTTAACTTTAAGCATAAGCCCTAACTGCCATGCGCTACTTTATACCTTTCCTTTTTACCGGCATCTTATCACTGATGCTCTTCAATACAACCAATGCCCAGATACGACCTGCCATACAGTGGCAGAAATGCCTGGGAGGTACCGGTGATGACCGGGGACATGATGTGCTCATCAATGCAGATGGAACGCTGGTAGTGGTTGGACAAACTTTTTCAAATGACGGGGATGTATCCGGTAATCATGGAAATGGCGATGCCTGGGTTGTGAAACTTGATACAGCCGGCAGTATCATCTGGCAAAGACCACTTGGCGGAAGCGGCACTGATTATTTCAAATCGGTTATTGCAACAACAGACAATGCCTACCTCTGCATTGGCTATACAACTTCCAATGATGGCAATGTATCCGGCAACCATGGCGGTGGTGACGCATTTATCATGAAACTTGACGAGAACGGGAATACGATCTGGAGCAAATGTTATGGCGGTTCGCTTGGTGATACTGCTGTAAAAGCAATACTTACTCCTGATAACAATTATGCTGTAGTAGGATCTTCGGCCTCCACTGATGGCGATCTTTTAACAGGCGGAAACGGTGCCTGGGTATTTAAAATAAATAATTCCGGGGATCTGATCTGGAGTGGTGGACTTTTTGGTAATGGAGGATACAGAGGGTTTGATATTGCTATTACAGAAGACCAGCAGATATATGCGCTTACATCAGGCTTATCCCAATACACCGCAGGTTTATGGCCCAATGAGGTTACGATCAACAAAACCCCGGGTAAGATTTTTAAGATAAACAACCTCACCGGTGCCAATATCGGCCTTTTTGCTACTATTGGAGGAGATAGCTGTTACGCCATGCTTAAAACAACCAACAAGCTTGTGACAAGCCTGGTAGACGAAACCTATTTTTATCCTGAATTCTGTTTCGATGAAACACTTTACCTGAAAACAAAAGCTGACAATTCCCCAACTTTTACCACGCAGCAGGTGGGTTCCAATTTTACACAGACTTGCTATTCTTCAGGAGCAACCGGGGACCCGATTTATATTGCAGCATCGCATGGAATGGCTACAGCAGAAACCGGGTCCGGTTTGATACTTGCAGGCTCATCTGTATTTGATAATCCTTCGCCTACTCCTTTTGGATGGGTATCCGATGTATCGAATACCAATTACAGGTATGGGGATGATTACGGCAGGGCCAGCTTCAGATCCATAAAAGTTTATCCCAGTGGCAATGACTATATAGTAGTTGGCTATGCGTATGGAAACGGTGGTGATATCAGCGGTTATCATGGCGGACTATGGGATTGCTGGGTTGTAAAATTGTCGGGCCTCAACAGGATCGTAGGAAATATTTTTCTTGATGCCAATAACAATAACATCAAAGATGCCGGTGAACTTCCTTACACCCATGCAGCTGTTAAAACAACATCCGGAAGTTTTCAACGAACATCGTTTGCATACAGTGGATTTTTCGATAACACAGTGGCAACAGGAAATTTTACTTCCACTATTTTATTCAGCCGGCCTTACTACACTGCTGTACCGGTAAGCAAAAACACAACCTTCACTACTTATAAAAATATTGACTCCGCAAACTTTGCTGTACATCCCATACCCGGTATTATTGATTACGCTGTTGGCGTTTCGCCATTAACGATTCCTCGACCCGGAACAATTCAGCAATACAGTATCCGCTACAGTAATAAGGGTACCACCACATTGACCAATAAGGATGTTATTTTTATTAAAGACCCTTCACTGCATTATGTAAGTTCTACTCCACCCTATTCTTCTGTTTCCGGAGACAGTATCAAATGGAACATCAGCAGCCTGGCGCCTGATGCTGCCGGTGGTATCAGTCTTAATTTGCAACTGGATCCCATCCCCCTGGTAAACCTCGGCGATACAATCGAATCCGCAGTTTATATAGACAGTACCCTGGATATTTACCGTGCCGACAATTATATTCCGATTCGACAGGATGTTTCAGGTAGCTTTGATCCCAACGACAAGCAGGAAATTCATGGAGGATTCATTACACCGGCAGAAATAGCTGCAGGTAAATGGCTTGATTATACCATACGCTTCCAGAATACCGGCAACGATACGGCATTTACCATTATTATAAGAGATACAGTAAGTTCAAAACTCCAGGCCGACAGTATTGAAATTATAGGCACAAGTCATAACTGTAATTTCACCATTAAGTCGGGGCAGTTCATTACATGCACTTTCAGCAATATCAAGCTTGTTGACAGCCTGCACAACGAACCACTCAGTCACGGTTACCTGAGTTATCGCATCAAACCAAAATCAACATTGGTGTTGGGCGACAGTATCCGCAACAGCGCTTCTATTTATTTCGATTTCAATCCTCCGTTAATAACAAATACACAGATCACCGTAGTAAGCAACAGGCCGTTGCCGGTAGTATGGACAGGCGCTGTGAGTACAGCCTGGGAAGATCCGCTTAACTGGAGTTCTGCTGCGGTTCCGGATGGCAATAGCAATGTAACCATCAACACAGGCGTTCCAAATTACCCGGTTGTAAATTCCAATGCTGTATGCCGAAGCCTGAAAATACAGCCCGGCGCAACATTCCTTGTGAAGACAGGATTTAAGCTGCAGGTATTGCATTAATATTTAACCCCAGGCCTTGACGTTTATCGTTTAAACTTATCTTGCAGACATGGATAAGCAGGTAATTATTTCCCAAACCATCACATTCGTAAAAGAAACTTTAGCAGGAGCCGAAGGCGGCCACGACTGGTGGCATATTGAAAGAGTGTACAACAATGCCCGCAAAATAGCATCCTCAGAGCCTGTTGATCTGTTCGTAGTTGAACTCGGCGCTTTACTGCACGATATTGCCGATGCTAAGTTTCATGATGGCAATGAAGAAGCAGGTCCGCAAAAAGCCAGAACATTCCTGGAATCTTTGAGTGTACCGGAAGACATTATTCTGCATATAGAAAATATCATCCGGAATATATCTTTCAAAGGAGGTAATTTTTCTAAACCATTTTCTTCACCTGAACTTGATGTGGTGCAGGATGCCGACAGGCTGGATGCATTGGGAGCCATTGGCATTGCCAGGGCCTTTAATTATGGCGGATTTAAAAACAGGGAATTGTACAACCCCGGAATAAAACCGGATATGAACATGAGTAAAGAAGCTTATAAAAAAAGTTCTGCTCCTACTATCAATCATTTCTACGAAAAACTTTTGCTGTTAAAAGACAGGATGAATACTTCAACCGGGAAGACCATGGCCGCCGAACGGCACCTGTTTATGGAAAAATACCTGGAACAGTTTTATAGAGAGTGGCAAGGTGTAATTTAAAAATATGTAGATGCGAAAGTGTGAAAATTAAATAACATAAAACTCAATTTTCACATTAAGCCTTATTAAGCGCCCTCAGTAAATAGTATAACGGCACACAAAGCATCATCAGCAACAACGCATACAAACTGTTTTTGGGATCTCCTATAACAACTCCTCCAAGAAATACCAGGGAAGCAATAAAACTGAATACAGTAGTATATGGATAACCCCATGCCTTGTATGGCCTGTACAATTCCGGTTCCTTTTTCCTGAGCAGGATTACAGACAGGAACAACATGCTGTAAGTGAATACAAAAATGATAGACAGTACACTGATGAGAAAATCAAAACTACCGGTAACGGTAAAAAATACAATCGATGCCCACGTGATGAATAAAGCAATATTGGGAGTTCCGCCTTTATTTACATTGGCCGCTTTGTTCACGCCGAGTTTATCACTACTGATGGCATATAATATTCTCGAACCGATCATATAATCCAGGGTCATGGAACTGATGATAAATATGATCACGATAAGGTTTACAAGTTTGGCTGCTACATCACCCAATACTACCTGTGCCACTTTGCCCATCACCAGTTTTTCTCCCGCCATAGATGCAACCGGCATGATGTGCATCATAGCGAAAAATAAAATAAGATAAGTTATACTAACAATCAGCACACCACGTATCATAGCTTTTGGTAATTTGGCCGGGTTGCTGATCTCTTCTGAAAAATAAGTAGGATAATGCCATCCATCGTAAGTATAAATGATGCTCTGCAATGCGATCATGATGGCAGAAAAAGTAATGTGCGGAGAACTCAAAGTATGATTCACCAGTTCAGGATGCCTGGGATCAACCGTAAAAAAAATGATGATCAGCGTAAGCATAAAAATGGCTTTCACCAATGCTGCTATTTTTTGCAGCCTTGCCCCCCAGAGCACTCCCTGCCATTGCAGTATCGCAAAAAGACACGTAAATACAAGCGGAATGATTTTGGCCCAAATGCCGATGCCAGGAAATAACAGCAACAGGTATTCCGAAAGTATAATCAGGAAAGCTGCATCCCCGGCGCTCCACGAAAGGTAATCGCCCCAGCCAATGATAAATGCCGGCAAAGGCCCCATGGATCTTCTTGCAAAACAATAAGGCCCACCCGAACGTGGTATCATCGCTCCCAGTTCTGCTACAGAAAAAACACCGATCATGGCATATACAGCTCCGGCGATCCACAACAAAATAAAAACAGTTGGGTTGCCGATCTTTTCAGCCACTTCACCCGGCGTACGGAAAATGCCTAAACCGATGATACCCGCAAATGAAACCGATAAGCCAAAAGCAAGGCTGAGTACTTTGTGCAGTTTTCCCTTATTGGCAGTTGGCTGTTGCAAGGCTGATGAATAATGAATGTAAAATAATGAATATAAAACAAGAAAAACTGGTTGTTACATGTTCACGCTCCTTAATCCTGATTCATCATTCTTTGTTCTTCATTCAATTATTATAAAAAAGCCCCGTCTTTTCAGACAGGGCCTTTTAAATTATCAGTTTCAATGATCCATTGAAATATTAATCTTCAACTTTGATCTTTCCTTTCGCTTTGGCAATTACTTCTTCTGCAATGTTGTTTGGTGCAGGAGAGTAATGGCTGAACTCCATGGTTGAAGTTGCACGACCGGAAGACAATGAACGCAACTGAGTAACATAACCAAACATTTCACTCAATGGAACTTTGGCTTTGATTACCTGTACACCATGCTTGCTGTCCATACCTTCGAGCATACCACGACGACGGTTAAGGTCACCGGTAACATCACCCATGTACTGATCCGGTGTAAGTACTTCTACTTTCATGATCGGCTCGAGTAATACTGGTTTTGCTTTACGGCCGGCTTCACGGTATCCCTGTTTGGCACAAAGTTCGAAAGACATAGCATCAGAATCCACCTGGTGGAATGATCCGTCTTTTACATTCACCTTCATGCTTTCCATTGGATAACCAGCCAATACACCGGTTGTCATCGCAGATTCAAAACCTTTCTGTATGGCAGGAACGAATTCTTTTGGAATCGATCCACCAAACAATGAATTCACGAACTGGAAGTGACCTTTATCTTCTTTCAGGAACTCTTCATCAGCAGGTCCTATTTCGAAGATGATATCAGCGAACTTACCACGACCACCCGTTTGCTTTTTAAGTATCTCACGGTGTTCGATCATAGTGTTGAATGCTTCTTTATAAGCAACCTGCGGAGCGCCCTGGTTGATTTCTACTTTAAATTCACGCTTCATCCTGTCGATGATGATCTCCAGGTGCAATTCACCCATACCACTGAGGATGGTCTGACCGGTATCTTCGTCTGTTTTTACACGAAGTGTAGGATCTTCTTCCACCAGCTTGGCGATGGCCATACCCATCTTATCAACGTCGGCCTGTGTTTTTGGTTCAATGGCAATTGAGATCACCGGCTCCGGGAAAGTCATTGCTTCCAGAACGATCGGATGATCTTCATCGCAAAGTGTATCTCCTGTTTTGATGTCTTTGAAACCAACACCGGCGCCGATATCACCTGCTTCGATGAATTCGATCGGGTTTTGTTTGTTGGCGTGCATCTGCATGATACGGCTGATACGCTCTTTCTTACCGGTACGGGTATTGAGAACATAAGAACCTGCATCGAGGTGACCACTATAAGCCCTGAAGAACGCCAAACGCCCTACGAAAGGATCGGTCATGATCTTGAATGCCAGCGCAGCGAATGGTTCTTTTGCATCTGCATGACGCTCAAGTTCTGCTCCTGTATCAGGATGTGTTCCTTTGATAGATTCAATATCCAGTGGACCGGGCAGGTAACGGCAGATCGCATCCAATGCAGTCTGTACACCTTTATTCTTAAATGAAGAACCGCACATCATCGGGATGATAGAGATATCAATTACCGCTTTGCGGATCGCTTCGTGCATTTCACCTTCGGTGATGCTGTTTGGATCATCGAAGAATTTTTCCAGCAGCTTGTCATCGTATTCAGCAACTGCTTCTACGAGGTGTTGCCTCCATTCGTTCACTTCATCCACCATTTCTGCAGGGATAGGCACTTCCTGGTAAGTCATACCCTGTGTGGCATCATCCCAGATGATTCCTTTCATGGTGATCAGGTCAACCACGCCTTTGAAATTATCTTCAGCGCCGATCGGCAATTGCAGCGGAACTGCTTTTGCACCCAGCATTTCTTTTACCTGCTTAACCACGTTTAAGAAGTCAGCACCCGCACGGTCCATTTTATTTACGAAACCGATACGTGGTACTTTATAACGGTTGGCCTGGCGCCAAACGGTTTCTGATTGTGGTTCTACACCGGATACAGCGCAGAACAGGGCCAGCAAACCATCCAGTACACGCAGTGAACGTTCTACCTCAACGGTAAAGTCCACGTGACCCGGAGTATCAATGATGTTGAATTTGAATTGTTTTGTATCCGCAGTTTTCTTTCCCTGAACGGTAGGAAAATTCCAGAAACAGGTAGTAGCAGCTGAAGTGATAGTGATACCCCTTTCCTGCTCCTGTGCCATCCAGTCCATGGTAGCCGCACCTTCATGCACCTCACCGATTTTGTGGTTAACACCGGTATAGTACAATATACGCTCGGTGGTTGTGGTTTTACCGGCATCAATGTGAGCGGCAATACCAAAGTTTCTCTGATAACGTAAATCTGCCATCTTTTTTTATTTTAAATGTTGAATTTGAGATTTTGAATGTTGTGCCCGGCTTTTGAAACAATATTAAGCTTCATTGGCGTCGCACTCTTGTACAGTTGATCTTTATTGAGCATATCTTACCCGGAGCTGAACCAGGCTTTTGCCGGTTCTGGGTGCTTGATATGAATGTTTTATGCTCTCATAATATGCTAAATAGTTCAGCACCATCCTTCCCTGCCGAAGCTTTTAGCGCCGCAAAGATAAGAGGTTTTTTGGTAGATACAAGCAGTTTTGGAAAGATTTATGGTTTCCCGGTAATAGCCCCGGACGGGCCGATTCCTGCTTTTTTTTAAATTTATATAACCAGGAGGTTCGTGAAATAATATCACGACCTCCCGGTGTTTCCCCAGTTCTACTTCTCAATGTTGACTGCATTGGTTTTCACCAATGAAACCGTCTGTTTTATAAGCTGTACAAATTCTTTCCGGTATCCTTCCACATCCATACCCATGGAAGATTCAGCGATTTTCAAAGCCTGCTGGTAATTGGCATCACCTTTAAATCCAGAATTCCTGAGCAATAAACCGAATTCAGCCACTGCTGTGGCAAATTTCAAATTCACAGATGCATTATCAAATGCAACGGCATTATCAACCACCGGATGCTCTATCAGCCTGCTTACACTCCCCTGCGGTTCTTTATACCTGAACTTTATTGTCATCAGTTCATTACCGAACGAAGTCTTACTGAGTGCCTGTTCATTGCTTTGATATTTGAGTTTGTCTACATCACGCAAAAAAGTATCCTGCACACCCACCGGTATGATCTCGTACAAAGCTGTTACGGTATGCCCACTGCCCATGTCGCCGGCATCTTTTTTATCATCATTAAAATCTTCTTTCTGCAACATGCGGTTTTCATATCCTACCAGGCGGTAGCCCTGTACTTTTAAAGGATTAAACTCTACCTGCAGTTTTACATCTTTTGCGATCGTGAACAGGGTGCCGCCAAATTCATTCACCAGTACTTTCTTTGCTTCACTGATGCCATCAATGTAAGAATGATTACCATTACCTTTGTCTGCCAGTTTCTGCATCTTGCTGTCTTTGTAATTTCCCATACCGAAACCCAGCACTGTTAAGAAAACACAGGACTTCCTTTCATGCTCGATGTATCTTTCCAATTCATCATCGCTGCTCATCCCCACATTGAAATCTCCATCGGTGCAAAGAATAACACGGTTATTGCCTGCTGGATTATAATTTGCAAGAGCAGTTTTATAGGCGAGTTTTATCCCCTCGCCGCCTGCTGTAGATCCTCCCGCCTCCAGCCTGTCTATTGCATCTTTAATTTTCTTTTTATCAGAACCACTGGTAGCAGGCAAAACCAACCCTGCATTCCCTGCGTATACTACCATAGAAATTTTATCTTCTTCCCGGAGCTGGTCTGTCAGCATTTTTAAAGACGCTTTTACCAAAGGAAGTTTGTTTTCATCTTCCATAGATCCTGAAACATCAACCAGGAAAACAAGGTTGGAAGCTGGAAGATTATCAACAGGAATTTTCTTCCCCTGCATGCCGATCATCACGAGTTTATGATTGTTGTTCCATGGGCATGCGGACATTTCTGTAGTAAATGAAAACGGATCATTACCTGTTGGTTGGGGATAGTCGTAATGAAAATAGTTAATCATTTCTTCTATCCTTACAGCTCCTGCAGGAGGTAACTGGCCATCATTGAGCATACGCCGTACATTGCTGTACGATGCGCCATCCACATCAATGGAAAAAGTAGAGAGTGGATTGTCTGTTGCTTTCAGAAAACTATTCTCAACAATATTATCATAGCTCTCTGTATTCATTCCATCGCTGTCACTGTAAAATGAATATGTTGATCCATAAGACACGGTATTCAACTGTATTCCTACCGCCCTGCCCGACAAAAAGGTAGAACTGCTGCTCTGCAAAGTTCTTTTGGTTGAAAAAGCTGATACCACTACAACCTCCTGCAGCTTATTCGGTTTTAAAACAAGAATTACATCGATCACTGTTCTTCCTTTAACCTTCTGCTCAGCCATTTCATAAGAAACAGCGCTGAATTGCAACACCGCATTTTCATTTTGAACTGTGATACTGTATTTACCATTCTCGTCTGTATGCACTCCCTTGCCTGTTCCCTTGATCAAAACAGCAGCAAATGGCACAGCTTTTCCCGATTGATCGGTAACAGTACCGGTAATAATTCTGCTTTTTTCTGAATGAAAGGCTGATACCAGCATCAATACCGGCAAAAGCATAAGGATGAACTTTTTCATAACCATAGTTTTAATTCCTGATGCAGCATGCTTTGCTATTACACAAAACTTT
>WBZP01000421.1_pt1 | contig 21126 bp, 15 predicted proteins | sample 5204301 | NCBI WGS metagenome assembly WBZP01 (sample SAMN12412401, study PRJNA552823) | activated sludge metagenome | isolation source: activated sludge from nitrification reactor of wastewater treatment plant... | place: USA: Pennsylvania | collected 2017
ACCGGCCGCGCTGCTCCATGCCGCGACCCTGGTGGGGGCGGTGGTGGTGCTACTCGGTGTGGCGCTTGGGCTGACCAACTATCTGGTCGAAGCCGAGGTACCGACCAAGCTGGTCGAGTGGGTGCAGCATCACATTCACTCGCGCTGGGTGTTCCTGCTGGTGTTAAACATTGGCCTGCTCATCCTCGGCAGCGTGCTGGAGATCTACTCGGCGATCGTGGTGCTGGTACCGCTCGTGGCCCCGCTCGGCGTGGCGTTCGACGTGAACCCGGTCCACCTCGGCGTGATCTTCCTGTGCAACCTGGAGCTTGGCTTCCTGTGTCCACCGATGGGCCTGAACCTGTTCCTGTCGGCGACCCGGTTCCACAAGCCGCTGCCGTATCTGTATCGCGAGGCGATGCCGTTCCTGGGGATCATGACCATTGGCGTACTGTTTGTGACCTACGTGCCCAGCGTCACCCTGTGGCTGTTGCGGGTGCTTGGGAAGGCCTAGCCGCTGATGCTGCTGGCGTTGAGTAGCCTGCTCGGAGCCACGGGCGGTATTCCCTCCTTCAATCGATTGTTATGCCGGGCGGCCGCCGAGTTTGCGGTGGAGCATGGGCGACACCTGCATGTGGTGGCGCTGACCGACCCGCTGTACGCCGAGCCGGGCTTTGTCGATACGCTGGCGCAGCGGCCCGGTCAGCCGCCAACCTTTACGGCCTGCGCGGGCGACCGTCCCCGGTTTGCGCGCTCGGTGCTGGGCCATCTTGGGCGTGGGCGGTTGGTGGTGATGGGGCACGTGAACCTGTCTCCACTCGGGGTGCCGTTTGGGCGGTTTGGGGTGATCGCGCATGGCACCGATGTGTGGACGCGGCTGCCCACGCTGCGCAGGCTCGCGCTTCAGCAGGCCACGGTGGCGGCAGGGGTCAGTGAGCACACGCTCCAGCAGCTCTGTCAGGTGCAGGGCGTGCTGGTTGGGCGCTGCCAGCGGTTGGTGAACGCACTCGATGAGACGAACTTGGCGCACAGTGCGGCGACGCCCTCGACTGCGGACGAGTCGAGCCCGCGACTGCGGGTGGTCAGCATCACCCGGCTGCATCCCAGCGAGCCCAAGGGCATCGATCTGGTGATCCGCAGCCTGCCCAGCCTGCCGCAGGTCGACTACGAGATCATCGGGGAAGGCGAGGCGACGCCGGCGCTTTTGGCCCTGGCCGACAAGCTGCACGTATCCGACCGGGTGCAGTTCCTCGGGCGACTGTCGGAAGCGGACAAGCATGCCGCGCTCGCTCGCTGTCACGCGCTGGTGCTGCCCTCGAGCAACGAAGGCTTCGGGATCGTCTACCTGGAAGCCATGGCCCACCACAAGCCGTGTCTGGCCGCTCGGGTCGGCGGCGCGCCGGAAGTGGTCCTGAACGAGGAAACCGGGCTGGTGGTTTCGCCGACCTGGGAGGCGGTACGGGAGGGACTGGCTCGCCTGACCGACCCGGCGCTGCGAAAGCGGCTGGGGCAGGCGGGTTATCGGCGGCTGGGGTCGCGCTTCACCTATCCCGAGTTCGCCCGCCACGCCCACCAGATGTTCGGGCGACTGACCTGATCTCGCGCTCTCACTGACCCAACCAGGACTCCAAACGAGGTGATCCGGTGGTCAAAGGTCTTCCGCAAGGACTCCAAACGAGGTGATGTGGTGCTTTGAGGTCCTAAAGAAGCACTCCAACCCAGGTGATGCGGTGCTCAAAGGTCTTCCCCAAGCACTCCAACCCAGGTGATGCGGTGCTCAAAGGTCTTCCCCAAGCACTCCAACCAAGGTGATGTGGTGATCGAAGGCCCTGAACATGGCCCCCCGCCGCTTTTCGTCGGTGCTGTTCGGGGGCGGGTTTGCTAGGGTGGGCGGACAGTGGCAAGCGTGGTGACGAGTCGGGCTCGACGTGCGATGTGGGCGGTGGGGCTGTCGCTGGCACTGCATGGCTTGCCTGCGATCGTGCTGTCGTCGCTCTCGCTTCTGGATCGGCTACTCCCGCCACCGCCGGTGACCTGGGAGATCGTGCCCGCCAAGCGCAAGGCACCGCCCTCGCTGCTGACGCCGCCGCCAGCGCCGCCACCGCCGGTGACACCCAAGGACAGCGAGCCTTCGCATCGGCCCGAGCGTCCTTTGGGCTCGGAACCGGGCGGACGGATTGGCAAGCCCGCTGCGCCCAAGACGCCCGCGCTGCGCAGCCTCCATGGGGTGGGGCCGGAGTCGATGGAGCAGGACGTGGGGCTGCGGCTGCTGCTGCGACTGCCGGAGGTGGCCCGCTCGCCCCATCGCCAGGCGGTGGCGGGACTCCTGGGGGCGTTTCCGGACTCGCGGCTGCTCGTGGCGGGCAGCAGTGTCGCCTCGGGGGATGCGCTGGCAGAGGCGCTGTTTCAGTCGGCAGAGGTGCTGGTGATTGCCACCACCGATCCGTCGGGACAGCGGCGCAGTCAGACCGCGCTGATTGCGGTGGGTCGCAAGCTGCGGTCGCTGTACGAGCAGCTCACCTTGCGACGGGTGCCGACCTGGGATGACCGCGAGCTATTGTTCGATGGGACCGACCTGCTCGCGTTTCTGCCGCGTCCGGTGGTGCCGCCGAGTCCACCTACGACGGATCCCATGAGCGCTGATGCCGGGGTGCCGCCGTCTCCACCGAGCCTGGTCGAGCAGCTTCCCATGTTGCGGCGCTCACTGCCCAAGGGCGGTCCGCCGCTGTCTGCGGAGATTTTTAACGTCCAAAAGCGGCTGCGGCTGCGCGGGGGCCTACCGACGCCGACGCTTTTGCAGGTGTCGCTGTCTGCCGATCTGGATCCGCAGGTGCAGGGACGGCTGGTGCTCAGTTCGCCCGAAGAGGCGGCCCAGCTTCGCGAGGCACTGCTCGGAATCGGCGACAAGCTGCGGGGCGACTGGCGCTTCAAGCTGATGGGGATCTCGACCGTGATCGATCACCTTCAGTTTGCGGTGAAAGGCAGTGAGCTACTCGTCACTGGGTTTGTGACGGGCGCGACGCTCCATTCGCTGCTGGGGCTCGGGGCCGGGGCGCTTCAGATCATCCCGTCGGGAGCACCACCACCGCCGCCCGATCTGCTGCCGCCGCCGGTTGCCGATGCTGGTGTGGACGCTCAGTGAGCGGGTCGAGCGCGGAATCGTGCCTAGCCAGTGACCAGCGCGGCCCGTGGATCGGCCTGCCACTCCGTCAGGGTCGGGGCGTTGCGATCCTTGTCGGCGAGGAGTGGTCCGCTCGCCGCGATCTCCTGGTACAGCGCTCGCAGGGCCGGATCACAGAGCGACCAGTCGAGATCGGGGGCGAGCGGCGAGATGCCTGCTTCGGCGGCTGGATTCCATGCTGCGGTGCAGAAATACTCAATCACCGTCTCTTCGGGCAGGAGCGTGCCGTGGGCAAAGCCGGGCGGGATCCAGATCCACTCGGCGTAGTCACGGTCGCGCAGCGCGGGCAGGTCGTAGCCGATGATCTGGCCAAACGTCGTCGAGCCGGGCCGGAGATCGAGCGCAAAGTCGACCAGTCGTCCGTGGAGGGCCCGCACCAGCTTGCCCATCTTGGGTTGCCACTGAAAGTGCAGGCCACGCAGGGTGCCACGCCGTGAAAAGGCCTCGTTGCACTGCACAAAGGGCAGCGGGATCGCCTGCGCCAGGTCGGGATGGCTGGCAAAGTCGGACGATCGAAAGTGCTCGCTGAAGTAACCGCGCTGGTCGCAAAAGCGGGCGAAGCGCACGACTTTGACGTCGGCAATCGCCAGTGGGGTGACCGACAGGATCTTCATCGCGACACCGTCCTAGCTGACCGCGAGCACTTTCTTGAGGTACTGGCCGGTGTAGGAGCTGGGGACGCGGGCGATGTCCTCGGGGGTGCCGCAGGCCACGACCAGTCCGCCGCCCTCGCCACCCTCGGGGCCCATGTCGACCACATAGTCGGCGGTCTTGATCACGTCGAGGTTGTGCTCGATGACGATCACGGTGTTGCCGGAGTCGACCAGGCGATTGAGCACCTCAAGAAGCTGCTTGATGTCGTCAAAGTGCAGGCCGGTGGTCGGTTCATCGAGGATATAGACGGTGCGACCGGTGCCCTTTTTGGCCAGCTCCTTCGACAGCTTGATGCGCTGGGCTTCACCGCCGGACAGGGTGGTCGCCGCTTGGCCAAGGGCAATGTAGCCGAGGCCGACGTCGCGCAGCGTCTCTAGCTTCTGGCGCACTTTGGGGATGTGGCCGAGGAACTCGCAGGCTTGCGACACGGTCATGTCGAGCACGTCGGCGATCGAGGCCCCCTTGTATTTGACCTCGAGCGTCTCGCGGTTGTAGCGACGACCGGCGCACTCTTCGCAGACGACGTAGACGTCGGGCAGAAAGTGCATCTCGATGCGGAGGATGCCGTCGCCCTGGCAGGCCTCGCAGCGCCCGCCTTTGACGTTGAAGCTATAGCGACCGGCCTTGTAGCCGCGAGACTTGCTGTCGGGCAGGGCGGCAAACAGATCCCGGATGTGGGTAAAGACGCCGGTATAGGTCGCCGGGTTCGAGCGCGGGGTGCGGCCAATCGGAAGCTGATCGATGTCGATCACGCGGTCGATGTGGTGCAGACCCTCGATGCCATCGTGAGCGCCGACCTGGCACTTGGAGTGGTTGAGCTTCTGCTTGAGCGCGGCGAGCAGCGTATCGATCACAACGGTGGATTTGCCCGAGCCAGAGACACCGGTGACGCAGGTGAAGACGCCGACCGGGAAGCGGGCGGTGACGTCGCGCAGGTTGTGCTCGCGACCGTTCTTGAGAACGAGGTAGCGGTTTTGACACTGACGGCGGCTGCGAGGGACTTCGATCTTTTTGCGGCCTGACAGATAGGCTCCGGTGAGGGATGCGGTCGAGGCCATGATCTCGCCGACGGGACCGGCAGCAACGACGCGACCGCCGAGGACTCCGGCACGCGGGCCCATGTCGATGATGTGATCGGCGGCGCGGATCGTATCTTCATCGTGCTCGACGACGATGACGGTGTTGCCCATGTCGCGCAGGCGGAACAGCGTTTCGAGCAGGCGCTGGTTGTCGCGCTGGTGCAGTCCAATCGACGGCTCATCGAGGACGTAGAGCACGCCAACGAGCGAGCTGCCGATCTGACTGGCCAAACGGATGCGCTGGCCTTCGCCACCGGACAGCGTCGCGGCGGTGCGATCGAGGGTCAGGTAATCGAGGCCGACGTTGACCAAAAAGCCGAGCCGCTCGCGGACCTCCTTGAGGATGCGCTCGGCGATCTCGGCCTGGCGCGAGCTGAGCTTCAGATCGGTAAAGAAGCGGTGGGCATCGCGAATCGGCTTGGCGGTCAGGTCATTGATCGGCAAGTTGCCGACGCGAACGAAGCGCGCTTCTTTGCGCAGCCGGGTGCCTTGGCAGTCCTCACACGGCGACTTGTTCATGTACGGCGAAAACTCTTCGTAGGCCGCCTCGAAGCTGTCCGAGCCCGCTGGGGCGGTGCCTTCTTCGCGTCGCCGCCGCTCGTATTCCGACAGTCGCCGCTCGAGGTTGGCAATGACGCCCTCGAACTCCTTCTTGTAGGTATGGCGACGACCGTTCTTCTCGAACCAGAACTCGACCTCTTCGCCCTTGCTGCCCGATAGGACGATGTCGCGCACGTTCTGCGGCAGCTCCGACCAGGCCACCGTCATGTCGAAGCCGTAGTGCAGCGCGAGCGCCTCGATGATCTGCTGAAAGAACGGCCCGTTGCGCTTTTCCCACGGCTCGATCGCGCCTTCGCGGAGCGACAGATCGGTGTTCGGAACGATCAGCTCGGGATCGAAGAACATCTTGGCGCCGATGCCGTCGCAGGCCGGACAGGCACCGGAGGGATTGTTGAAGCTAAACAGGCGCGGCGTGATCTCGGGGTAGCTGACACCGCAGTTGATGCAGGCGAAGCGCTCCGAAAAGATGATGTCGCCGCTCTCATCGGTGATGCCGACGCCCTCGGGCATTGGATCGTCACCGAGCAGCACGGGCGATACCTTGACGATCCCTTCGGCAAGCTGGAGCGACAGCTCGATCGCCTCACTCAGCCGCTGCCGGACGTCGTTTTTGACGACCAGGCGATCGACGTAGACCTCGATGGTATGGGCCTTGTTCTTGTCGAGCTTGATGGTGTCTTCGGAGAGATCGAACAGCTCGCCGTCCACGCTGACACGGCGCAGACCTTGCCGTCGCAGCGCATCCAGCTCTTTTTTCCACTCGCCCTTGCGACCGCGCACGATCGGGGCCAGCACCGAAAAACGCGTCCCCTGCGGCAGCTTGAGCACGCGATCGACCATCTGCTGCACCGTCTGCGCGGCGATCGGCAGGTTGCACGAGTGACAGTGGACGGTGCCAATGCGGGCGTAGAGCAGCCGCAGGTAGTCGTAGATCTCGGTGATCGTTCCGACGGTGGAGCGGGGGTTCTTGCTGGTCGATTTTTGCTCGATGGAGATCGCCGGTGACAGCCCATCGATCGAGTCGAGGTCCGGCTTCCCCATCTGTTCGAGGAACTGCCGGGCGTAGGTCGACAGCGACTCGACGTAGCGCCGCTGCCCCTCTGCGTAGATGGTGTCGAAGGCCAGCGACGACTTGCCCGAACCCGACAGGCCAGTGATAACCACCAGCTTGTCGCGTGGCAGCTCGACGTCGATGTTCTTGAGGTTGTGCTCGCGAGCCCCTTTGATGACGATCTTGTCCATGCGTTTGCCTTGCCTGCCGCTAGAGCGAGCCCCGCTGTGGTAGCGGTGACGGATCTGCGCACATAGCAGGCTTGGTCATAACATGAGCGCAGCTTTTGCCACAACCTCTGACATGTGGTGATTTTGCGATTTTGGAAGGGTGCTGCACTCACCGGAAAAGCCGGTTATGGTGCGGCGCATGTGTGGTCGTGAGCGAATTTGGCTGCTTCGAGCTTGTGTTCGAATCGGTCTGGGGAGCATCACCGTGCTGGGTGCGGTGCTGGGCACCTCGATGGGGGCGAACGGCTGCGCCTCGAGTGGAAACACCGTTGATGCTGGCGATGAGATGGTCGTCCGGCCGACGCCGGACCTGGCAACGGCTGGTGCGGTGGACTTGGCTGCATCACCCGCTGACTTGGCGGATGCCGATTCAGACCTGAACATCCTGCCGGGCGACACGGTGCTACGGGTTCACTATCCACGAAACGATGCTCGTTATTCCAAGGTCAGCGTTCGTGGAGATGGCTTCGGTCTGTCGTGGACGACTGGACGAGCGATGACCAAGGTCAGCGATGGCCTGTTCCAAGCCAAGGTGCGGGGGGTGACTGCGGCGATCGAATGGAAGCCACTCCTTGATGACACCACTTGGTCTCGGGGAAGAAACTTCGTCGTGCAGCCAGGGCAGACGCTCGATGTCTATCCGCACTTTGTGACCGCGAAAGGGCGCTATCTGCGGATGGATGCGGTTCGCTCGGTGCTGCTCGGGAACTCACGGGGCGTGTGGCTGTATCTGCCGCCCAGCTTTGATGAAAATCCCGAGGCTCGCTATCCGGTGCTGTATATGCACGACGGACAGAACCTCTTCGATCCGCGCTACGCGTTCGGAGGGCGGACCTGGCAGGTGTCGCAGACGCTGGATGCGGGAATTGATGCGCTCGATGCTGCGGATGGTCTGCCCGAGGTCGTGGTGATCGGTCCTGAAAATACCGATCGCCGAGTGTACGAATACACCCCCTCGAAGAGCAGCGAGCCGCTCTATCGCGATAGCGGTGGCGGCGACCTCTATCTGCGTTTTCTCGTCGAGGAGCTGCTGCCGCAGATGACCAACCTGGAAGCGCCGGTCAAGCTCAAGGGTCGACTGCTGAGCGATGCGAGCAAGACTACGCTCGCTGGATCATCGCTGGGTGGTCTCATTACGGCGTATGCGGGGGTGAAGAAGCCCGATGTCTTTGGCCGGGTTGGGATCTTCTCGCCGTCGACGTGGTGGGACAACCTGTTCATCATTTCAGCAGTCACAGCCAGCACCACCAAGCCGATGCGGGTCTATGTCGATAGCGGCAATGCCGGCGGGGGCAGTGGGGATGACTGGCGCAACACCGCGAGCCTGGCGCAGACCTACCGCGATCTTGGTTTTCGCGACGGAGTAAACCTCCAGTACGTGCTAGAGCCGGGTGGAGCGCACAATGAAGATGCGTGGGCTCGGCGTCTGCCTGCCGCGCTGCGCTTCTTGCTGGCTGGCCTGTAGAAGCACGTTCTGTCGACACCTGTAACGTTAGGAGGGCTCTTTCCGACATGCGGATCCACGCTCTACCGATCTTCGTCGCTGCGATCTGCATTTTGGCGATCGCCTATCGGTTCTATTCGGCGTTTATTGCTGCCAAGATCTTTGCGCTCGACGACACAAAACAGACGCCAGCTCATGCGCGGCGCGACGCCAAAGACTACGTACCCACAAGCCGATGGGTACTGTTCGGACACCATTTTGCGGCGATCACTGGCGCGGGGCCGCTCATTGGCCCGGTGCTGGCGGCGCAGTTTGGCTTTCTGCCGGGCCTTCTATGGATCCTGATCGGGGTCACGCTGGCTGGGGCGGTGCATGATTTCGTGACGCTGTCGGCGAGCGTTCGTTCGGGGGGCCTGTCGCTGGCGGCGATGGCAAGGAAAGAGCTGGGCCAGCGCGCTGGCTCGGTGGCCACGTTGGCGATCTTCTTTACGGTCACGGTGTCGATCTCGGCGATGAGCTTTGCGGTGGTGAAGATCCTCGAAGGCAGCCCGTGGGCACTGTTTACGATCTCGATGACGATCCCGATCGCGCTGCTGATGGGCGGGATCATGCGCGGCGAAAGTCACGGTGCGCGACTGAAGCTGGCGTCGGTGCTTGGCGTTGGTTTGCTGCTGTTTGCGGTGGTCTATGGGGACACTGTGGCGCACTCGCGGCTGGCACCATATCTGTCGCTGTCGTTTGGAACGCTGGTGGCGTGTGTGGCGTCGTACGGGCTTTTGGCATCGGTGCTGCCCGTCTGGCTGCTGCTGGTGCCACGCGACTATCTGTCGTCGTATATGAAGCTTGGGACGTTGTCGGTGCTGATCGTGGCGATCATGGTGGTAAACCCCGAGCTCAAGATCGAGGCGTTCACTCAGTTTGTGTACGGCGGCGGACCCATCATCAAAGGCAAGGTCTTCCCGTTTGTGTTCATTACCGTCGCCTGTGGCGCGATCAGTGGCTTTCACTCGCTGATTGCATCGGGGACGACGCCCAAGCTGATCGATAAGGAAACCGACTGTCGTCCGATCGGCTACGGTGCCATGCTGTTGGAGGGTCTCGTCGGGATTACCTCGCTGGTCGCGGCGGCTTGTCTGCATCCTGCCGATTACTTCGCGATCAACGTCCCCGAGGCAGCCTTCCAAAAACTCGGCATGACCCCGGTGGAGATCGATCTGATGTCGCAGCTCGTCGGTGAAAAGCTGCGTGGCCGCACTGGCGGATCGGTCAGCCTTGCCGCCGGCATCGCCCAGATATTCTCGCAGCTCCCGGGGGCTCGGGCCCTGCTTGGCTACTTCTATCACTTCATCGTCATGTTCGAGGCCGTGTTCATCCTGACAACGGTGGATGCTGGTACTCGCGTGGCGCGCTTTCTGATGCAAGACATACTGGGACATCTCGACGCACGCTTTTCGCGACACGACTTTGCCCCCGGTGTCTGGGGAGCCTCGATCTTGGTCGTGATGTTCTGGGGCGGGTTTCTTTATTCCGGTACGATCTCGACGCTGTGGCCGCTGCTTGGGATTGCGAACCAACTGCTCGCCACGACGGCGCTGGCCGTGGGCACGGCGGTGATTTTGCGGATGCATCCGAACCGGCGACGGTATGCGCTGGTGACGGCAGTGCCCATGCTGGTGGTTGGTTGCACGACCTTGACTGCGGGCTGGCAATCGATTTGGAACAACTTCAGCCGCGATCCAAGCCGGGTCAAAGCTGTGGTCAACAGTGGGTGTACCGCCATCCTGATGTGTTCTTGCGTGTTGGTCCTACTGACGCTGGCATCGCGGGTGAGGTCGATGTCGGCTGTGGGTGACCGGAGTCAGGACAAGCCAACATAAAAACCGACCCGTACCGTTACTGTTGAACCCGAGCGAAATATTTGGTGAAATTACAAGCTAAGAGCTGCGCAGCCCTGTCCTGCGATCACCCTTCATGAGTAGAGATCCCATGTATTTAGGACGATTCGATCGCGCAGCGAACACTCGACTTTGGAGCAGGAGAACCTGTACCGATGCTCGCTAGCCCTATCCGGATTACGGCATGTGCCCTGTTGATGGCCTTGTTGGCCATCGTCCACCCTCACACCGCGCAGGCGCAGGTGGCGCCACGCATTACCATCGACTCGAACCCGCCGGGTGCCACCATCTTCGTCGATGGCGCTCAGCAGGCCGAGCGCACGGGCTCCGCGACGAAGGTTCGAATCGGCAAGGGTCAGCATCGTCTCCGGCTGGAACTGGAGGGGTATCGGCCCTTTGAGCAGCAGGTCAATATCGGCGCGGCGCAGAAGCTCTCGTATACCCTCGAGAAGGCTCCGGCGCGGCTCGATATCAAGTTTCCGGCGACGAACGATGCGGCGCGGGGCGCTGAGATCTTCGTGGACGGTCAACCGGCGGGCACGGTGCCGCAGCTTGTCGACCTCCCAGGCGGACGTCACCTCGTCGAGGTCCGCAAGCCAGGAATGAAGGTCTACACCGAGACGGTCGAAGTCAAGGCTGCCGAGACTCGCCCGGTGTGGGTCATCATGCAGAGCGACGTGAAGACCGGTGCGCTGATCGTTTCGGCGGACGTGGTGGCCGACGTAGTGGTCGACGGTCAGCCGCGTGGCCAAGCGCCGGTGGTGGTCGATAACCTCACCGAGGGCGAGCACGTCGTCGAAGTTCGCCGCAACGAGGCCGGTGCCCCACCGTGGCGTCAGAACGTCCGAGTCGTCGGCAACCAGCAGACCAAGGTCCATGCCAACACCACGCCCCCGCCACCTGCCGCCGGAACCCTGATGGTGGTAACCAGCGTTGCGGAAGCCGAAGTCCAGATCGACGGCGTGGCCAAGGGCGGCCCCGGTCAGCCGATCAGCCTGCCACCGGGACAGCACTCGATCACCGTGACGGCGAAGGGTCACAAGGCGGTGACCAAGGTTGTTGAGATCGAAGCCGGTAAGCCCCGCGTCGAGCGCATCGAGATGGAAGGCGATGCCATGACCCGCAAGGTGGGCATGATTCGCATCGTGATGGCAAACCCGATCGACGGCGCGCAGTACTACATCAACGGCCGTCGCTACGACGAAACCGCCGCGCTGTCTGATGCGGGTGTGGAGATCGCCTCGGGCAAGGTCATCGTCGTCGCCAAGAAGGACGGCTTTGGTCAGGACAGCAAGGAATTGACGCTGGCGGCTGGATCAACGGAGACGGTGACTCTCAACCTCCGGAACGTCGGTAAGCTCTACATTGCGTCGGAACCGAAGGGTGCCTTCGTAATGCTCGATCGCCAGCTCGTCGGCCAGACGCCGCTGACTCGCGAGAACATCAGCGCCGGGGCGCACACCGTCGAATTCCAGCTTCCGGGATACGAACAGAAGGTCGAGCAGTTCAATGTCCGTTCGGGTGAAACCGAGCAAGTCAGCGTCATGCTCAGCAAGGTCAAAGAGGCCAAAGAGACGGATTCTGAGAAGAAGGAAACCCGTCGCGGTCTGTCCTCGTTCTCGGCAGTGACGAATCCCTACGGCGGTTTCACGGCGGACATGGGCAGCGGTTATCCATGGCTCGGCAACGTTCGATTGACTGTCGGTGTGTGGAAGGCCAAGCACAGCGTCCTGGGCGAGATGGGCCTCGATATCGGCACCGAGTTCCGCAGCAACTTCTTTAGCGATCACGAAGCGACGGGAACCATCCGTTTCCAGATGCTGCGTCGTGGACCGTTTGCTCTCGGCCTGCACATGCTGGTTGGTGGTGGTGGTGGTCCTCGCGAGCGCAACAGCTTTAGCTGGGAGCTTGGCGTGCCGGTCACGATCCTCGCGGGCAGCATGGTCAAGCTCACTGGCAAGGCCTACGTCCAGGTCTATTCGGATCGTCACTGTCCGTCGGTCGAGTCGATTCAGGATCTGTACAAGAACGACAAGGCGGAGTTCATTCGCCGTGGCGATCCTCGGGATAGCACCGAGGGTGGTGGTGCCGAGCACACGGGTGATCGCTGCGTTGGTCGGTCGTACGACAAGACCTCGAGCTACCCGAGCCCGTACTACGCGGTGACCCAGTACAACGGCACCCGCAAGTACGATCCGAACTACCCGGACTTCCAGGTCGATGGTACTGGCGTGCTGGAGCGCTTCGTTGGTGTTCGCGCCATGCTCCAGGCTGCGGTCGAGCTGGCTGTGACCTCGAACGTCAGCCTCTACGGCTTGCTCGAGGGTGCGCCGTTCCAGAAGGAGCGGCAACTCTTCACCGACAAGTTCAACCGCCTGTTCCCGATCCATGACGCGCCGATTTACGGGCGCATGGGTCTGACCGCCAAGTTCTACTAGCCAGCCGCCCGCAGCGAGCGGGCGCTCTTCCCTGCCCGCTCCCCCATCCCTTCTTCGTGACTTTGGTTCGGCTAGAAGAACCGACGTAGGTCCATGCCTTGGTAGAGCTTGGCGACCTGGTCGGCATAGCCGTTGAACGGTAGCGTTTTGCGGCGTCGTAGCTCGCCGATCCGCCGCTCGCTGGCTTGGGTCCAGCGTGGGTGATCGACCTCTGGATTGACGTTGGCGTAGAAGCCGTACTCGCTTGGACCCTGTTTGGCCCAGGTCGTAGTCGGGAGATCCTCGGTGAAACGGATCGCGACCAGGCTCTTGATGCTCTTAAAGCCGTACTTCCAGGGCACGATCAGGCGCACCGGCGCACCGTTCTGATTGGGCAGCACCTCGCCATACAGCCCCAGGCACAACAGCGTCAGTGGATGCATCGCCTCGTCCATGCGCAATCCTTCCAGATACGGCCAGTCGAGCGCCCAGCTTTTCTGACCCGGCATCTGCGAGGAATCCTTGAGCGTCACAAACTGGACGTACTTGGCCTTGCTGGTCGGCTGCACCAGCTTCACAAGCTCGGAAAACGAGTAACCGATCCAGGGCACCACCATCGACCAGGCTTCGACGCAGCGGAAGCGATAGACGCGTTCCTCGAGTGGGGCCAGCTTGAGCAGCTCCTCGATGCCGATCGTGCGTGGCTTTTGGACCTCGCCCTCGATCTTCACCGTCCACGGTCTGGTCTTTAAGGTGTGCGCGTTTTCTGCCGGGTCGGATTTGCTCAGCCCGAACTCGTAGAAGTTGTTGTAGGTCGTCACGTCCTTGTAGGGATTCGGTTTTTCATCGACCGAAAAGTCTGCGCGACGTGCTGCGGTGAGCTTCTGGGTCGTTTCGGCCTGCGAGCTGCGACTGCCGCCAAACAAGTACGCTCCGGCCCCGATGCCGAGACCCGCCATGGTGGTACCGGCGATAAAACGACGTCGGTTCATGAACTGATCGCGTGAAGTGATCTCCGATCCCAAGACATCGTCCGGCTTCTTAATCAACATGCAGCGCTCCCGATCCGTGGTGCGTGAGTGGGGATGATTCCCTAGTTTAGAGTCTGCTCGGGTTCGTCGCACATCGTCTTTGTGCAGCCGCGATCGTGTTAGCTTTCGCTGCGGACGGTCAGAAGGAGGCACTTTCGTATGCGCGGACTGATTCGACGGATCCTCACGTGGGTGGGCGCGGTTGCGGTGATCTACCTGCTGGTGGTGGGATGCATCTTCTTGGCGATGACTCGCAAAAAGGATGTCCCGGCCAAGACCATCTTGGAACTAGACCTCGAGCACGAGGTCATCGAGTACCAGCCCGACGACCCCATCGCCAAAGCCGCCGGCAGCGAGCGCCTGGTGCTGCACGACCTGACGATTACGCTGGAGCGAGCCGAAAGCGATCCCAAGGTTGTCGGCTTGGTGGCGCGCATTGGTGCATCCAAGCTCGGTGTCGCCACGATTCAAGAGATCCGCGATGCCATCGTCCGCTTTCGCAAGAAGGGCAAGTTCGCGCTCGTGTTCTCGGAGACGTTCGGCGAGTTTGCAAATGGTACGGGCTCGTACTACCTGGCGACCGGTTTTGACGAAGTGTGGATGCAGCCGTCGGGCGATGTCGGGATCGCGGGTCTGTATCTGGAGTCGCCGTTTCTGCGTGGGGTACTCGACAAGGTGGGGGTCAAGCCGCGCCTCGATCATCGCAAGGAATACAAAAACGCGATGAACATGTTCACCGAAAAGTCGATGACCCCAGCGCAGCGTGAGGCGATGACCAAGATCGGCGACGGCATCTATTCACAGATGGTCCGGGCGATCAGCGAGTCGCGCAAGCTGACGGTCGAGGAAGTGCGGGCTGCGATCGACAAGGGGCCCCTTTTGGGGTCCGAGGCGCTGACGGCCAGGTTTGTCGATAAGCTCGGCTATCACGACGAGTTCTACGCCGAGGCGAAGAAGCGAGCGGGTCAAGGCGCGCAGCTCCTGTATCTGCACAAGTATCGCGAGCGGGCTCTACCTCTGCACAAAAAGGGTCCTAGGATTGCGCTCATCTACGGCGTTGGCGGAGTGGCGCGGGGCAAAAGTTCCTTTGATCCACTGTCGGGGGATGTCTCGATGGGCTCGGATACCGTAGCTGCGGGCTTTCGGGCGGCGATCGCCGACAAGGATGTCAAAGCGATCCTGTTTCGGGTCAGCAGCCCCGGTGGTTCGTACGTAGCGTCCGACGTGGTCTGGCAAGAAGTCGGACGCGCTCGCAAGGCCGGCAAGCCGGTCGTGGTGTCGATGGGCAATGTCGCGGGCTCGGGTGGCTATTTCGTCGCGATGGCTGCCGACAAGATCGTGGCGGAGCCGGGAACCATCACCGGATCGATCGGTGTTCTAGGCGGCAAAATGGTCCCGAGCGAGCTGTGGGAGAAGATCGGTCTGTCGTTTGAGGCGGTGCAGTTTGGAAAAAACGCGGGCTTCTTTTCGATGAATCGCGATTACACACCGGAAGAGTGGGCGCGACTTCAGGCCTGGCTCGATCGCGTGTACGAAGACTTCACCAGCAAGGTCGCGCAAGGTCGCAAGCTCGATAAGCAGCGGGTCTTGGAGATCGCCAAGGGTCGAGTCTGGACCGGCGAGGATGCCAAGGGAATTGGCCTGGTCGACGAGCTGGGTGGACTTCATACCGCGCTTACGCTGTGCAAGCAGCTCGGTCAGATTGCCGATGCGCAGGATGTCGAGCTCAAGACCTATCCGCACGACAAGGGAGCTTTGAAGGCCATCCTCGACAAGCTGACCCACAAAGATCCCGATAGCTCCGATAAGGAAGGGTCCGCCGTGAGGATGCAAATGCAGTCGGTGGATACAGCGCAAAAGATCATTCATACAGCGCGGCAGATGGGACTGTACGGAACGCGAGAAGTGCTGGAGATGCCGCTGCTCGGGGATGGTCTGTAGCCAAGCGGGCTTTGTCGGCTCACAGCGGTGGGCCGAGCGTTGCTGCCGATTGGGGGGCTATGGGTGGGGCGGATGGCTAGCGGGTGGTACCGGCGTGCGCGCTTCACCGCCCGCCTGCTCGATCGCGCTCAGGATGGGGGTCAGCTTGGGCCGATCGAACATCGTTTCTCCGATGTAGCGCCAGACGATGCGTCCGGTTCCGCGTTCTAGGACGAACATGCTGGGGATCGCGATCTCTCGGCCTTCCATTTCAACGCCGAACTGGCGGATCAGCTTGAGCTCCGGGTCGGCACCAATCGGGAACGTAAGCTCCAGTTTTTTGCCAAGTCGCTCGGCTTCCTCGATGGGATCGGCACTGACCGCCCACAGCTTGGCCCCGCGTCGCTCAAATTCTGTCAGGTTCTTTTGCAACTGCCCGAGTTGCATACGACAGAGGGGTCACCAGTGGCCACGATAGAACAGCACCACCAGCGGCCCGTTTTGTAGCGCATCGGCCGCCGAGAGCTGGCCTTGGCTACTGTGAACCGAAAACGTCGCCAGTGCTGATTGAGCAGCCAGCGGCGGTGATTTTGGGTGGAGCGCGCAGCCGCTGGTTGCCAGACAACCCGCGAGCACAACTCCACTCATCCATCCGCAGGCACGGCTACGCAGCGAGCGATGCGGCCGGTGCGCTAGGGATCGCAAAGGATGGGTGCGAACGATTGGCAAGTGAACCTCCCTGTAGGTAAACCGATTCGTATCATCTTATTCGCCACAGGGAACTGCAATGCGCACGGGCTGGGCCGTCATGTTCAGGCTTCCCGCACCCAACTGACCCCCCGAGCCATCTCCCCAGCAGTGCACGGTTCCCGATTGAGAGCGTGCGCAGAGAAACGAATTTCCAACGTGGACACTGGCGACCTCCGTCAGTCCGGCGACCTGCTTCGCACCTTGAGGGAGCTTGGTGGCATTCGGGCTGGCGATGGCGCGCAGGGTCTCTCCCCAACACCACAGGCTGCCACTCCGCATTCGTGCGCAGGCATCCCGTGGTCCGATCGTAACGTCCGCAACGTCGGTCGGTAGCGAATCAATCAGAACTGGATTCTGGGTGGAAAGGAGTCCTTCGCGAAATGCCACCACTCCCAAACAGAGCAAGCGACCGTCGCTCTTGAGCGCGCACGTTTGATTGTGTGCTGCAAACAGATTCACGTTCTCGCTACCGAGTTCCGTAAGTTCAAACGGAGTCGAGTGCGCAGTCGAGACCTCATGGCCCAAGGCACCGTACAGACTCTGTCCCCAGCAGTTCACCTTTCCATCTGCACGCAGGGCGCAAGAGTAGTTTAGGCCAGAGACCACCTTGGTGACCTGTTCGTGGAGTCCAGTAACGGCAATCGGAGTTTCGGAAGGAGTGAGGTTGCCGCTGCCAAGCTGTCCGAGTTTGTTGTCTCCCCAGCACATCACCGAGCCCCTGCGTGTGCGGGCACAGGCGTGTTGCCAGCCGATGGTCACCTCTGCGACTTCTTCCCCAAGAGCAGTCATCGCCGTTGCTGGCATCAGGTCTGCGGCCACGACAGAGTTGGCGGACGGAGCCCTTCGACCCCAACACCACAGACTATTTCGGGTGGTGAGTGCGCACTGATCGGCGAGTCCCAGAAACAGGGTAGACAGCTCGTTTGGGAGTCCGACCACCCGCACCGGGTTCACGATCTGCTTTGACGTGACAGAGTTGTTCCCTCCGCTCAAGCAGAGCACTCCGCTATCGGTGGTGATCGCACACAGACCGCTTGCGCCAAACCCTAAAGACTTCACGCCGAGTCGGAGTCTTGGCACTGGCTTGGGTCGTGACACTTCATGCCGCTTGGTGTCTGGATCCCAACCGGGGGCTGTGTCTCCCCAGCAGTGGGGTGTTCCCACTCTGTTTAGCGCACAAACCTGACCATCCGACGTGGCAAGCTGCGCAATGCAAGCAGTCCCAAGTGGCTGTGCAAGCGGAGTCAGCGCAAACCGCCTTCGGAGGTGTCCTGATTCGACCTTCAGGCTACGCTTTTCGTCAGAAGAAAACTCCGCCCATAGCTCGATCTGGCGCGCTGAAAGGAGCTGCTCGAAAAGCCCCATATCAGAGTCCTCATCCGGTAGAAACTGCGCGATCTCTTTTAACGAAAGCTTGGCTTCTAAGCGCTCTCCGCCAGCGATTCGTAGTGGTTCGTGGGGATGCACATTGGCGAGATCGGCCATCCCATGCATCCTCACCAGGTAGGTCTTGCCCCCATCGACCCGCACCGCAATTTTTCCGTAGCTCTGCCAAGGAATCGATCCGCACAGTGAAAGCGGAATCGTCTTGGGTGTCGAAGTTGTGTTCTGGAGCGAAACGAGAATCGTCAGATCCGACGGCAATACGCTGTGCGGAGGGGTCAGCGAAAGACCCAATCGGATACCGCTTACTACGCTGCCCCACGCCTCTTGTTCGGCGGCTGCTACTTCGGTACTGCTCAAAAGCAGCACCGCCAGTAGGACTAGCTTGGCTATCAAGCGTAACGCACGCATCCAGACATCATAGCAGTCACAAGCGATCGTGGAAGATCTTCACCGTACACAGTGGCTGAAAGCCGAGTCGGCGCAGAATTGGCTGGGACATATGTCCCGCTTGGGTCAGGAGTCGGGGCACCCCTAGTCGACACGCTTCCTCATAACGCGCCGCAAGAAGCGCTCGATAGACACCCTGGCCACGGAAGTCTGGATGGGTTGCACCACCGCACAAGATAGCGGCTTCTTCGGTGTACACCAGATCGCCCGCAGCGACGATTTCACTTCCGATGGACGCCGCAAATCGCACCCACAGCGGACTTCCTTCATAGCACGCATAGTCCTTACGAACCGACTCCGCAAAGTTCTCTGGGACGTGGCCGAAGCACTGCCAAAATACTCGCTGGCTGCGACTATAGGAATCGAAGTCTTCGACACGGGAAATCCGTATGGAGTCCGGCCAGGGCGGCAGCCAACCCGGCGCAGGATTTGACAGAAGGAGAGCCTCTGTCTGCTGTTCCAGTGCGAACGGCGACACTCCCAAGTGCTGAAGTTGCGCGGGCAAGTCCGCTGGAGTGGCCGATGGACCCACTTCGAACAGCGCTTCTGTTCGACCCTGCTTGCGGATCGTAGCGCGAATCTCGGTCACCGTTTCGGAGACTTCATCGGGGGCCATTCGGAATCGCTGGACGACGGTTCCGTGTGGCCCTTCGGTTGCACCAAAGATGATGACATAGCGATCCGTTTCCAGTCGGAAATCACCCGGTCGCAGCGGCATGTGGGTATTCAGATCTTCCGCCAGAGCGAGGAGCTTCTTAGAAACTTCGGACATGACGGAATGTGTAACACGATCCGCACTCGATGCCAGTCTGTAATCGTCGTGGGCTAGTTCTGTGGAACGCGAGTAAACGTGCCGTGTTCCTCTAGTGAGAGCGCTTGCACGAACCCATCTGGGCTCATCGTGAAGGTCGCCATCGCAGCGCCGAGTTCTGCATCGTCAAACTGCAACCGTAAGCGATTCGCTTGCCATGGCGAGAGCTTACCCGTCAGCGACTTTGCAATGCGTAGGCGTAACCCGTCCTTGCTGGCGGTGATCAATGCCTCACCGAGCAGTGGTGACAGATACTTTCCAACAAACCGCTCTGTAGGAATCGCAAAGGTGGTGGTGGTTTGCTGGCCCTGCTGCGCAGTTTGGGCCGCTTGCTGTCTGGCTCGACTGTCCTTCGACATCTGGAGACGAATGCCGCTCCAGTCTTTCCCTGTGCTGCCAAGCCACGAGTCGATCAGGTGAAAGGCCATCGCTTCCGGTAGTCCGGTCCACGGCACGTTGGTGAGCACTGCCACTCCAAATTTCTCTTCCGGAAGTAGCGCCAGCGTGCACGAAAATCCGTCGATCCCTCCGGTGTTCCAGACCACCATCTGCCCACGATAATCTTGCAGCATCCAGCCAAAGCCATGCGCCAAAAAGTGACTCTGTGGATACAGCGCTTTGGCCCAAGGTCGTAGTCCCACCAAGGTCTGCGGGGTCATCATGGCATCAATAAGAGTAGTATTCAGTACCTGTTTTTCTTCGACGCGGCCTCTCTGGAGCCAGACTTGTAACCAGCGGGAAAGATCCGTGGCGCTTGCATACAGTCCAGCCGCTGGCGCGATGTTGTCCAGGATGCGTGGCGCAATCGGAGTGATGACGGCATTTCGCTGGGTGTGGGGACTGGCAATGTTCCCATCGGGAGCGGTCGGAATCCCAAAGCCAGATTCGGTCATTTTGACCGGTTCTAAGATTCGACTCCGGATCAGCGACTCCCAAGACTGTCCCGATGCACTAGCGGCCCGCTCTCCGGCCAAGACATACATGACGTTGCTGTAGCTAAACTGACTGCGAAGCGGCGCGGCTTGGGGGACTTCGCGGAGTCTGCGAAGTACCTCATTGCGATCGTATCCAGTCCCCGACCAAAGCAGATCTGCTGACTCATCAATTCCACTGCGATGTGAAAGAATGTCACGCAGAGAAAGCTGCTCGGTCGCCACCGGATCTTGGAGCGTGAAGCCGCTTAGCGACTCTTTGATCGGTGCATCTAGCCGCAGCTTTCCTTCCTCTGCGAGCATTCCCACCACGGCTGCCGTAAATGTTTTGGTCAGCGAGGCGATTGCAAAGCGAGTATGGGAATCTACTGCCGCCGGGTTACCTTTTCGTCGCTGGCCAAAACCACTGAGGAACACGACCTGGTTGTCTTGGACCACAGCAATCGCCATTCCTGGGGCTTGCCAGGCGTTTAGCATGTGCTGTGCCTGGGCAGGCAACTCTGCGAACGGATTCTTGCGCTGGAGCGGTACAGAGGGAGTTGCAGGAGCACTATGGTCCGGGGTCGCCATGGCCGGAGAACAGAGTCCTACCAGAGCCAACAGCAGCGTCGATCGACAGAGGCGAGCAGGGGTCATCAGCAACAGTTCCTTTGTCAGCAGAGTCACCGATTCTGACATGGACTGGACAAGGATGGCGCGAGAACCTTCCGTGATGACTAAGGAGAGACGTTGGAGATGAGCAGATAGGCCGGACTTTGGGTACTCCCCACCACCAGATCGGCCAGTCCGTCGAAGTTGACATCGGCCACGGCGAGCGATGGAACGACTCCATTTTGATGCGCGCTGAGATCAATGATTCGTGGTGCCGCGAGCGTTCCACTCTGCGTTCCGAACAGGAGTGCTAGCTTGTTCTCGGTGGCACTGCTCGCGACGATGTCGGACATCCCATCACAGTTGGTGTCGATTGCGTCCAGCCAGCGCGGAGTGGTGCCACTTGGGATCGTGACCGCAGTTCCGAACCCTCCTCCGCCTTGTCCAGCCAGCACTGCAAGGTTGGTTTGGTCTGAGAGCGCGACCACCACATCCAGCTTGCCATCCCGGTTCAGATCCACCGCGACCACCGATGATGCAAACCCCGGAACGGACTTCTGCGACAGCCGCGTAAACGATTTTGCGCCACTCTTTTGCCATACTTCGACTAGCTGAGTGCTGCCGCCCGCTACCAGCAACTCGGGCTGACCATCGGAGTTGACGTCGACCTACCAGAATCTTACGTTCCGACGATGACCGATGAATTCACTCTTCGCTGGAGCGAATAAGAGTCTTTTCATATGTATCTTATTGTAGGAAGGTTGACT
>WBZP01001475.1_pt1 | contig 21114 bp, 23 predicted proteins | sample 5204301 | NCBI WGS metagenome assembly WBZP01 (sample SAMN12412401, study PRJNA552823) | activated sludge metagenome | isolation source: activated sludge from nitrification reactor of wastewater treatment plant... | place: USA: Pennsylvania | collected 2017
GCCTTTGCGGGCCATAAGCAAACGCGCGGCGGGCGGCTTTTCGGCGAAGGCGACACGCCCGTCACGGTCGGTCTCGCCGCGCAGCAGCGTCTTGCCCTGCGCGTCGATCCAGCTCAGCTCGACACCTTGGCGGGCCTGGCCGTCGGTCAGCGAGCTGACGTAGGCATCCGCGCCGCTGTTCGGATACTGGCGCAGATGCAAGCCGAGATCACTGACATAGAAGTAAGTCGTCTGATACTCGTCACGGAAGCGGTTCGGTTGCGACATGACGGCGATGTACACGCCGGGTGCGCGCAGGGCCGGGATGCTCTCGACCGGAATGAAAGTGACGGCGCGCCGGTTGGCCTTCTGTTCGGTCAGGAAGCGACCAACGAAGGCGCTCGTCGTCAGCTTGTGCAGCTGATCGAGATCCCAACTGCTGATGGCGCCTTGCAGCCGGTTGCGCGCAGCAAAGAAGGGGGCATCGCCATCGCTATCGTCGTTCGCTGCCGCCTCGCCGTTGCCGTCCGTCCCGGCGGGTCGCGGGGCATTGCGCGCCGGCCCGGCAACCACCTTTTCAACGAAGCGGGCGAGTTGTTCGGGCTTGACCCTTAGAAACTGGATATCGACCTCGGGGACATTGACCGTCGTCACCGGCAAACCGCCGTTTTGCGCCGCCGGCAGGACCATGCCACGGCTGGCGAAATAGAACGCCGGAGCAACGGCTGCGGTATTGATCGAGAAGCGCGCCTCGCCGTCCAGCTTGCTGCCGTTTCTCGCCGTCAGTCCGGGATTGACGCGCACAACGTAGCGCGTTTGCGGCTTGATGTGCGGAAAGAAGAGCAGACGCGGGTTGTCGCCGACCACCCAGGCACCGGCGACTGGCTGGCCGCCGTCGAGTGCCGTATCGGCAGCGGTACGGCTGGTCGACGCGGCTTGGCTTGCCGTTTCTTCCTCCTCGGCCGACTCGCCGACCTCCTCCGCGGGTGCTGCTGCTTTCCTTGCCGCGGCGGCGGGCATTTCGAGCACCTGGACGAACTTGTCGTGCTCACCTTTGGCCTCAAGCGGCAGGCTGAACGACAGAGCAAGCGCCGGCGACCCGTCAAGCTCGCGGTGTGCGCCGTCGACCACCTCGAAACGAACGCCCTCACTTGCCGGTTCGTCCGGCGCCGTAAGAGGCAGATGCCCGATCGCCAGAAAGCCGGCAATCGCCAGCCCGATTGCCGCCAATACGGCGTACAGAGACGCCTTGCCGTACTGACTGCCACGCCCTCCATGCTGCATAGGTCGCTCCAATGAGTAATGCCGGGTCGATTTTAGCAGGCGGCAGCCCGCCGAGCGTGATCAGTTGCTCGTCGCAGTGGCGCCTTCTGCGGGCATCTGCGTCGCCACCCGAAGCGGCGCGTCGTCGACAGGGCGGGTGGCGGGCAGCAGATCAGATCTGCGCTTCGCCCGGCGAACAACTCACCTGGAACAGCGCGCGGTCTTCGAGGCGGACTGCCGTCAGGTGGCGGCCCCAGAGACACCCGGAATCGAGCGCCAGAAGATTGGCTCTGATCTTCAAACCCAGGGCCGACCAGTGGCCCGTGACAAGAACATGGTCCGCGCTCAGCCGGCCCGGGACGTCGAACCAGGGCAGGAATCCCTCCGGGGCCGCGCTGACTTCGCCCTTGGTCTTGAACTCCATGACGCCGCCCGGTGAGCAAAAGCGCATCCGCGTCATGGCGTTGACAATCACACGCAGTCGTTGCCAGCCAGTCAAGTCCTCGCTCCAGGCCGCGGGCTCACTGCCCCACATGTTGCCCATGAAATCGAGGTAGTCCGGGCCGCCGAGCACTGCTTCGACTTCCTGCGCCAGCGCACGCGCCTGGGCGACTGTCCATTGCGGCAACAAGCCGGCGTGTACCAGGCAGAAGGTCTCTTCCTGATGGCACAGGCGCTGACGGCGCAGCCAGTCGAGCAACTCGTCGCGATCGGGCGCGTTGAGAATCTCGTCCAGCGTGTCACCCTTGCTACGCCGGCCAAAGCCGGCCGCGGCCATCAACAGGTAGAGATCATGATTGCCGAGGACGGTAACCGCCAGCGGACCGAGACCGCGCACGAAGCGGAGCGTCTCGAGCGAACGCGGTCCGCGGTTAACCAGGTCGCCGACGAGCCACAGGCGGTCTGCACCAGCGTCGAAACGGCACTCCTCGAGCAGGCGCTGCAACGACGCGAAGCACCCCTGGATATCGCCAATCGCATAAGTCGCCATGAACGGGTGGTCAGGCGCCGGCCTGCCCTTGCTGCCAACGCCAGGCATCGCGGCACATGTCATCAATCCCCCGGCGAGCGGTCCAGCCGAGCATATTCCTGGCCAGTTGCGGATCGGCATAGCAAGTGGCAACGTCGCCGGCGCGCCGTGCGGCAAAGACGTACGGCACAGGTCGCCCGCTCGCCGCCTCGAAGGCGTGAATCATTTCCATTACCGAATAGCCGCGACCAGTACCAAGGTTGACCGTCAGCAGACCCGGTTTGTCGAGCAGGTAGTGCAGAGCCGAGAGATGGCCTTCGACGAGATCCATTACGTGAATATAATCGCGCACGCCGGTCCCGTCGGGCGTTGGATAATCGTTTCCGAAAACACTCAATCGCGATCGCATGCCGGTAGCGACCTGCGCAACATACGGCAGAAGGTTATTCGGTACGCCATTCGGAGACTCGCCGATCATGCCGCTCTCGTGCGCTCCGACGGGATTGAAATAACGCAAGCGGGCGATCCGCCAGGCACTGTCGGAGAGCGCCAGGTCGGCCAGCATGTCCTCGATCATCAGCTTTCCCGCACCATAGGGATTGGTCGCCGCGCGTGGAAAATCCTCCCTGATCGGTACCGTTGGCGGGTCGCCATATACCGTTGCCGAAGAGCTGAAAATCAGTGTCTTGACTGCCGATTCGGCCATAACCTGACAGAGCGACAGCGCACCACCGACATTACAGTCGTAGTAGCGCAAGGGTTGCAACACCGACTCCCCTACCGCCTTGAGGCCGGCAAAATGCAGCACCGCGCTGATCGGGGCAAGAGCGAATATCTGCTGCAACAGCTTTCGGTCGCGTACATCGCCGCAAAAAAAGAGTGGCCGCTTGCCGGAAATCCTTTCGATTCGATCGATTACTTCAGCCCGGCTATTCGACAGATCATCGACCACAATCACATCGTGGCCGGCGGCGAGCAGAACGACGCAGGCATGTGAGCCGATATAGCCGGTTCCACCAGTGACGAGGATATTCATCTTTTCCCCTGTTCAGGCACGGTCAAGCCAAATAGTCCGGCCGCTGCATGCCGGATCGCTTGTCCGGCATTTCCCGCCTTCCGTGCGCATTCTGTCTACCACGTGCCGCCTAGATGAGAAACTCGTCCTTCTTTCGTCCCTGGGCTTCCAGATTGGTCAGCCACTTGGGTGCCTTGCCGCGCCCGGACCACGTTTCACCATTGAGGCCACGGTACTTGGCGGCGACCGGCATGCGCGCGGCGCCGATGTTCGTGCTGGCTGCCGCCGTCCCCGGTTTGAAGCCACAATCGGCTGCTGTCAGGCCGTATTCGGCGATCAACTGCTTCACGGTGGCAACCGCCGACGAGACCTCCTCACGCCGAGCTTCTTCAATCTGTTTGTCGAGTGTCTCGCGCTGGGCGAGCAATTCCCGGTAGATGGACATGCTTGATTCCTTCCATATAATCATCAAATGAACACATTATTCACCGGCCAGGCAGTCAGGGCCGGGGCGCACTTTACTTCACTTTTCTTAGCGGAGCAAGCGCGGTCGAGGTTTTCCGACCAGTTGCTCTTGGCGAATGCAATCCACCGGACGGTATTACCCGTCACGCCGATTCGCCGGCCAGACGGCAATACCGGCCACCGTGGAAAATCAGTGGTCTCGCCATTTTCCCCTGGGTAAACCGCACAATGCGTCCGACAAGAACGAGATGATCTCCGCCCGGGTAGTGCGCTTCATGTGTACACTCGAACCAGGCCAGACAACCGGCAATCAGAGGAATACCAGCGAGTCCGGGCATGATTTGGACGGACGAGAAATGATCTTCGCCGCGGGCGGCGAAATGGCTCGAAATCCACTCCTGCTCCTCCGCCAGAATGTTGACTGCATAGTGTTGCGAACGACAGAAGGTAGGAAGACTCGGTGAGCGGTTGGATAGGCTCCAGAGGATGAGCGGCGGGTCGAGAGAAACCGAGCTGAATGAATTAATGGTAATGCCGTCTGGCTTTCCGGTATCGGTGCAGGTGGTCACTACCGTTACACCGGTGGCGAAGCTGCCCAGGCTGTTCCGCAGGGCACGACAGAAACCATCATCGGCGGCTGGCCAATCGCCGTCAAACTGCGCGCCCGGCAGGTCATCAGGGGCGGTTGAAGCTTGCGTCTTGCTTGGCGCGAGAGGGGGCGGGGGCATCAAGGCGTGGGGCCGGGTTGGTCGGGCGTGTTAGGATGAACTGTCAGGAGCGCAGCGTAGGCGTAGTCATGCAGAGATTCGACATTCATTGGCCGGCAACGCGCGGGCGCCGGCTTGCGCGGTCGGCTCGACCGGGACGTTCTCGGCCACGGCGGCGCGCATACTTCCATTATCGCTTTGGCGCCCCGTCGTGTCGAGACACCGGCGGGCCAACGTTCTGTCGCACAGCGTCAGGCGAGGCAGGCGCTTCTCTTGGTCGTGATGGTCAGCGCAATGTCTGACCCCTGCAGCAGCAATTGCGTCTCCTTTTCAGCGCGGCTCATCCGCTGGCAGAAAATGCACGGGCGCCATGATCTGCCCTGGCAGCAAACGCGCGACGCTTACCGTGTCTGGCTGGCGGAAATCATGTTGCAGCAGACACAGGTCTGCGCCGTAATTCCCTATTACCATCGTTTTCTGACGCGCTTTCCGACCCTGGCGGCGCTTGCCGCGGCGCCTTTGCCCAGCCTCCTCGAAGCCTGGGCCGGTCTTGGCTATTATGCACGGGCGAGAAACCTGCATCGCTGTGCGCAGACGATCGTCAATGAATACGGCGGCTGCTTTCCGCCGGACGTTGTCGATCTCGCGCGCCTGCCCGGAGTCGGCCGAACGACAGCCGGCGCCGTCAGCGTTTTTGCCTTCGGCCGCCGGGCAGCGATTCTTGACGGCAACGTCAAGCGCGTGCTCAGCCGCTGCTTCGGGATCGAAGGCGCGGATTCTGCAGCAGACGATGAACGACGCTTGTGGGCGCTTGCCGAATCGCTGTTGCCAGCGGTTGACATCGAGAGCTACACGCAGGGTCTGATGGATCTCGGCGCTACCGTGTGCCTGCGGCGAGCGGCGAAGTGCGCCGCATGTCCGCTGCAGGGAGCGTGCATCGCCTACGCCACTGGCCGGCAGGCCGAATTGCCTGCGCCGCGGAAACGGAAACCTCTGCCAGAACGGCAAGTCACACTGGCGCTGCTCTGCGCCGGGCAAAGAGTGTTGTTCGAACGGCGTCCGCCGAGCGGCATCTGGGGCGGCCTGCTGAGTCTGCCTGAACTGGGCGATCGCACGCTGGCCCAGTTTGCTCGGCGGCGGGGCCTTTCCATTCTCGCCACCGATCAGCCGCCGCCGGCAAGACACGCATTCACGCATTTTGTATTGACCATTAGTGTCCTGCAGGGCGAGACCGAGGTATGCCACCAGCGAGCGAGCGAGCCGACCGAGATCTGGCTGCCCTATGAGGAGATTGCCGCGGCGGCCTTGCCGGCGCCGATCAGGAGGCTCGTTCAGGCGGCTATCCTCTGCGGCAGTCAGGTGACTCCGCCTGCGGAGGGCGAGATCCGGCCAATTGCCCAGCGCCCGAAAGCGACCCCGCAGGCCAGCGTGACGAACCCCGCGGCCCAGCCGGCACGGCTGTCACGACCAAAGGCGTCGACGGCAACGCCAAAGACAACCGGGCCGATAAGACCGCCGGCAAAGCCGATCGACGAATAAAGTGCGAGCGCCGTGCCGCGCCGGTCGGCGGAGGTCTCGGCAACTACGCCGGCGGTCAGCGCGGCGGAGTCGAGGTTCATGCTCATTGCGTAAACCAGCAGCAGGGGCACCAGCAGCCCGCGCGACAGGTCGCCGGACAGACTGACGAGAAGCGCCAGAGAACAGGACAAGGGCATTACCCGCGTCAGCCAGCGCCGACGCCCCCAGCGGTGTGCGCCTTCGTTGCCGAGAATGCTGGCCGGCACGGCGAGAAAGGTAGCGCATGCGGCGACCAATCCGGGCATGGCCGTCCACGCATCAGGTCGGGTTGCCTGGCTCCAGGTCAGGTAGGCGACCAGCCAGGCGCGAAAGCCGAACAACTCCCAGTTGTGCCCGAAGTATCCGCCACAAAAGGCAAGGATGCGCTGGTCGCGCAAGACGCTGCGCCAGTGCTCGCGCATCCCCCTGCCACTTGACACGACCTTGCCGGCCGGAACGCCCAGCCAGATCAGCCCGGCCGCAAGCATCGCGCAAGCGGCACCGATGACGAACAGGATGCGCCAGGGCAGATCGTTCTGCAGAAGTTCGACCCATAGGTAGGAAAAACCGGCGCCGATCCCGAAGGTCGCGGTGTAGAAGGCAGTTCCGCGTGACTGTGCGGCCACCGGCAGGCGATCGGTGAGCGCTTTGAGGCCGGGCATATAAGTCCCAGCCAAGCCCAGCCCGGCCAGCCACCAGCATGCCAGCGCGCCCGCCAAGCCATCGGCGAAGGCGGCGAAAGCGGCCTGCGCCAGGCCACCGACAGCGGCGCTGGCCAGGTAGACGCGGCGCGCATCGACCCGATCCGTCAGGCTGACCAGCACGGGTACGGCCAGCAGGTAGCCGAGGAAGAAGAAACCACTCAGCCAGCCCGCTTGCGTCGCCGACAAGGACCATTCCAGGGACAGTCTTGGCAACAGCGATGGGACCAGGGCAAAGCCGGCCATCGACGCCGCTTCGGCGATGCAGAAGAGAGCCACCTGAACGACCGCAGATTGTGCCTGGCTCATCGTCGTCGCCGTGCGCCGGATTCAGATGACGAACAGGAAAGCGGACGGCGCGGCCACGCTGGCCTGGCTCGCAGGGGCTTTCCTGGTGCCGGCGGCGCACTGTCTTTCGTCTGCCTCATGGCCGTTTGCCAACATGCGCCGACGGCAAGCGATCACCCGCTTCTCGGCTCGGCGTCTCCCCAGCGCGGCAAGAGCGTCTGCGGCACGTGCAGACGATCAAGGATGCGCGCCACGACGAAGTCGACAAGATCCTCAACCTTCTGCGGATGATGATAAAAGCCCGGGTTGGGGGGCAGGATTACCGCACCAGCGCGCGCCAGCCGCAACATGTTCTCCAGATGAATCACCGAAAGCGGTGTCTCACGCGGTACGAGGATGAGCCTGCGACCTTCTTTCAAGACGACATCGGCCGCCCTTTCGATAAGCTTGCTCGCCAGACCTTGCGCGATTGCCGCCAAGGTTCCCATCGAGCACGGGCAGATCACCATTGCATCGGGTGGACTGGAGCCACTGGCGAAAGGGGCAAACCACTGCTCGCGGCCAAAAACATCGAGCTTGCCCGGCAAATTGGCAAAGCGTTGACGCAAGGCGCTACTCGCTTCCTTCGCCTGGGTCGGCAGATGCAGCCCCATTTCCTCTTCGGCGACGACTTGCGCTACTTGCGAATAAAGCAACTGAACCCGGCAGCCGGCGGCGAGCAGGCACTCGAGCAGACGAATGCCGTAGGGCATGCCCGAGGCACCGGTGAGTGCGAGGCAGATGGTCTCAGGCATGTTTCGCGTGAACGGCGGGGGCGGTCGCCTGCTTGAGGATCTGCGCCCCGATCAGACCATTGACCGTCCCGAAAACCAGCGCTGCGGCAGTAAAGACCGGAGTCAGGAGAAAAAGGCTGTCGTGAGGAATGAGCCACAGACGCGCCAGCAGCAGTTGCCCGCCAATGTGGGCGTGCGCGGCAATCAGGCTCCAGCTGACCGGTCCGAACCAGCGGCGCGGCAGGCGAACGGCAGCCGCCAGAACAAGAAGGCTGCACACGGTGCCGGTCAGACTCATCAGGAACGTAGGCGAGAGGAAGTGGCCGAGGAGCATGCTCCCGGCGACGACGCGCAAACCACTGACCCAGGCCGCGGTCTGCCAGCCGTAACGGGCGAGGACGATCAGCGTCACGATGTTGGCCAGGCCAGGTTTGACGCCCGGCAAGGGGAGCGGAATTGCCGCGTCTACGAGCGACAGGCCGATTGCCGCTGCGCTCAACCGGGCAATGCGGTGATCTTCGGCTGTCGTTGTCAGTCTGATCAGGTGCGGCGTATCGGGCATGACATTTGTTCAGTTGATGGTTGGCGGCATCGCTTGGTCACTCGCTTGCTTGCGCCTGGCCCCTCGGCCCAGGCGCGAGCATTCCCTCGCCGGCACTCCGCTCACGGTTCCGAGATTGCCCTGCCACGCGAGATGAACGCGATCGAATAGCCCGCCTGGAAGCGCGAATGCAGGGCTTCAATGGTCGGTGGTGAGACGGGTGTTGCCGCCTCCCACCGAATGGCATAGTTGGCGCCCGATCCGCCCAGGTTTTCGCGCAGCTCGATGAAGAGTTCGAAGGTACCGAACGGTGCAACAACCTTTGGACTGGTCACCGAGTTTCGAATCAGGACGCCGTCGGTGTTGTAATACGGTGCGGAAACAATGCGAATCGAGTTCGTCGGGTCGGTGTTCCTGACGCTGACGAGAACCGACATCAGCGTCGTGTCGGGCTTGCCCGATGACGACGTGTTGCCGTGGCGGATTTCCGAGTAGATCGGAACGTAGACGGTCTGCCCCTTGCTCGGTGGTTCGATGCCCTCGGCCAGGGCGACCGACGCCCCGGCCAGCGTGGTCATGATCAGGAGTTGGCGAACGGTCGATGAAATGAAGCGCCCTGGGCGGAACGGCAGGCGGGTGCGCATGGCAAGGCTCCTCTCGTGGTGCGGGGAAATGGTCGCGTGCATTATCGCGCAGGCGGTCGGGCGTCGGTTGACTTGCCGCCCGAGCTGCGGAATTCGGGCAGCGTCGCCGCCACCAGTGCGCCGAGCAAAACGATTGCCCACGACAGGTAGAGCCAGAGAAGAAACACCGGCAACGTCGCAAATGCGCCATAGACGGCGGTATAGGAAGGAAAACTCGACAGATACAGTTCGAAGGCTTTCTGCATCAGCAGAAAACCGAAGGCGGCAAAAAGGCCGGCGCCTGCAGCGTCACGCAAGGCGACGCGGGTATTGGGCAGGGCATAGTACACGCCGCCGAGAAAGACGCCGGCAATCAGCAGACCAAGTCCTCTGAGCAACAGGCGCCTGACCCATGGCGGTTCGTCGATCAGGCCGAGCGAGCTTGTCACCGCGTACGAGGTGGCGACGACTAGCCCTCCAACGAGGAGCGGCCACAGGGCGACCAGCGCGGCGTACAAGGTAAGCCGTCGCCGCCACTGGCGACCACTGGTGACAAGCCAGACATGATTGAAGGCTCGCTCGATCGTCGCCAGCAGCAGAACGACCGTGGTGATCAGCGCCAACGAGCCGATGACTGTCACCTTGCCCGCTTTCTCGGAAAACTGCAGCAGATACTGAACGATCATTCCGGCACTACGTTCGGGCAGCAGACTGCGTGCGAGATAGAGGTCGAGTTGCTCGACCAGTCGCGGAAAGAGAGGCACGGCAGCGACGACGCTGAGAACGACGGCAAGCAACGGGACGAGTGAGAGAAGCGTGGTAAAAGCCAGACTCGCACTTATCTGATCGAAGTTCTCCTCGACAAACCGCCGGGCGACACGCGTCGCGAAAGGACGCCAAGCAAAACGCAGGAGCGGCATGGGTTCGCTATTCATGATGGCGGGAGGTTTTTTCGGGATAATAGCTCGATGTCGGAAGAGTCCTGCCCTTTTTTCCTGAATTTGGCTGCCGTCGTTCGCTGGCTGGCCGGACCATCGGTCGCCGGCGAAGCCTGTCGATGATCCGCCGAGCCTATCTTGCCGCTTGCAGCAGCCTGATTGCACTGGTTTTTCTCTGCCTTGCCTGGGAGCTGCGTCTGGCGCCGGTGCACCCGGGCGGCTCTTGGCTGGCGCTGAAATGCCTGCCGCTGCTCGCCCCCCTGTTCGGCATTCTGAACGGCAGGCGCTACACCTACCAGTGGGCATCAATGATGATCCTGCTCTACTTCGCCGAGGGGATCGTTCGGGCGACGACCGAAAAGGGTCGCGGACAGTCGCTGGCGATCGCCGAGACCACGCTTTCGCTCGTCTTCTTCATTGCCGCAGTCGGCTACGCCCGACTGACGCGGCCGTCAGGCAAGTAATAAAGGGCAAGTCGCCTCGCCCTTTTCCAGTCAGCCCGCCGCAGAAGACATCACACATCTCCTTGCGGGTCGAGCCGGTCGGGAAACTGTAGCTTGTTGAGAGCATTCAGGTAGGCTTTCGCCGAAGCGATGACGATGTCGGTATCGGCGCCATTGCCGTTGACAATGCGACCACTCTTGGCCAGGCGGACCGTTACTTCGCCCTGCGCGTCAGTGCCCGTGGTGATCGCGTTGACCGAGTAGAGAAGCAGTTGCGCCCCACTCGCAGCGATCGACTCGATGGCCTTGAACGTCGCGTCGACCGGACCGCTGCCGACGCCCGAACCCTTCTTTTCCGCCGAACCAAGCGTCAAGCTTACGTTCGCCGCCGGCGTTTCTCCGGTTTCCGAGCAGACGTGCGAGTAAACGAGCTTGTAATACTCGCCATCCTGCTGCAACTCGTCATCGGAAGCGAGCGCCTGCAAGTCTTCATCGAAAATCTCGTGCTTCTTGTCAGCCAGTTCCTTGAAACGCGCGAACGCCGCGTTCACCGCCTCCTCACCTTCGAGCACGATGCCGAGAGCCGACAGGCGCGACTTGAAGGCGTTGCGCCCAGAGTGCTTGCCCAGGACGAGTTTGTTCTGCGCCCAGCCGACATCCTCGGCGCGCATGATCTCATACGTTTCTCGGTGTTTCAGGACCCCGTCCTGGTGAATCCCGGACTCGTGCGCGAAAGCGTTTGCACCGACGACAGCCTTGTTCGGTTGAACCGGGTAGCCGGTGATCTGCGAGACCAGTTTGGACGCGGGGACGATCTGCGTCGTGTCGATGCGCGTCTCGACCGGAAAGATGTCGCTGCGCGTGCGCACAGCCATGACGACTTCTTCGAGCGAAGCGTTGCCGGCTCGCTCGCCGAGACCGTTGATCGTGCATTCGACCTGCCGGGCACCCGCGAGGACGGCCGACAGCGAATTGGCGACAGCCATTCCCAGATCGTTGTGGCAGTGGGTTGACCACACGACCTGGTCGGCGCCTGGGACGCGGGCGATCAACGTGCGGATCAAGTCGCCCCAGACCGACGGCACGCTGTAGCCGACCGTATCCGGTACGTTGATGGTTCTCGCCCCCGCCTCGATCACTGCTGCAAAGACGTGACAGAGGAAGTCGACGTCCGAGCGGACAGCATCTTCGGCCGAAAATTCCACATCGTCAGTGTATTCGCGCGCCCAACGCACCGCCTGAACGGCCGCCTCGACGACCTGATCAGGACTCATGCGCAGTTTCTTCTCCATGTGGATCGGGCTGGTGGCGATGAAGGTGTGAATGCGACCGCGTGCGGCAGGAGCGATTGCTTCGCCGGCCCGCCGAATGTCGTTCTCATTCGAGCGGGCAAGTGAGCAGACCGTCGAGCCGGTGACGATTCTGGCGATCGACTGGATGGCGTCGAAATCACCGGGAGACGCCGCCGCGAAACCGGCTTCGATGACGTCAACCTGCATACGTTCGAGCTGACGTGCAACGCGCAACTTCTCTTCTCGGGTCATTGAAGCGCCCGGGCTCTGTTCACCGTCGCGCAATGTCGTGTCGAAAATTACCAAATGTTCTTTCATGTCCTGACTCCGGATCTGATGATGTGTATAGCCGGCAACGGCTGCCCCGGCCAGGGCAACCGACGGAAACTGCACAAATTGAGGGGATGTGTTCTTAGCGCGTGACGCGCAGCAGCGGCCGGGCGAGCAGAACGGCGCGCAGAGAAACGAAGCAGGAGGAAAAGTGATACGAACTCATGGACGGACTATAAACAGTTTTGAATTGACGTGTCAATCGTCGCGTCGCACCGTCCCGCCGGCGCCCATGGCCGGCAGCGTCGCCGGTCAGGCTTCGGGTGGCGGCGGCGTCCGCCGCCCGACAAGCCGCATGGCTGCTTGTGCATAACCGGAAAGTGCATAGGCGACAAACAGACCGAAAAGGGCGACCGGCGTATCATACGAGACGACGGCAAAACCGATGGCGATGGCCACGATGAAGATGAAAGGGACACTGCGTCGCAGGTTGACGTCCTTGAAGCTCGAGAAACGCACGTTGCTGACCATCGAAATGCCGCTGAAAACCACCAGCGCGCAGGCCAGCCAGCGCACATCGCTGCCGGCGATGTGCTTGTCTATCATCACCCAGAGAAAGCCGGCGACGAGCGCCGCCGCAGCCGGGCTCGGCAAACCCTGGAAGTAACGTTTGTCCATGACTTCCAGAGTCGTGTTGAAGCGAGCCAGGCGCAGCGCCGCACCAGCGCAATAAATGAAGGCGGCGATCCAGCCGAGACGCCCCATGTCCTTCAGCGTCCAGGCAAAAACGACAAGCGCCGGCGCCACCCCGAAGGACACCATATCCGACAACGAATCGTACTCGGCGCCGAACGCACTTTGCGTGCGCGTCATGCGGGCAACCCTGCCGTCAAGGCCGTCAAGCACCATGGCGACGAAGATGGCGACTGCCGCCTGCTCGAAGTTGCCTGTCATCGCCTGCACGATGGCGAAAAAACCACAGAATAGCGCTGCGGTGGTAAACAGGTTGGGCAAGAGATAGATTCCGCGCCGGCGCAACTCCGGGTTGAAAAGTGTCTTGCGGGGCTTTACTTCGGGCATCGCGTCTGGTGGAGGATTCCATGGTTGTGAACAGATTTGTTCGGCGACTGTGGTCTGCGGCGTTGCCTAGTCGCCCGCCCCTTGTCTATCCACCGGCTGCATCTCGTGGTCTATGATCTCCTGCGCCAGGCGCTCAGTTCTTGCTCTGATCGACCAGACGGTTCTTCTTGATCCAGGGCATCATGTCGCGCAGTTTGGCGCCGACGGTCTCCACCGGGTGCTGTGCGATCAGGCGGCGGCGTGCGGTCATCGCCGGATAGTTGGTTCGTCCTTCGAGGATGAACATCTTCGCGTAATCGCCGTTCTGGATGCGCGCCAGCGCCGCACGCATGGCGGCCCGCGAGTGCTCATTGATGACTTCCGGCCCGGTAACGTACTCGCCATACTCGGCGTTGTTGGAGATCGAGTAGTTCATGTTCGCGATACCGCCTTCGTACATCAGGTCGACGATCAGCTTCAGCTCGTGCAGACATTCGAAGTAGGCCATCTCCGGAGCATAGCCGGCTTCGACCAGCGTTTCGAAACCCATCTTGACCAGCTCGACGGCGCCGCCGCAGAGTACGGCCTGTTCGCCGAAAAGGTCCGTTTCGGTTTCTTCGCGGAAATTGGTCTCGATCACCCCGCCCTTGGTTCCGCCATTCGCCGCGGCGTAGGAGAGGGCGATGTCGCGCGCCTTGCCTGAACGGTCCTGCTGCACTGCGATCAACGATGGCACACCGCCGCCTTTAAGGTACTCGGAGCGCACCGTGTGACCGGGGCCTTTTGGCGCGACCATGATCACATCGAGGTCGTCACGCGGGACAACCTGATTGTAATGAATGTTGAAGCCGTGGGCGAACGCCAGAACGGCGCCTTTCTTCATGTTCGGTGCGACCTCGGTTTGATAGACATGCGGGATGCTCTCGTCGGGCAGGAGCATCATCACGACATCTGCATCGCGTACGGCCGGCCCCACTTCCGCCACTTGCAGGCCGGCGTTCAGCGCCTTGCTCCAGGAAGCGCCGTCCTTGCGCAGGCCGACCGTTACCTGAACGCCTGAATCGCTGAGATTCTGTGCGTGCGCATGGCCTTGCGACCCGTAGCCGACGATCGTTACCTGCCTGCCCTTGATCAGGGAGAGGTCGGCATCCTTATCATAATAAACTTTCATGGGTTTCCTCTGCTTGGTGTGCGGTCCGCTCAGACCTTCAGGATGCGTTCGCCGCGACCTATGCCGCAGACACCGGTGCGAACGGTTTCCAGAATCAGTCCGGGGTCGATTGCCTGAATAAAGGAGTCGAGCTTTGCTCCGCTGGCCGTCAGCTCGACGACATAGGTCGATTCTGTCACGTCAATGATGTGGCCACGGAAGATATCGGCCAACCGCTTGACCTCTTCACGGTCCTTGCCGGTGGCGCGCACCTTGATGAGCATCAGTTCGCGCTCGATATGGGCGGCTTCGGAAAGATCGACAACCTTGATGACATCGATCAGCTTGTTCAATTGCTTGGTGATCTGCTCGATGACCGCGTCCGTGCCCGAGGTGACGATCGTCAACCGTGACAGCGAGATGTCTTCGGTCGGCGCCACGGTCAGCGTTTCGATATTGTAGGCGCGCGCGGAGAACAGGCCGGCAACACGGGACAGGGCTCCTGCTTCATTCTCCAGCAGAATCGAAATAATGTGTCTCATCTGGTCATCCCCTACAGATCTTCGGTCAGGATCATGTCCGCCAGCCCCTTGCCGGCAGCCACCATCGGGAAGACATTGGCCTTCTGGTCAGTGATGACGTCGAGGAAGACGAGGTCGTCCCTGTGGTCGACAAACGCCTTCTTGAGGGCCGCCTCGACCTCGTCGGGGCGCTCGACGCGAATACCGACATGACCGTAAGCTTCCGCCAGTTTGACAAAGTCAGGCAAGGAATCCATGTAGGACTCCGAGTAGCGGCTCCCGTAGAACATTTCCTGCCACTGCCGCACCATTCCCAGGTAGCGATTGTTGAGGTTGATGATCTTGATCGGCAGACGAAACTGTTTTGCCGTGGAAAGCTCCTGGATGCACATCTGGATCGACCCTTCGCCGGTAACGCAGACGACCTGCATGTCCGGATTGACGAGCGAGGCACCCATGGCGTAAGGCAAGCCGACGCCCATCGTGCCGAGGCCACCCGAGTTGAGCCAGCGGCGCGGCTGCTCGAACTTGTAGTACTGAGCTGCCCACATCTGGTGCTGCCCGACATCGGAGGTCACGATCGCCTTGCCGCCGGTGATTTCGTAGAGTTTCTCGATAACGAATTGCGGCATGATGACGCTCTTGCGCATACGGTATTTCATGCACTCCTTGCTGCGCCACTCGTCAATCTGCTTCCACCATTCGGCCAGATCCTGCGCATTCGGTACGGCGTTGCCGGCCTCGATCAAGCGCATCATTTCTTCTAGGACATCCGGGACATTGCCGACAATCGGCACATCGACCTTGACGCGCTTGGAGATCGACGAAGGATCGATATCCACGTGTATGATCTTGCGCGGCAGCGAAGAAAAGTTGTCGGGATTGCCGATCACGCGGTCATCAAAGCGCGCGCCGATGGCAAGCAGCACGTCGCAGTGCTGCATGGCCAGGTTGGCCTCGACCGTTCCGTGCATGCCCGGCATGCCGAGGAACTGCCGGTCGGTTCCCGGATAGGCGCCCAAGCCCATCAGGGTATTTGTGATCGGGAAGCCGAGGCGGCGCGTGAGGCGCGTCAACTGCTCGGCGCCGTTCGACAGGATGACGCCGCCACCCGTATAAATCATCGGTCGTTTGGCCTCGAGTAGCAGGTGTACCGCCTTCTTGATCTGCCCGAGATGTCCCTTGACTACGGGGTTGTATGACCGCATCTGGATCGTTGCCGGGTACTCGAACTTGCATCTGGCAGCCGTGACGTCCTTCGGGATGTCGATCACCACAGGGCCCGGGCGGCCGCTGTTGGCGATGTAGAACGCTTTCTTGAACGTCAAGGCGAGCTGATGCACGTCGTTGACCAGGAAGTTGTGCTTCACGCAGGGCCGGGTAATGCCTACCGTGTCGCATTCCTGAAAGGCGTCCTGACCGATGTAGTCGTTCGGCACCTGACCAGAGATGATGACCAGCGGGATCGAATCCATGTAGGCCGTGGCGATGCCGGTGACGGCATTGGTTGCTCCCGGGCCGGAGGTGACCAGCGCGACACCGACTTTGTGCGACGAGCGCGCCAGCCCGTCGGCCGCGTGTACGGCCGCCTGTTCGTGGCGAACAAGAACGTGCTTGATCTGATCCTGCTTGAAGAGCGCATCGTAGATGTGGAGGACCGCCCCACCCGGATAGCCGAAAATATATTCGACCTTTTCTTCCTGCAGGCACCTGATTACAATCTCTGCACCGGTCATCATCGTCATTACCGTCGCCCCAGCAAGCAAATTGCTCGAAAAAAGTATGTAACGTTAAAGCTTCGGCTGCAATTGGTCAAGGTACACCCCTCGGCCTCGACCGTCAGCGGCGGCTTTTGAGTCAATATAACAACAAGGATTCCCGCTCTGGCCAGCCCACGCGAACTGTCCGATTTCCTCTCCGCGGTTGAGCGCCGAGCGTTCAAACAGGCCCTGTTTGCGGTACACAACGAGGAGTCTGCGCTTGATATCGTCCAGGATGCGATGATGAAGCTCGCCGAAAAATACGGTGACCGCCCGTCGTCCGAGCTGCCGATGATCTTTCAGCGCATCCTGCAGAACACGATTCGGGACTATTATCGGCGCAGCAAGGTGCGCTCGCTGTGGACCACGCTTCTGTCTTCTCTTTCACCGAATGACGACGACGAACACGATCCTCTGGAAACGATCGCGGGAGAATCGGGGTCGAATAGTCCGCAAGCCCCGGATGAACAGTTGCTCCAGTCACAAGTGCTTGCTGCAATTGAAAAAGAGATAAAGTTGCTGCCTGCCCGTCAACGCGAGGCCTTCCTCCTGCGTTACTGGGAGGATATGGACGTTGCCCAAACTGCGTCTGCCATGGGTTGCTCCGAGGGCAGTGTAAAGACGCATTGCTCGCGCGCTAATCACACGTTGGCGGCAGCGTTGAGAGCAAAAGGAATCACCTTATGAATGAACTGCATTTTGCCTACAAGATCAGGCAACACTTGAATCGCGGGCTGCACGAGCTGCCACCCGCCACCCTCGATCGACTGCACGGCGCACGAGAGCGGGCGCTCGCCAGGCAGCGTGTTCCGGTCAGGCAATCGATCCTCGCGGCAGCGGGAAGTTTCGTCCAGCACCACGTCGAAGGTCTGAACCTGAGACAGTTGGGTATTGCCCTGCTGGTCGCCGTGGGCATGGTCACTTACACCTACTGGTCTGCCGATCAGAGCATCGCTGAAATCGAAGAGATCGACAGCGCGCTGCTGGCCGACGATCTGCCAATTGGTGCGTTCACCGACAGTGGGTTTCTTGCATGGTTGAAGAGCTCCGCGGCGCAGTAGTACTCAGCAGCTTTCTGGCGCTCACCTGCTGGGCCGAGGTGCCGGGGGCGTCGGCGATCGTTACCCCTCCACAGCCGCAGTGGACCGAACTGACGGCTGAACAGAGGACTATTCTCGCCCCGCTGAGCGACGACTGGGACGCGATGGAATACCATCGCCAGAAGAAGTGGCTGGGCATTACCCGGCGTTTTTCCGGTATGACGCCGGAAGAACAGAGAAGAATCCAGGCGCAGATGCAGGATTGGGGCAAGCTGACGCCGGAGCAGCGAAATATCGCGCGCGAGAACTTCAAGACAACCGCCAAACTGCCGGTCGAGAAAAAGCAGGAGCTGAAAGAGAAGTGGGAGGAATACTCCAGCCTGTCGGCCGAGGAAAAGGAGAAGCTCAAGCAGCAAGCGGTGGGCAAACCCGTGCCCAAACCAGGAAGGGTCGCGGCCGGCGCTTCGCCGGCAGGGACGGCGAGCGGGACGGGGGCGAAGGCGCCAACGCCTTCTCTGCCAGCCGGCAATACGCCGGTGCCAACGGAAGCGGTTGGCAGCGTGGCGCAGCCCACCGGCCAGGCAGCGCAGACGACGCTGAGCGGCGTGCCAGCGTCGCATGACGGAGAGAGCCGGCACTGAGCGGGCGCTGGTGCGCAGCGGCGTTGCCTATGGCGGGGAAAGCCTGCTCGGCGTGCCACACCAGGCAGCCAGGTCGGTCCGCGGGGAAACGAGGAACAGCCGGTGAGCAAGTTCGTCTTCCGGAGGTGCTGTCGATTCATGCATAAGCCCTGATGTCGACTGTCTTTTCCTTCTCCCGGCCGGGGTTACTACGCCGCTTGGCCAGCATGTGCTATGAGGTGCTGCTGCTGCTCGCCGTGCTCGCAGTTCTGCTGGTTCTGCCGCACGTTCTGTTGGGCGCCTTCGCCCATCGGCTGGCGGCGCCCATCGTCGTTCAGGCGCATTGCCTGATTGTGCTCCTCGTCTATTTTGTCTGGTTCTGGAGCGCCGGCGGGCAAACACTGGCGATGAAGACGTGGCGGATTCGACTGGTTACGCGCGCTGGTTCGGCCGTGCCTCCCGGGCAGGCACTGTTGCGCTTCATCTTGTGTTGGCCGAGCATTCTGCTGGCCGGCATCGGCATCATCTGGGCGCTGTTCGATCGTGATCGCCTGTTCCTGCACGATCGTCTGGCCGGAACGCAACTCGTGATGTCCTGAACCGACGACCGCGGGGCCGCACGGGGCTCACCGCCGCTCGACCCACCAGATCATTCCCGTCGCCGCCAGCAGGAACAAGGCGGAAGGTGTCACTGCGCTGAGCAAGGGCGACCAGCTATTGATTGCGCCGAGGTTCGAGAACAGGCCGTTGAGCATGTGGAAGAGAATTCCGAACATGAACCCGGAAAAGACCTTCAGGCCCGCGCCGCCAACCACCCGACTGGGCCCGGCGGCAAACGGCAGCGCCAGGGCGACCATGACGAAGGCGGCCAGCGGATAGGTTATCTTCTTCCAGAACGCGATATCGTAGCGATTCGTCGTTTGACGATTGTCCGCCAGGTGCTTGGTGTAGGCGGACAGGTGGCGCAGCGACATGCGATCCGGCGAGACCATCAGAACGGCGAGGATGTCCGGGTTCAATGCCGAACGCCAAAGCATCTCGGGCATTGTGCGCACTTCGGCCCGTTCGGCTGACAGCGTCGTCTGCACGATATCGGTCAGGCGCCAACTGTCCGGGACGACATGCTCGCCCGCCGCCGCCTCGATGACGCTATGCAGCTTCGCCTTCTCGTCGAAGGTGTAGATGCGGATTCCTCGCAAGCGCGTATCAGGCAAGACGACGCGCACATTGATGAAGTTGCGCTCGTCCTTGACCCAGAGACCGGAGCGCAGATCCTGGCCAACCATCCGGCCTCTCTCCTTGAGGCGCATCTGGTGCGCCGCCTTTTCCGCCGGTGGGGCGACGTACTCGCCAATCAGGAAAGTCAGACCGGCAAAAACGGCTGCGACGAGAAACAATCCGCTCAGCAAGGCTGTCGTCGACAAACCCGAAACGCGCAGAACGGTGATCTCGGAATGGCGGGCCAGTGTCGACAAGGCGTAAAGCGTACCGATCAGAACGGCGATCGGCATCAGTTCGTAGGCTCGCCCGGGGAGACGGAGAAGGACGAAAGCAAAGGCATGATGGAGCTTGTAGCCTCCCTGACCGACATTCTTGACCTCGGCGAGCAGATCGAAGAACGAGAAGAGTACCAGGAAAGCAAGCAGGACCAGGAGGATGGCCGCCGATGCCTCGCGGGCAAGGTAGCGCCGATAGATTCTCATCGCGTCAGACGCAGGAAAGAGGAAACGGCGATGCGATGGTAGAAGAACAAGGGCAGAACGCAGAGCATGACGAGGTGAACCGCCGTCAGTCCGATGGCGAAGGAGACCTTGCCGCTTGCCACCCAGCCCTGACTGATGGTCAGCAGGTTGTTGTAGATCAGGTACACCAGGACGGCGAGCAGCATGTTCGCCGAGCGCCCGGCGCGCGGATTGACGAACGACAGAGGAATCGCCAACAAGGCCAGAACGATCGCCGAGAACGGCATGCTCAGGCGCCAGAGAAGTTCGGCGCGGTGGAGAGGCGAATCGATCGCCATCAGTTCGAGGCTGGGCATGGTCTTCGGCGTCGGCTCCAGACCGCGCGACTCCTTGGTCTCGATGCGGACGGCGTAGCGGGCGTATTCGAGAATGCGATACTCGGCGGTCGCCGGCGTGAACTCATAGCGGCTGCCGTTCTCTAGCACGATGAAGCGATCACCGTTGGTCGTCGTCGTGCGATAGCCGGTGCCGGCCATCGTGACGCCGACGCGCTCGCCGCGCGCTTCACTGACGAAGACGTTATGCACCTGGCTGGTGTCTTCGGCAACGCCTTCGACGAAGATCACGCGATCACCCGCAGAGGTCTCCTGAAATGTCCCCGGAGAGACCTGACCGGTGTCTTTGCGCATGCTCAGCTTGCCGCGGAACTCGGCGCTTTGCGACAATGCCCACGGTGAAAGAAACCACGAGAGCACGGCAATCGTTGCGACGAGAGGCATGGCGAAGACGAGGACTGGCCGGATCCAGGCGGTCAGCGGCAAACCGGCAGAGAACCAGACGACCATTTCGGAATCGCGGTAGCTGCGCGACAGAGTCAGCAGTATGGCAACGAAGAGCGACAGCGAAAGCAGGGGCGGCAAGTAGTTGAGGGCGGAAAATCCGAGCAGCGCGGCGACCGCGTCGGCTTCGACGCTGCCTTGCGCCGCCTCGTTCAGAAGGCGAATCAGTTGCGTTGTCACGAGGACGGCGAAGAGCGCCGTGAAAACGCCGGCCGCCGAATGGGCGAACTCGCGCCGGACGGCGCCCTGAAAGATCATTCTTTTGACTTTGACGAAAAACTGCAGTGATAATCAGCGTTTTGCACCAGATGCGCCTGGCCGGAGGGGAGTTGAGTGGAATTTAGCATAAAAAGTGGCAGCCCGGAGAAGCAGCGAAGTGCCTGCGTCGTCGTCGGCGTCTTCGAGCCGCGCAAGCCGACGCTGGCCGCCGAGCTGCTCGACAACGCAGCGCATAATCATATTTCGGACATTATTCGACGCGGCGACATGGAGGGCAAGGCGGGATCGACCTTGTTGCTGCATAACGTCCCCGGCACCTTGTGCGACCGTGTTCTGCTGGTTGGCCTGGGCAGGGAGAAGGAGTTCGGCGACAAGGAGTTCTGCGACGCGATCCGCAGC